>Ga0307429_1001590_pt1 | contig 10483 bp, 22 predicted proteins | sample SalMarWE160230MG_FD_202151 | JGI IMG/M metagenome (GOLD analysis project Ga0307429, IMG submission 202151) | Salt marsh sediment microbial communities from the Plum Island Ecosystem LTER, Massachusetts, United States - WE1603-230 | ecosystem: Environmental > Aquatic > Marine > Intertidal zone >...
TTCTAAAAATTCTTCATAAAGCACATCTAATTCCTTATCTGGGATACCAAATGGGTCAGCCATTCTTCCACTTTGGTCAGAGGTATATCCTTTCTTTTTTAGCCATTCTAGCCAAATAAAAATTGTCTGACCTTCTCTTAATTCTTTTGGTTTTTTAATTAGAACCTTCATAGTTTATTTAATTAGAGGGTTAATGTCTTCTAATGATTGTTTTATATTAGTCCCAGCTCTTTAGCTGAAATCCTGCTAATCTTCTTGGTTTTGCCTTCCACAAATTCTTTTAATTGTCTTTTAGTATTGTTTTCTCTACCATATTTATTATGAAATTTCATATGACATTTAATACAAAAAGTAATTCCATTATCAATCGCAAATCTTAAATCAACATATTGAGCAAAATTTAGAATATGATGTGGATGCAGTTTATTACCTCTTTCTTTACATTTTTGGCAAGTCCAATTATCTCTGGCAAATACTGCTTCTCGCCATAAACGGAATTCTATTTGATGTCTTATTCTAACTTTATTCGCTGATAAATTACCTTTATAATTATATGCTTTTTCTCCTTTATGAGCTTCGCTCATTTTCTTTCGTGTTTCTACTGAAAGTTTCGTTCCTTTACGAGATTTTCTCATTTTCTCTATACATTCTTTTGAAAAAGGTGGTCTTTTTTTATCAGTCCATCTAAAGGGTTTCTTTGGTTTAATCCCTTTTCTTTTTAAAGTTTCACTTACTTTTCTATTATGTTCTTTTGTTTTTTTATAAATTCCTGATGGCATAATTTTATTTATTTTCTACTTTAATCCCTTGTTTTTTTAATTCTTCTAAAGTAGAACGAGATATTTTTATTTCTACTAAATCATCATCTTCTTCCGCCAGTTTTGGTTTCCTACATAAAAGCTCATAATCCTCATTAACTTCCACTCTCTCTATCTCTTCTGATTTTTCTTTATAATGATAAAAGTATCCCCCGATTAGCTTTAATTCGCCATAGACCTGAGCATCGCCAGAGACCTGAGCATCGCCATAGACCTGAGCATCGCCAGAGACCCGAGCATTGCCATAGACCCAAGCATTGCCATAGACCCGAGCATTGCCAGAGACCCGAGCATTGCCATAGACCCAAGCATTGCCATAGACCTGAGCATTGCCAGAGACCCGAGCATTGCCATAGACCCAAACATCGCCAAAGACCCAAGCATTGCCAAAGACCCAAACATCGCCAAAGACCCAAGCATTGTCAGAGACCCAGCAATTATCCTCTTGGGATAGATTATCCTCTTTCTCTATAAATCCACCTCTATCTCCTTTTTTTACATCGCTGAAATCTTTAAGAGCTTCTATCTGGTATAAGGTTATCCCACAGTATTCTTTTTTTGTTTTTGTTAATTTATACTTCTCCATCTTCCTTCCCCGCTCCCATAAACGGGTGTTATTTAATTAAGGGGTTAATAATTCTCTTTCAAGTTTTTCAACACATTCAGGGCATAGGTCTATCCTTCTTCTTTCTCCGGTTAAACGATCTTGTGCCAAGCACGACACTTTTTCTTTGCTTAAAAATTCATTTTTGCACCCGGGACATAAAATCTTCTCTTCTTCTCTGGCTTCTTTAAAATCTTTATTCATAACCATATTTTTTACTTTTTGAAAAGTCAACCGGCATTCGTTTCAAAGGCAAACCTTCCCTTTTTCTATTTGCTTGTTCTTTTTTCCAGCGTCTCAAGACATTCTTTTTCTTTTTGTAATCCTGCCACATTTTTTTTCTTTTTTGTTTTTTCTTTGGTTTAAACATATTTATAAGTCCTGAAAGCTGGGCTGAAATAGAGAGCTAATCAAGGACGACTTTGTGCTTTCCATTATCAGCATCACCCTACTGGGAGAACTCTCTATTTCACCCAGACGAGAACTTGGTTAAAAATCTCCCAGCTTTCAAAAATTATTTTTATTCTGCTTATTCAGCTAATTTATCTTTAAACTCATCTTTTAATTTATCATTCTTCTCTTTTAATTCAGGTTTAATCCTATCCTTCCATTTCGCTACCACCTCTTTTTGAGTTTTACCGGTAATTCCTGTGATCTGAGTAATATAGTTTGACCACTCTATCTGCCAGTTTTCCACATAACAGCCGTTAATAACTCGTTTCTCTTTCAAATACTGGAACTTCAATTTCTTTTTGTCATCAAAAACTATATTTTCTGGCTTAGGAGGTTCAACTCCGTCTCTAATATATGAAGTCATTGCTATAACATCTTCTTCGTATTCTTGATTTAATGCTTCGTCATTTAGAAAAAGAGGAAACTCTGCGACCGTCAGGTCATCTTTGCTGATGTAGAGTATTCTTGCCTCCGGAAGCCCTGTTGCCTTCATCTCTGCGAAGGTTTGAAAGCGGTGGTGGGGATATGCCTCGCTGAGATAATCTTTTTTCATCCAGAAGACCATAGAGTTCACGCTTTTAATCTCATAAACTAAATCTTTTAAGCCGTCAGGATACTTTTCAGAAAGGGTTTTTACTAATCTTCTTCCAATTCTGGCTAAATTAGGCATTAGTTCAAAAAGAGAGTTGGCTTCCAAATCAGCTTTAACTTTTTCCCAATTAGGTTTTCCACCCGCGATAAAGTCCGGCTTAACAGAGATAGCTAAATGGTCTTTATCTTCTGGGATTTGATACCATTTATTATCAAACTTTAATAAACCGGCAGACATCAAGACAAACCCAATTATTCTCTCAAAGAAGTTTCCTGCTTCAAACTTTCTTAAAACTCTTTCGTCATAATCAAAATCAGGGCTGACAGCATTCATTTTAAGGTATCTCTCGTAATGATTTTTACCCAGTTCCGATGCCCACATTCTTGTCCTTTTCTCTAATTTTCTGTCTTTTCTACTGAGAGTAAGTTCTTCATTCCACACAGATTGAACGCTCCAGACGTTGTTATTTTTTTGCTCCATAATTTTTTATTAAATTTTTAATTAACGGATTTCCCTTGCATATATAATTGTAATCTTCTGTTATCGGCATCACTGATGTCCAATTCGCTCCACACCATTTACAATTCCAATATCCACCCCTTGAATCTTCAATCCAATAATGAGAATTGTAAGCCCACGTAGCTATTTTCATTTTAAGTGTTTCTTTGTATTTTGGTCTTGGTAAATTTTTCTCCATTTTATTCCTCTTTAGTTTCTTTTCCTTTCCCTAATTTCTCTCCCTTTCCGTCAAGGATTCTAAGAAGTTGACCTAATTCGTAAGGAAAGAAAATTGTCATTTCTTTCTCTCCACCCATTGGCAATGGTTGTGTAATCTTATTCTCTCCAATTATCCTTTTTAGAAATTCTATTTTCTCATCTGATACTTCCACTTCTTTGTTTTTGCTATCGGCAAAAAGAATTCCTAAATCACTTGTCCAAAAGGTTTCTTTGTTATCTTTAATAGGAAACTTTGTCCCAAGAATAATAAGGAAATAATCTCGCACTACTAACACTCTCTTTTCAGATTTTTTAGTTTTAGGATTAACTTCTTCTTTTGTTATTTCCTCTCCTTTGATGTTGAGGATTCTTTGAGTTAAGTTGATCTTCATAATTTTTTCAGAAACATTGCGGTAAGTTGAATTACCTTATATTTCCGCATTAAGGGTTGAAGCTCTGCTTCAAACTCTGTGTTTATTTGTTGATAATGAGCCATTTCTTCTGCCGTTGTTGGCGGTTTATCAGTAGAAATGGTTTTAGCACATCTAAAGATATAATCTGGTTGAGAAGAAATACTAACCGGTGGAGCAGGAGTTTCTAAACTACCTTGTTTGAATTTGTCAAAATCTTCTTTAAGGTCGTCAAGGGCTTTAAGAACTTTTCCTAAAAAATCTTTATCAACCGGTATTTTTTCTTCTTTGTGTTCTTCACTCATAATTAAGGTCTAATATCCTAAGAAAAATGACGAGGGAACTTCTCTGGTCTTTTTTCTTCAGTGGTAGAAGGTTTAATAAGCCACTTGATTATTTCTTTTTATCATTTTCTTCTTTTTTAAGAAATTCTTTAACTCTTTTTTTATGATTACAAGAGTTTCGGTAAAATCCAGCCATACATACTTCAAAATCTCCGTAAATATCATACTCGCTTGTTGCCCCACAGACTAAAGTTCCATCTGACCATAACTCTACGATATGAAATTTTCCTTTCCTGCTTTTGCTGGCAACTTTAAAACTTCTTACTGGAAATGTTACATCTTTAATTTTCATCTTCTGAGAGTTCTTCTGGTTTTGGCGGAGCGACCTTTCCTTCTGCCGGAAACAAATAGATAACATCTTTAAACTCTTTAAACACTTTCTGGTTGACGATCTTTACCTTCACTTTCTTATCTTTCCAGTCGCTACTCTCATCTCCCCACGCTTTAATCAGTTCAATCTGGCTGGTCTTGTTTATTGAAATCAATTTCTCTTCACCGGAAGGTGTCTCTACTTTAAAAGTTAATACTTCTCGGTCTGGATCTTGGGGTAAAGTATTGTATTTTCCTTCATCAAGAAAAGTAATCAGATCTCCAGTTTTTACATCTTGATTAGGAATAACATAATCGCTTGGTGGTTTAATTTTCATTGGATTATCTTGAGGATATTCGTTATTGTGCCAGACTTTACTTCCGTCATCATATATTATCCAATATCCATTTTTAGCTGGCTCAATAACAGGAATATCACTCAATTGAATTATTTTCATTGTTTTTACCGACCTTTTTATTTACTTTTTCTACGAAGCCCTGTTCCTCTTTTTGGTAGAGAGCTACTTTTCCCGAACTTTGCTGTATGTCTTTTTCTTCTTTCAGCATTTGTTCGGGGATTGCCAGATCTTCTTGCTTGTGTTGTCATTTTAATTTAACTTAAATTATTTTTATTATCACCGACCTTTGGTAAATTATATTTATCTTTATCTCTACGCCAAACTCTATAAAAATTGAACTTATCGCTTCCTCTATCATTACCCCCAAAAGCCCTAATAATTTCATTCATTGGCATTTCAGCTTTTTTTAACAAAACTATCGCTTTATTTTTTTCAGGGGTAGAACGGCTCATATCTTTCATTTTACAAAAATCAAAGGAGAGTGTCAAGTGGAAAAGTTATTGAGTATCATTTTCTTTTATTGCTTTTTCGTGAAATGCCTTAATTTCTTCAGAATTAAAACCTTTGGATTTCAAAAAGAGTTCAGTATAATCCCAGCCATTATGTTCAAAAATAACAAGAGCTTCTTTCTCAATTTCTGTTAACATTTCCTTCGTCTTAGGTTCGGTTTTATCTTTCCAGCACTCATTACAATAATCAATTCCGTCTTCTTCATATCCGCATAGATGACAAAGCAACTTATCACAGATGTCGCATTTATGATCTGCTATTTCTTGTTTTGGAAATGAATGATCGTAGGCACAGAATAATTTGCTCATATTATTTTACTTCCTCAACATCTACTCTATTCCAATTTATTTCTTCTGCCGTCTGCTTTGCTTCCTCTTCATTTTCGGCTTCCGTTTCATAGGAGTATTCGTGAATAGTAATTTTATATTTTTTCATAGTTATGGTTATATTCTCTTTTTCTATTAAATAGTTTTTAATAATATTCCTATCCCAGTATTCCTCATTATTGTATCTCTCTAAAATATCTTCGCCTAATATTTGTAAAAGTTCCTCGTGGTCTTTTGAATTTAATTCGTCTATTTTCATAGTTTTTTATTATTGTTATTATAGAAAGTTATTTTACCGGTCTTGCTATCAATAGTTCCAAGGATAGGGATTTTAACCATTTTTTCCTCTTCCCGCCCAGCGGGAGTTTCTTCTTCAGGAGCTATGCGGGAACTATGCGGGAGCTTTTCGGGAGATTGAATTAGAAGAGTTTGTTGCTGGTTCATAGTTCTTTAATAATCAAATCCTGCCAGTGGTTCGGACTTACCATATACATCTGATACGCCTTTGGCAGGAGCCGGAGAGATAATTTTTTACTACCATTGCCGACCTTTTGAAGAAATTGAGCTATCTTTTCTCGCTGTTGGAGAGGGATTTGCTCATAATTAGCTTTGCTTCTTTCTGCCATAAGCTCGCACAATTCCTCGTTTGTTAATTTTATCTCGTAAAACATTGACCGGTCTTTAAGGGCGTTCATAACCGAATTTTTATAATTAAAATAATTGAGTAGGAAAATTATCTTACCGGTAAAGCAAAACTTCTTGCTTTCTTTACTGGTGATCCAGCTAACCCTACGTTTCCCGTCTGGGGTAGCCCACAACGCCCCTTTAAGCACTCCTACGCTTTGAATGTCCTTTAAGGTGTCTTCTACATCATCTAAAACCAAGATTTTAGGATATTCTAACTTATTTACTTGTTCTAATTCTCCAACTAATCCTTTCGGGGTGATATAATTTGGGATATATTTAAAATGTCTATCCTCAATTAAGTTCATCTCTTTTAAAAACTCTAGCGTGGTTTCAGTTTTTCCATAGCCAGCCGGAGAAACAGCGATTAAAGAGTGAGTATTGCTTTTAACTAAAACTTTTATGAATTTTTTTAAGATTTCGTGCTGTCGCATAATTTTTTGTAGCTAATATATTTTTTATACAAATATATTTTCTTTATCCATAATTTTTGTGGCAATTAAAAGCAGAAAACTATCAAAACTACTTTATCTTGCCTGATTACCAGTTAAGAAACTGGCGGTTGAGCCATTGTTGGTTTAATTAAACTAACAATGAAGGCGATTACGATTTTAAAGCGGTGAACTTTCTCACCGGTCAGCAAAAACTCTTTAAAATAGCCCGATAATAATTATCCAAGAAACATCAGAGGTAGAGTTTTCTGTTTCTATGATACAACATCAGAGAGATAGTTTTGAATAGAGGTATCTCTTATTTGTATTTATCCACAGAATACCGGATTATCCCAGCATAACCAGACAATTATAAAGACCATTAAAATCGGTTTCTGATAGCTGGATATAACCCTGTTAGGATTTTATATATTGTGATCGTAGTTATCCGGAAACAACTACTTATATCCAGCTATCAAGAACCGATTACTCGGTTGACTTGATCGGCATCAATAATACTTCTGCTTTCTGTCCTGTTTCTTTTCTCTTTCCTTGAAATCTTATTATCCCATCTGGTTCTACCGGCACTCTTATTTTTAATCCGGATACCATTTCATCACAGAACTCACTATAAAATGTTGCTATTTTTTTTAAGAACATCGGACTTACGCATATCTCAATATACTTTCCTTTCTCTTGAAACAAATCATTATATGCCGGAAACTTTCCTTGAATTGTCCGGCTATTAACCGAATTAAAGATTTCTAAATCTGTTTTTCCGATTTCTACATTTTCCTCTTTTCTTTTTATAACAACAGCATTATTGAGTATTGGTAAAGTCGTTGAGTTTCCACCATTGAATAATTTTAAAACACTTTCGGCACTTTTTTTTGGTAGGATAAACTCTTCAAACTCTTTTCTTGGAGATTTGCCGTCTGGCAAGGTTGGAAACTCGTCATTAGATTTTACGCTGTCAACCCTTATTAACATAAAACTATCTGTTGCTACACTTTCTTTTGGTTTTATGAGTATTCCGCCTATTTCCGGTCTGGCTGTGTGTTCGCCAGTAAAATCTTTTATTCTAAAATTGTATTTATTGTAAAACATATTATTGTTGTTTTTTTAATTCTAAATCAATGTTTTCTATTGCCATAGCAATAACCTCTCTTAACAAACCGGCATTTTTTTTGGTGATAATAATTTGTGCGATAAAACTTTTTTCTAAATCTATAAACTGCCCCAAATAACTATTTAACTTTTCTTTTTTTTCTAATAATTCTTGATTTGTCATAATTTTAAATCAGGATAATTTTTTTTAATTTCTTGTATAATTCTATCTTTTTCTATCTCTAAATCGTTCATTTCTGCTGGTTGATTTGTTTCCTTGATTGCTTTTTCAACCTCGTTTAAATCCTTGAATAAATCTATTTCGTTTGCCATAATTTTATACTTCAATGTTTTTTACCGACCTTTGAAAAGTTTTCAATAAAACTTTTTATAGTTTCTTCACCTGAATTGATAATGCTATCTTCTAACATTTCAGTTAAAACATCTTCGGAACACCAAAATCTTAACATCTTCCAAAAGGTAGTATTATCACAATTTCTCGTTAAATCAAGTGCTTTTCTTTCTAACTTTTCTTTGTTTTTTGTCATATTTTTATTAAGAGAACCTACTCCGGCTTTTCTATGCTTTCGCAATATCCGTTGAAAGCCGGTAAGACGGGGATTACTCCGATATAAATTAAAATCCCTTTCTCACCATTGCCTCTGGCTTTACGTATCAAAAAGCAATAGTAGGAAAGAGATTTAAAATAAGAGTTATCCTGAAAAACTATAATGGATAGAATATAATCAGGTTTTCTCTATTGTATTTTTTCTCTTTTTAGGCATTGCCTCTTAACCGATAAAGTCAAACAATGATAGGACTTAAAGAGATTTATTCAATTTTAAAAGATAATTAACTTTTTCTCTCTTGCTTTCATTATAGCAAATCAAGACACTCTGTCAAGGGCTTAACCTGTGGATAAACGGACACTCTTATTTCCGGCATTTCAGAGGTATAAAACATCAACTTGTTTTGTGAAAGCGTCTGACGGGGCGATCTGGGGCGTTGTTTTTTGCTATTTTCTTTTAAAATATGGATTTTATTTAATTAAAATAAAAGACCGGACATAGCAAGCTGTTAGATATCCGGCTTTTGTGTTTTTACACTTAATTCACCGATTTATAAAAGTAAACATTCTGCTCACTTCTTTGTCAAACTCTGGCTGTTTTAATCTATGTTTCTTATCCGGCTCTAATTCATTTAATAGTTTTCCGGTTGTTGTTGACCAATAATTTTCTATAACCGCCCTACCCCTCACACTATCAAACCACCAACTTACCCCAATCAATGTTAGATAAGAAAAATACAAACTAAACTTGCCGTGCTTTGTTTCAATAACAACCTCGTTTTTATTTATCGTCCCAAGGTTATGAAGTTTTATTTCTTTAATCATATCTTTTCAACACTTAATACAATTTTTTTAATCCCTCTCTCATTCTCTCTAATACTGGTTTTATCTATCGCAAACACTTTAAAAATACCTCCGTGATCCATTTCAATAAAATACTCATTCAATACATCAGAGAAGTCAAACATATATCCGTGTAACGGAATACCCGTTTTTGAGTAGCTGTTATGCTGTAACTCTGCGTAAAGCTGGTTTTTTTCTTTTCTGGTTATTTTCTTATTTTTCAAGACCTTTGTTTTTAACCGGTATGGAAAAGAAGTTTTTAACTCCTCTAATTTTCCAACCCCCCAATTGACAAACTTATAAGCTATTTGTTTTGTTTCCATATTTTTATTAAAAGGAACTTACCGCTTGCTATAATAAACCTTTATTATATTATAGCATACCGAGAGACACTCACAAGGGGTTAACCTGTGGAAAACTATTTGAGGTTAAAAGAGTAATAAACAAGAGAGGTTAAAAGGTAGCAATACTCAACTGACACTCTTTACTCTTCTCACAAGGCAACACAGAGGTTTGTTTTCAAGACAAACCGCCTTAAAGTTATGGTTTGTCTGTGTTGTGGCTGTGCTGTTGCTTGTCTGCTGTTGTCCGGATAATGTTATTCTCTCTCAAGGACGAAAGGGTTATTCTCTCTCAAGGAGTAAAGAGACGCGAACTCCTCTTTTCCCTTTCAAACTCTTTCGTCCAACAAACACTCCTCCTTGCTGTGGTTAGTTAATGCCTTACATTTCCCGTTTTACCAGTTTCCGCTTACGGGTAGTTTTTTTTTAGAGGTTTGTCTTTATTTATGCATTACCCTCACTTACCAAACCATTAGAACACCTCTCCTAAAAAAGGGCAGAGGAACGGTAGTGTTATGGTAGAGGTATCGTTCCGTGACAGAGACGTTATACCCGGTTGGTTGAGCCGTAGGAAAGGGCACCTCTACTTCTTTTCTTTAATGAAGAGAGGAGTTATCCACAGGAGAGCTTGACAGAGGTGCTTGATCTTGTAGAATAGAGAAAACTGGAAAATTTTAGTTTTTAATGTGCTCATCTCATTTTTGAAGAATCTATACCCGTATGGGTTTCGCCTTCAGATGAGGGTTCTGCATTTAACCAAGAAAAGAAAATACGAGACGGCTGTCAGAATTTAACACCTGCACCGTTTCTAACCTTTTTGAGGTTACCAAAAAAACCGGAATTAAAAAGCCGGTTTTTGGATTTGCGATTGTTTATCTAAATTGTAGATTTCAAATATTGTCATATTCCAATTGGAGAGGATGGAGAAGTCCTATAGCGAGAGTAGGATCGGGTGGGTTCTAGAAAAAGTCATAAAACCAGAACCCTAATAGTAAAATAAATTCTCGCTCCGCTCCATCCTCTTTTTTATTCTATTCCAAGCCAGAGCACTTGTCAAGACAGCGAAT
>Ga0307429_1001592_pt1 | contig 10470 bp, 11 predicted proteins | sample SalMarWE160230MG_FD_202151 | JGI IMG/M metagenome (GOLD analysis project Ga0307429, IMG submission 202151) | Salt marsh sediment microbial communities from the Plum Island Ecosystem LTER, Massachusetts, United States - WE1603-230 | ecosystem: Environmental > Aquatic > Marine > Intertidal zone >...
CCGCAGCGATGCGCTGCGTCAAGCCCGCCGCCACCGCCACTTCCTGGGCGCTCTCGCTGCCGCGGAACTGCGTCAACGTCTTGCCCAGCGCCGAGGGCATGGCGCCCACCGTCTCCACGAAGCGCGCGGTCTGCTCGATCCCCACACGGCGCGTCGAGGGATCCAGCAGACCCTACTCGGTTTAGTCGCGTTCCTCGCCGGGCATTAGGAGCAGATGCTCGTCCAAATAGTTTGGCAGTGTCGCTTCAACCTCGAGCCCGGCGGTCTGTAGCATCCAAATGAACTCGGGGGGATATTCCGGGAGCATATCGGACAATCGATCGATTCCGATGATAACGGTGTCGGGATCCTTGATTTTCGCGTCCCACCACAGCCACTCGCGTTCGTCATGTACTTTAGATGATGGCTGGATGGCATTGGGTTTGGTCCGGCGCCGAGTCTATTCGGAGCGCCCGGCTGGCTAGGCTCCGGCGTTTTACCGTCCTCGCCGTTCGACACGCGCGTGCTACCGATAGGAACAAGACCTGCTAGCTCCCGACGACCACCAGCAGGCGGATCAATAGCGAATCCTGGATCACCGCCATCGGGTCCCAGACCGGCAGGCGGGTCGATGACGATACCCGGATCGCCCCCGCCTGGCCCGAGGTCTGCTGGCGGCTCGACAACGAATCCCGGATCGATACGATGCTCGCCATCGAGCGCGGTGGTGATGGTCCCGGCGGTGGCCCCGCCGCTTTTGCCGCTTTCGGCCAGCAGCGCGTCGGCGTCGATGCCGCGCCGGTAGGCGGCGAAGGCAACGGTGCGCCCCGTCCGCGCATCGCCCGTCTGGGCCGTGAAGTGCGGCACCATCACATCGAAGCGCGCATGCTCCACCGCGCCGGGCGCGCCCATGCCCTGCGCCGCCATCCGATCGCTAAGGTACCGCGCGTTCTCGCCTTCCTTGGCTTCGCGGTCCATGGCGTAGGCCGCCGCACGGGCGCGCCGGGTCTCCGGCCCCGCCTCCAGCACGTCGCGCTTGGCGCGCGCCACCGCGGCCTCCGGCGCGTGTCCGTCGTTCAGGTTCTGCGATACCCCGAAAAGGTAGGCCGTCTCGCGCTCACCATGCACGATAGGGGCCTCGGCGTACCGCAGGACACGAAGGAGGCCAGGGTGTTGTGGGAGAAAGGCGCCCGCTTGGGCTACGTTCCCGCCATGGTGCATCTCGGCACTCAATCGATAAACCGCGTCGAATCGATGAGCAGACAAGAGCGGATCGAACGCTATTCCTGCCGTCGCCTCAAGTAGCGATGTCTTCCGGGTAGTTCCGATTGCCGCGACCAACGAGACCGGCGGGCGGACAGAGCTGAAGTTCCAAAAGGGCGGATTGGATGGATTGCCGCCCGAGGATGGTGATGTCGGGGAGAAGGGTTTGGGCGGGCGGACCACCGCGGGCGGTGGAAGCAACGGCAAAGAATCAGTAAGCGGATCTGCACAAGGCAGCTTCCCGCCATTGACCAAGCAAGACTTCTTGAAGATCGATCGCGCGATACGCGACCAGGACGCTAGGAAAGTCGCGGAATTTCGAGCACCCAAAGCATCGGAAACCCGGAATGAATTTAGTAAGACCGCGAGCTCTCGTGCAATTGCCGCTGGCAAGATTGACGACAGCACGGTGCGCCAGATCATTCTGGCAATCAAACATGGCTCTCCATGGGAGCGGGCTCAGGCGGTTGCATATCTGCGGAGGATAGAGGCGACCAATCCGGAAATTGTCACGCAACTGCAGAAAACTCACCCGGACGTGGTCTTCCAGGCAGCGGCACGCTGGGCGCGGATAGAGCACTACGGCTTGGGAAAAGTGGCGGATCGCGTAGATCCCGCGCGTCTCATACTTGTCCTCGATGGTCTCGATCGATATGGCAGCCTCAGCCGATCCGAAAGGGCCATACTGAAATCGGAAATTCAGAACTTGCGGCGGCGGTTTTCCCCCGTTGGCCGGTATTTGGAAGAAATCCGTATTGACGTTGCGCGACAACCGAACGGTCCAACCCGGACATTCATCACCGATCAACATTTGGTCGAGCGCCTGAACGAATCTGGAATGCTGGGAGCAATTGCGACCTCTGTCGGCGCCACAGCATCCGTTGGCGGGCTTTTTGCCACGGGCGCCGCAGCGATGGCACTTTCGTTGATCGGCGGAGCCGCAACGTTTCTGGGTGTAAGCGACCTTGTCCGTCAGCAAACAGCGGAAGCGTTGAAACAACGCCGAGATGCATCGCGAATGACTGACAGGTCATTCTATCTACACGTATTGCGACAACGTCAGAAAAAGACAGACAAGATTAGACCAAGGACGGAACGAGGACCGCTCAAACCCCGGTCAAGGTGAGTCTGACAGCACGGGTTTGTTGAACCATTTTTCCGTGCGCCACCGGAGGCCGAGCATTTGGGCCTGCAACACATCGTGCTCGCTCAAGAATGGTTTCAAAATGCTCATCCACTTCTTTGCTGTGCGGCTTCCCCTTAGTTGCGCCATGTAGAGCCATCCGTAACCTCACTGTCAGGTCCACCTCTCGCCACTGCCGGCATCACGTCGCCATTGAAATCGGTGCCGAGCCTGCGCGCCATCGCGCCTTTCATGGCGGTGTTGGTTTCGCCGCCGGGGCGCATCACGCCGTCGATGGTGACGCCGAGCCGGCGCTGCGAGGTCTCGATCGCATCGAAGAACTCTGGCGTTGCCTCGGTGCTGAGCTCCATCGTGCGGTCGAAGCTGCCGAGGCCGAGGGCCGTCATCGCATCCTTGGTCCGCGCCACGTCAGCCGGGTGGTTCGCTTGACCGACGCCGACGCCCTCGAAGATCTCGGTCTGCTCCGCCGCCGGCTTGGGACGGAAGACCCCGTCGACCTTGCGCCGTGAGGCGCCGGTCTCGAAATCGACCAGGCGCTGGGCCTGCTCATCAATAAAGGCCTGATAGTCCGCGTCCGCGAGCTCGTGATTGCGGGGATCGCCCGCCAGGAGGAAGAACTTCTCGTTCTCCTCTTCCAACTCACGCTCGCTCGGCGCAAAGCCACCCGGCCGCGCAAACGCGCGCGCAAGGCTCGCATCGGGAATTGTCATGGGATGTCTCGTGTTATCGAGTACGGAACGGCGTCAGGCGGCTTTCGCCTTCTTGCCCAGCGTATGGCCGACCAGGCGTTCGGCCTCCTCCTTGGGCACGCCGCGTTTGTAGAGCTTGCCCGCCTCGTGGAAGACGTCCCACTTGCCGAACTCGGCATATTCCGCGCGCAGTTTCAGTTTAGGCCGCTTACCCCCACCGCCCCGCCAGTTCTCCAGGCGCTCGACCAGCACCCCCGCCTCGTCGGCATAGGCAACCTCGAAGCGCGCCTTCGCCCAGGCGCCGTCATCGGCGATGCAGGCGACCATGATCTCGTCGCCCGCGTTCAGCATGTCGCGGCAGGAATGGAAGTAGTCCGCCGCCTCGACCGCTTGCGGCTTGTCCGAGGTCGTGTACCAGACATGCGTTGCAAACCGCTTCGGCTCGTGCAGCTCCATATGCCCGGGCTGCGCCCGCGGCGGGGTCGTCTCGCTCATGCCTAACTCCTTTGTTGGCTGGCGCTACGGCACCGGCCCCGCATCGCTCGGCGCCGCCGTCAGCACGGTCAGCAGCCAGCGCCCGATCTCCTGCTTGCCGATCCGGGCGTAGGTCGCGTGCGTATCCGCCGCGCCGCCGATGGGCGTGTGAAAGAGCCGCGTCTCCTCGAAGATCTGCCACAGCACCCGTCGCGCCTCCGCGACGCTCGCCCCGCCCTCGATCAGCACCTTGCGGAAATCGCGGTAACGGTCGGCCTGGTTGTACCGTCCCGCCACCGGCGCATAGGGCGGCAAGGTCTCGAAAAGCGCGATCGCGCGCTCGGTCGGTGTGGTGTCTGGCGCCCCGCCCTCGTCCGTCACCTGGGCGACTGTGGATGGGGCTTCCGCTTCCTCGCTCGCGGGAAGAGCGCCCGAGACCGCAGGAGCCTTTTTGGCCCGAGCACTTCGGGCTGCCGGTTTGACAGGCCCCTTCCGCCGACGGCTTGCCTTGGTTTCGCTCATTCGCTCTCGCACGCCGTCTCGTGACGATCAGAGCGATCACAACGAGCCGCGCTCATCGGCCCGATCCTGGACCGCCAGGCGCATTGGCGCCCTCGTCATCAGCACCGATCGCCGCACCCGGCACTCCCGCACCGTCTTCATCATCGAACTCGTCTGGCAGATCGCCCTCGTCCACATCGCCAAGCAGGGCCGCTATGTCGAAGCCACCCTGCCCGCCCGCGGCGCTCTGCCCGCCTCCGCCCTGCTGGCCGGGCAAAGCACCCGGTATCACCTGAGCCAGCTGCTGGCTCACCTGCTCCAACTGATCGGGTGGCAGCTTGCTCGCAATGCCGGCGACCTGATCGGCCCCGGCGAGCGCTGCCTGGGCCTGAACCGCTTGCGTCGCCGCCGCGCGCTTCCGCTTGACGTCGGCCAATGGCCGCAGCCAGCGTTGCGGCAGCCCGACCGCGACCGGCACGTCCCGCGCAATCGCATCGGTGTCGAGGTGATCGAGCATGCCGGGATCGGCTTGCACCAGCGGCCCCATGATCTCGATCGCGCGCGGCAGAGCTGCAGCCTCGATCTGCTTGGCGACCCGCTCGATCGTCGAGCCATACGTGAACCGCACGCCTGCCTGCAGAATGTCCGGCGGCGGCGGCAGGGCGCCGGCGCGGCGCATGATCGCGAAGCTACTTTACCTGGCTTTGTGCCAGCCGCGGCACGCAGCTGCGCTGGACGGCGCGCTGGGCGATCGTCAGCCGCGGACAATCCGGCCTCACCGCTATCGTCGATCGAGAGCGCTTTCAGATCGCCTGCCAGCGCCTTCGCAACGCCCGTCGCGCTCGCAATGCATGGTTGGCCGCACGCACTCAACGCTGCGGTTAGGAGACGCTGCCAATCATTGGCGAGACAGGTTGCTGGAGAGTCGCTCTGCCTCGCTTCGTCAAACTGGAATGACGTTCCGCTATCGGACCGCTTCGGCTTCCGATACACGTTCGGCCCCCGAGGGCAAAGGCCCCGACCGATCAGCGATCCAGGCCCGGATGTCCCGGTACACTATCCCCGCCTGCTTGTCGCGAAGCAGCATGTGCCACCCTTCGGGATAGATCGCAAAACGCCGCAACGTCACCGGCAAACGGTTTCTGGCCGTGACGATCGGCTTGAGCGGAATGATCTGATCTTTCGCGCCATACAGCATTAAGACCGGCACCCTGACTTTTGGCGCCGCCGCCAGCGCCATATCCATAAGGTTCGTAACGCCGTAAAGACTGTCGACCCGGACATACTTGATCACTCTGGGGTCGCGGGACAGCTCGATCAGCGCGGCTCGATTATCGGTCGGAATCCGGCGTATCTGATCAGAGGTCAGCTGAATGCCGGGCGCGGTGTGAGCGGCGATCCAGAGCGCTATTCGGTTTCCGGCCGGCATGATCTCGCGCGCCCAAACCGCAGGGGCGAGCAGGATCGCGCCGTCGACCTTCGGCGCGTCCTGATCACCGAGCGATGCGAGCACAACACCGCCACCCATGCTCGATCCCAGAAGGAACAGCGGGGTACCCGGATGCCGCGTTCTGACAAGCTTGGTAAACACCTTCAGGTCGTCGACCATCGCCCGCGCGCCGGGCCACTCTCCACGATGCGGCGCACCGCCGAACCCACGCTGGTCATAAGCATATGTTGCTAGCCCCTGTCCGCGCCATGCGCGACCGGGCCCGTCGAAGGCGCGGCTGTGATCATTCATGCCGTGTACGGCCACGATAATGGCCTTGGCCTTCCGGTCCGGCAGCCAGGCCCGGAACGGCAACCGGGTTCCATCCTCCGTGACGAACAGGCCTGCCTCCAAGCGCGGTGAGCCCGCCGGGAGATTGGACGGGTAGCGGACAGGCGCACACGCCGCCGCTGCGATGGACAGCGCGATGATCGGGAAGATCCGCAGCAAGCGGCGGCAATCGACCATAGCCAAAATAGATCCGCCGGTGGAAATCCTGGTCTCTTGTGGGTTCAAGAAATTACATTCCGCCGAATTGAGCAAGGGCCGGTCAAGCTACGATCATTATGGTTAACAAAGTCTCGCCGACCGGGGACACGGGCGAACGAAGGGTAATGCCTATACAGACGTAGGGCCCTGATGGAGCTCAGGCGCCACCCGATTGCATCGTGACGAAAGATGCGGCACAGAAGCGAGACGCCGACGGCCGAGGCAACCGGCTTTGGTCCGACGGGACAATGTGCCGAATTCGCGCCGCACGGTAGGAGCCTGCCCCGGCAATTGAACCGGTGGAACCGCGTCGATTAGCCCCACAAACGCTTCGACGCGATGTCGGCGCCTTCTCTGAGCGCCTTCATCTTGGCCCACACCACGTCCTCGGCGACCCATTCCCAGCCGACGAAGGTGCCGAAGCCGCAATCGACGCCGGCGATCACGCGCTCCTTGTCGCCGACCGCGTCGACGACACGCTCGATGCGCTGGGCGACCACTTCGGGGTGCTCCACGAAATTGCTCTTCGAATCGATTACGCCGGGGATGATCGCCATATCTACGGGCGGCTTATTCGCCTTGAGCGCCGCCGTCTCATGCTGACGCCGCGGATTGGCGAATTCGAGGCCAAGCGCACCGACGTTCGCCTTGTAGAGCGACGGAAGCACCACCGCCATTGGCACGTCGTAACAGTGCGGGCCTTCCCAATTGCCCCAGCACACATGCAGCCGCACGCGGTCCTTCGGGATGCCCTCCAGCGCCCTGTTGAGCGCGTCGACATGGACGTCCACCTGTTCCGCGAACTCGTCGTCGGTCAGGTCCTGATAGAGCAGCACCCGTTCCATGGCGAGATCGGGCGCGTCGATCTGCAGGACATAGCCGGCATCGACGACGGCTTTGTATTCCTTCGACATCTCACGCACGATCGCGTCGAGATAGGCCTCATCGGACTCGTAGTAAGCATTGAGCATGGTCGTCGCGATGATGCCGGGCGACGGCGAATTCATGAACCATTCGGCGACGTGGGCATTGGTTTTCTCCGCCTGGCGCTTCGACCGATCGATCTCCTTCTGCAGCTCGCTTTCGCCGTGGTAGCGGATTTCGGAGACCGCCTCCGGGGCATCGAACACCTTCCCGGTTTTCGGGATACGCTGCATCATCCGTTCGGTGAACTTCGGAAACTCAACGAATTCCTTGCCAAAGGGCCGGCTCGATTCACCGCCGAAGCCGTCCATGCGCTGTGGCACATAGGTCTGAAAGCCGACCCGGCCCTGCTCGCCGTCATTCGCAATGTCGACACCGGCTTCAACCTCTTTCTCCATGATATAGGCAACACGATCGTCCGTGAGCTCGTCGATTTTCCTGCGATCGACCCGTTTGCCCTCCTCCTCGTCGATCAGCATCGAACCCAGGGGCTCGCCGCGCGGCATGCTACCCGCATGGGTTGTAAGAATTCTTTCGCTGCTGAGTTTCATCGGACGTTGCTCCCTTCACCCTTTTTGTGCTGATTGGCAAACCAATACCGGTTGAGCCGCTGTTTGGAAATCCAATACCTGTTAATCCGCTGTTTGGAAAACCAATCCGTGTCAGATTATAATGTTAGCGTCGTTGCAGACGGTCCGTTGGTCCAATAGAAATCGAATTTCAAACGATTGCAACGACTACAAAGGGAGGGATGAATGTCATCAAAGCTAAAACTCGTCTTGGGCGCGGCCGTAGTGGCGTTCGCCTGGCAAATGTCGCTTGCAACGTCGGCTTCGGCAGAAAACAAGTTCTCGAAACTCAACATGGCGCCAAACAAGAAGGGCGGCATCGAGGACATGGAGAGCATCAAGAAATATTGCGGCACCAAGCCCCTAAAAGTTGCGTATTCCGATGGCTGGGGCGGTAACTACTGGCGCAAGATCGCGCGCGCGGAGTTCGAAGAAGAAGCCGCAAAATGCCCGAACATAAAGGAAGTCCGCTACACCGACGGCGAGTTCAAGGCTGAAAAGCAGATCGCCGACATACGCGGCTTGATCGCTCAGAAGTTCGACGTCATCGTCGTCTTCGCCGACACCGGCGTGGCGCAGCTCAAGGTAATGCGCCAGGCGACCAGGGCCGGTATCGCGGTGGTTCCGTACTCCACCGGCGACGCGCCCTTCGGAAAAATCGGCAGGGACTATCTGGTCCGGGTGACCGAAACGCAGATCGGCGTCGGCCGGATGAGCGCCGAGTGGCTGGTCAAGACCCTGGGCGGCAAAGGCAATGTCATCGTCCATGGCGGCACCGCCGGCAATCCCATGAGCATTGCCCAAGCGGTTGGCTGGCGCGCCGTGTTCGCCAAGCACCCAGGCATCAAGGTGCTGGAAGGTCCGGTCGCTACCAACTGGGATCCGGCCCTTGCCCAGAAGGTGACCGCCGCGGCGATCGCCAAGTATCCGAAGATCGACGGCATCATTGCGGAAACCACGGGCCCGATCCGCGCTTTCGTGGCCGCCGGCAGGCCGATTCCAGCCTGGGCCGGCCAGGACCTCAACGAGCTGAGCTGCCTGTGGCAGGATCTTCACGCGAAGAATCCGACCTTCAAGCTGGCGACCGTCAGCGCGCATACCTGGCTTGTTCGCCTGGCGCTGCGCAAGGGCGTCGCCGCGGCGAACGGCATGAACAACCTCGAGCCGAGCCTGATCGACCTGCCGTTCTCCGAGGACAGCACGTCGAAGGATCCCAAGCTCAAGGTGAAGTGCGACAAGAGCTTGCCACCGACCGCGATACCGTCGTCGATGCTCTCCGGGGCGAAGATGAAGGCGATCCTGGCCAAGTAACCGGAAACGGCAACTCCGGCGATGGCTGAAAAGACCGGGGACACCGCGGAACCGCAACCTGGACGGCGGCGGCGGGAGCGATCCTGGACGAGGCGCGAGTACAAGGGGCGCAAAAAGCCCCTTTCCCGCCTGTGGGTCGTAGTGGGTGCCACCGTCGTGCTTATCGTGGGGGGTGGCCTGGCTGCGCCCAGCACCGTCGCGGTAAGCGCGCTGCAATTGATGCTGCCGTTCTTCGCGGTCCTCGCGGTCGCGTCGATCGGCCAGCATCTAGTGATCCAGCAGCGCGGGCTCGACCTCTCCGTTGCCGGGATCATGTCGTTCTCTGCGGTGATCGTGTCGGCCCTGCCGGGCGCGAAGGCCGGGGTCCCAGAGACCCTGACCTTCGTAGCGATTGCGCTGGTGATGGGGCTGGGCGTCGGCGCCGTGAACGGCGTTCTGGTCGCGTTGCTCCGCGTCAACTCCTTGGTCACCACCATCGGCATGAATTCGCTGATGCTGGGGATCACGATGTACGTCACCAGCGGGTTCTCCCAGCAGGTGCCGCCGCCGCTCAACAAGTTCGGCGTCGGCAAGGTCCTCGAGGTCCCGCTGACCGTCTACGTTGTGATCGTCGTTGCCGCGATTGCGATCTTCGTCCTCGAGAAAACGACCGTCGGGCGGCGCTTCATCGCGACCAGCGTAAATCCTGATGCCGCCATTGCCGTCGGCATCCCGCTGGATGGATATCGTGTTGCGACTTACGCGCTCGCCGGCTTCTGCTACGCGGCGGCGGGGGTGCTGCTGGCGGGCTATGTGCTGTCGCCAACGGTGTTCAGCGGCCTACCCTATCTGCTGGCAACGGTCGCGGCGGTCGTGGTCGGCGGCAACCCCATCGGCGGCGGCTTGCGGGGCAGCGTCGCCGCAACCATCGTCGGCGCGCTGTTCCTGACCTATCTTGGCCAGCTCGTGCTGGCGGTCGGCTTCCAGACCTCGGCCCAGTATATCGTCCAGGCGGTCATCATCATCGCCAGCGTCGGCATCGTCGAAGCGGGTCGGCGCATTCGCTTCGAATGGATCCGGTTTAAGTTCTGGATCACCTCGCCCGACGTCGAGTTCCGGATCCGCACCAGCGTTAGCCGATTCATGGCGGCGACGGGGCTCTCAAAAGTCATCGTCATTTCCACCGCGACCAGGATTCGCTTCAGCACCGCCTACCGCCGGCTAAAGAAGCGATTGGAAATCACCGAATGAGCGCCGCCAAACGGCAATTCATGGCCGCCCCGATCATGGGGATCAACGGCGCCACCAAGTCCTACGGTCCCGTTGAGGCGCTCAAGGCCGTCAACCTCAATATCCGGCGCGGCCAGGTTCACGCCGTCGTCGGCGAGAACGGTGCGGGCAAATCGACGCTCATCGGCATTGCTGCCGGCGTGACCCCGGCCGACTTCGCGATCATTCGCGTCAGCGGCAAGGAAATTAAGCGGCCAAAGGCCAAGAAGCTGCGCCGGGCCGGCGTGTCGGTAACCTTCCAGCAACCGGCGGTCGCGAAAGAGATGACGGTGCTGGAAAATCTCCAACTCGCGGCACCGGAGCTGACAGGGCCGGAGGGCCGGGCGGAGGCCGAGCGGCTCCTCGCGTCGGTAGCCTCCGACCAGCACG
>Ga0307429_1001598_pt1 | contig 10433 bp, 9 predicted proteins | sample SalMarWE160230MG_FD_202151 | JGI IMG/M metagenome (GOLD analysis project Ga0307429, IMG submission 202151) | Salt marsh sediment microbial communities from the Plum Island Ecosystem LTER, Massachusetts, United States - WE1603-230 | ecosystem: Environmental > Aquatic > Marine > Intertidal zone >...
TTGGCGCCCAGAAATCGTCGTAGGGAACTACCTTGACCTTGTGTCCTTTCTTCACCATGTTGTCCAGGGCGCATTCATAGACATCGTCCCTGGTAGTCTTTACAGTTCCAATATAGTGTAAAAGCTCCTCAGGGTTGTTATGGCAGTGAATCAAGATGTTTACCAGGTTGCTGGGTTCCTCGCCGGGATTGGGCTTTTCCACGATGTGTAGTAACTCATTTTGAGAGTTTATCTGGAGGTAGCCTCCCGGGAAGTATTGCTGGACCTGATAACCCAGAATATAGGAGTAGGCAGAGGCTTTTTCAGCTTCGGTGATAATCTTGGTGTACGCTGAGCTTGAGAAGACATCATTGGGATTTATTACTAAAAGCTGCCCGTGCAGGAAGGACTCGGCGCTTTTCAGGGCGTCAGCGATGCCTGATGACTCCTTTTGTAGAGCAAGTTCGACTTCTATCTCAGGAATTTTTTTGGTTATTTGCTCTATCTTCGCTATGTTTTCGGGATTCCCAATGACTACAAAATGACTCAAACCTGCCTCACAGGCTGTTCTTATTTGATGTTCGAGCAGTGGCTTTCCGAGGAAATCAAGGAGGAACTTGTCCTCAGCAATGGGGAACATTCTCTTGCCGCGGCCGCCGCAGAGAAATACGGCTTTCATCTGCTAGCCTCCACCAGACCTTGAACAAGGTCTTTGCCTTTGCTTATAAGCTCATCGGTCTGCGCTTGCGACGTTGACTCGGAGACTACTCGGATGATAGGCTCGGTGCCGCTAGCTCTGATAAGCATCCAGGAATCAGGAAATTCCAGCCTCAGGCCGTCAAGAGTATTTATATCATTTGGGGCAAAAAGGTGAGCCTTTTCTTTTACCTGAACCATGACTGGCTCTTTGAGTTCATTAGGGCAAGAAATCCTGGCTTTTTCGAAATATAGTCTGGGAATACTTTGGAAGAATTGTCTGATTTCGCCGGCATCGCTTAGCTGGCTTAAAAGGATAAGGGAAGCAAAAATGCTATCGGGGTAATAGCCCACCTCGGGGATGATATAGACACCTACCTGCTCCACTCCCAGGGCAGCATCGAGTTCCTGGACTAAATGAGCTACGGGGACATCACCGACTCTGCCTCTGACCACTTCCGCCCCAAGATCCCTCACTGCCAAGTCAAGAAGAGTTCCAGTTTCTACTGTGGTAGCAATCCTTTTCCTTCCCGTTCGCTTGACAGCCAGTCTCGAGATGAAGGCGATGGGCTCGTTGAAACCGAGGAAACCATCTTTATCACAGAAAACAACGCGGTCGGCATCGCCATCAAAGCAAATAGCCAAGTCGGCATTATGTTGCCTCAGGAAATTAACCGTGCCATGGAGAGTATCCGCTTTCGGCTCGGGACTTCTCCCTGGGAAAAGGCCATCTGGCTCATCATTTACAGGTATTACGTCAAGGCCCATCTGGGCAAAGATATCGCTGGCAAACTTGGAGGCAGCGCCATTGCCAGGATCAACGACTACTTTAAGCTGGTGATTAAATTCTGTCAGGGAAAGCTTGCCTTTAATAAAGGAAAGGTATCTTTGTTTCATATCCTGCGCTTGCTCCAAAGTTCCTATCTTCCCCTGGCGGAATTTCTTCTCAAAATAGACTTTCTCTATCTCCGCTTCTTGAGCCTGGCTGTATCCCAGCGAATTCTCGGTGAAGAGCTTGATTCCATTGAACTCGGGGGGATTATGGGAAGCCGTGACCATAATTCCCGCGGCGAAGCCCGATTCCCGGGTGAGCAATGCCAGCGCCGGGGTAGGCAAAATGCCTAAATCAACTACATTTATACTACAAGAAAGCAAGCCCGCAGTAACCGCCTCCTTAATCATATCTCTGCTTATTCTGGTGTCGGTGGCGATACAAACTGTGGAGGCCGGAGGCAGGGTAGTGCCTATGGCCAAGGCAACCTGGCGACAGAAATCAGGCGATAAATCCTGGTTGACTATGCCCCGGATGCCACTGGTCCCAAATAGTCTTCTTGTGTGCATTGCCTGTCTTAAGCTGAGTTGAATAGAAGATAGCACGGAATTAGGTGCTTGGCAACAACCACACGGTATAATAACATATGTTAAACTATGCTTCTCGTTCATAAGCAGCACTGTTTTGGAAGCATATCATGACAAGGGAAATAGCTCTTACTCTGCTAGCCAGCGTTTCGCCTATTAGTGAATTAAGGGGTGGCATTCCGTTAGGCATATCTTTGGGGTTAGACCCCTTGTTTACCTTCTTTATAGCGGTCATTGCTAATATCCTGATATTTTTCCCAGTCTTTTTTGCCTTGCGCCTCTTTTACGATAAGCTTCTGCACAGAATCCCGTTGTTCGATAAGTATCTAGATAATTTAAGAAAACGAGGTAAGCCGAAAGTAGAGAAATATGGCCTCTGGGGATTATTTTTGTTTGTGGCTATCCCTTTGCCTATCACCGGAGCATATACTGGGACTATCTTGGCCTGGCTACTGGGTATGGATTGGAAGAAAGCTTTCCCCGCTGTTGGGCTGGGTGTAATTGCGGCTGGTGTCGTAGTGCTTTTAATAACTTTGGGGGCAATCAGCACCCAATGAAACAGTTCTCAGGGGATAACTAAATTAAATCCCACCAAGCAATTCAGAAGCGATTTTGCTGTTGGTGGGCATAATTACAACCCTAGATATGGATTGTAATGAAAGGCTGGGTATCTTTTTTATAGATACCCAGCCTTTCATTGGTTCTGCTATCTGAGATATTAGCTTAACTCCTCCCTATTTCCCTATCCTGAACATCTTGGTCCCGCATACGGGACATACGCCTTGAGTGGCCGGCCTGCGGTTCTTCATGATTATGCTTCTGGGATTCTTCATTTCTCTTTTGGCGCGGCACTTCATGCAGTATGCTTGCATCTGTTCACCTCCCTTTTTTTAAAGCATAAGCCATCGTCACTTGAATGTCAATAGTTTTCCTTAAATATTCCATAAATATTGTCAAATATTGTCAAATATCGTCAAAAGTCCCGTTGATTATGCGTATTATTCCCAATTCCAACTCGGAGAGGAGGCGCATCACATGATTTGATACATAAATTAGATGTGGAGTTGCTGGAGCACCTGACGTGCCTTCTGACTTGCTCGGGCACGGTGGCTGATTTGATTTTTCATCTCAAATGGAATTTCAGCCATGGTCTTACCTATCTCGGGAAGGGAAAAAATAGGGTCATAGCCAAAACCATTTTCCCCTTTAGCCTCAAAGGCAATCATGCCATGACACTCGCCATAGCATACCTCTGCATGGCCTCCTGGACTAGCTATAGTAATGACGCACTTAAAGCAAGCTGTTCGTCTCTCCCAGGGAACGTTGTTAAGTTTAGCTAAGATAAGGCTCACCTTCTCTGCATCAGTAGCAGCTTCACCCGCAAAGCGAGCTGACTTAACACCTGGCTCCCCGTTAAGGGCATCCACCTCCAGTCCTGAGTCATCGGCAAGAGCGGTGAGCTGGCTTAATTTGGCATAAGTAAGGGCTTTTAATCGAGCATTTTGTTCGTAGTTGCTCCCCGACTCGATGACGGCTTTTGCGATTCCTTCTTCGGTCAGTGTGGTTATTTGATAACCAAGACTATCCAGGAGAAAGCCATATTCCCTGATTTTCCCTGGATTGGAGGTAGCTAAGAGGAGCTTCGGCATTCTGTCGTTAAAGGTCTTGAAATCTTTGTGCCAGCTTCTTTGCCACTTCGGGCATGGTGGTGTATTCCATTTCCTCAAGCGGCAGGCGATGTGGTTCAAATGGCCCCATTCGGCGCAGGAAATCCGCCACAATGTTTGCTTGATGACGAACCTCATCGAAAGCAGGGTCATCGAAGAGGTCACGAGGCCCGACAAGCTTGCCATTAGCAAGCTGGAAACCAGCGGCTATTACTCTTGGTGGACCATCGAAACGGCAGGGATTGCTTTCCCTGACAGCTACCGGCATTAAGGGGCCATGGTGCGAGCCTCTCATCCAGCCTTCTACTATGTTAACAGAAGCAAAGGGTTCCAGTATTTCACCCACGGCGGGAAATTTTCCCTGGGAGCGAACGATACAGACAGGGTCATCCTTGCCTATGTATCTGCCGGCCATGAGAGACAATCTCTGAGTAGAGGAGACAGCAGCGATTTCACCGCTCTCCTTATGGTACACCGCTTTAACGGCATAGCGGCCTGGTGCGCCGAGAAAAACTAGCATGTCGTAGATTTCCTCAGGAGCGTTAAGCCTGATTTTTTTGTGCTCTTTGACGTCGTGGATTTCAAAGGTGAAGCCAGAGTGCATATTAGAGGCAATAACCAGCCCAATGGTGTTAAAGGGGTCAGCAAATATTTTATATAGCGGCAGATTCCAGGCGCCAGACGCCGTCTTATCTGCCATAAATATGACTATGGTTTCAGCCTGGCGCTCGGAAAATTGCATCTCAGCCGTACCAGGTCCCATCCCCTTGATGTTACCGGAGAAAGCATCAGATAGAAGATCCTGCCCGGCACCATGTAGCTTCAAGCTCTTAGCTACATCGGTGCATTCCACAAATGTATCCCAGGCTAACTTGTGGATTTGTTCACTATCTTCACCATGCTGGTGAGTCATTATCAACTGGAGGTCATCGCCACAGACTGTAACATGATAGTCTATGAGAAGCCCCTGGCCTTGGGCATGTTCCAGCTTTTCCTTGGCCTTTTGTATTACATCGGGGTGGCTGGAAGAATGCCCGACATAGCCACCGACGTCTGCTTTGATAACGCTTAAAGTTAATTCCATTTCTTCACCCCCTGCTGTACTACCGTAGTTTAGCAAGAGAAGGGCTGAACGTCAATCGGGGATGAAAATTAGCCCCTCTTTGCTATTACCTAAAGCCTCCACCCTATTTTGGTGATGGAGCAAAGCAGTATAAGCTGCCACTGCGGCATCACATAGGTCGTGGTCGAACATATCTAAATAGGGCTTAAGACCAGGTAGAATGTCTCCTAGCTTATCCCTTATGAAGCTCATCCCTTGTTTGGTAGTTTTCCGTGGTATAGTTTTCCCAAAAAGGCGGACTTTGCTAGCGAAAGGATAGACCTCAATAACTTGACCAGCTTGCTTCACCTCACGGCCAATGCTAGTTTTTAGCTCAATGCCGCGATAGATCAAGCCTTTAATAAAAGTCTTCTTGCTGGTGGGGTAACAGGGAATTCCTTGTTGCCTCAATTCCTGGTCACATTGCCTGTTCTTCCTCGGGAATTTTGGCTTGCAAGGACAACTTTCCTCAAGACAGCATAACCCCAGTGGCAAGCTTAATGGGGCGTCGATGGCTATTATTTGGGGTAAGTAGAAATTTAACAGAGCGACGATATCTCTATTCTCTGTTAAGAAGCCAAAGTAAACAAGTTGTGATTTGCCATCCAATCCTAAACAAGCGCTAGGTTTAGCTTCTGTCGAGGTTAAATCGATGCCAAAAAAAGTGGGATACTTCACGTTACTGGAGAAGACTTTTTCCCTAACCGTTTTAATATTTCTCTAGCTACTACTATACCTGAGGCTGAAGCTTGGACTAAGCCTCGGCTGACACCGGCGCCATCGCCAGCAGCGAATATATTACCGATCTCGGTCTCTAAACAAGGAGTCAACTTTAGCTGACTGGAGTAAAATTTAACCTCTATCCCGTAAAGCAAAGTATATGGAGAAGCTATGCCCGGAACTAGTTTGTCCATAGCTTGAATCGTTTCCACTATACTCTTGAGATAACGATAGGGGAGGGCAAAGCTTAAATCCCCCGGGGTTGCCGCTTTTAAGCTTGGTTCAATGGGACTATCCTGGAGGCGGGCTTGTGTGGAGCGATGACCATCCATTAAGTCTCCCAATCTCTGCACTAACACACCGCCACTAAGGACATTAGCTAGCCTTGCCAGATACTTACCATAGGCAATAGGTTCATGGAAAGGCTCGGTGAAGGTGGTGCTCACTAAAAGGGCGAAGTTAGTATTTTTTGTCTTGGGTTGGGTATAGCCAATGCCATTGACCGTAATAACAGGGTCGGAGCCGCCTGTGGACTCCATAATCACCTCGCCTCCAGGACACATACAGAATGTTCTAACCCGGTCATTGAAACTTTTGGAATAAAATTCGAGTTTTGCTTCATACAATGTCGAAGTTAGCTTCTCCATGGTTGTCATTGATACTTCGATTCGGCAACCCACATCTACAGGGTTGGAATCGAGACTTAGTTTAAGCCTCTCGGCTTCATTGCATAGCCATTCAGACCCCTCCCTCCCCGGGGCTAAGATTAAGTAGCGGCAGCTTAAGCTTTCGCCATTGCTGGTTTCAACAGCTTTGACCGCACCATCGTCAACTACAATATTCTTAATTGTTGTTCCCAGCCTTATGTCTAATTTAGATGACAGATAATTCTGCATGGCCTTCAATGTTTCGTGACAAAGCTCTGTTCCCAGGTGGCGCAATTTAACAGGGGTTAATGTGAGCCCGGCTGAAGCAGCCTCTCGCTCCAGTTCAGTTGTATTTCCTCCCACGCCATAAACTTTGGGAGGGGCGCCAAATTTGAGATAGATTGAATCCACATAATCTATAAGTGCTTGGGCTTGGTCTAAGCCGATCAGTTCTTTGAGCCTGCCGCCTACTTGGGTGGACAAAGTCAGTTTGCCATCACTGAAAGCACCAGCACCTCCAAAACCACTTACTAAATTGCACGGGGAGCAGAGTACACAGCGTCCACTTCCGTTTTGAATAGGACAAATACGAGTATCAATTTCTCCTCCCTTGTCCAAGAGCACAACGTCGAGGCCAGCGTTACATAATTCCAAGCTAGCGAATATACCTGCGGGACCAGCACCAACTATGGCGACATCATAATTTTTGGTCATCGCGATTCGTTTCCTTACATTGCTTTGCCCAGAGGCATTATATACAGGGGCTTAATTTGTTCATCCACCCCGAGGACTTTCCCTACCTCCTCATCGTGAAAGGCACCGATTTCCACTGTGGCTAACCCCAAAGCCACAGCTTGAAGGTGGATGTTTTCACCTACATGTCCCACCTCTATATGAACATATCTTTCTCCACGTCTGCCATACCTATAGGAAGTCCTGTGATAAAGAGCACAGATGACAATATCCACCGGGGCTTCGATGATAAACTCCTGGTTCAAAGTTGCTCTGGCTAAATCTGGTCTTAAATCGGCCGGTTTGTGTAAGCTCAAGGAATGGGAAGCTGCTTCATAGTGGTAAATGCCAGCTTGTAATTCCTCTGGAGCTTGTTTTGCCTTGCTGGCAATAACGCACTGTGTGCCAACGAACATAAAAATCTCCAAAGGATAGCTAGCTCCGGCACTGGGCGCTGCCCTGGACCCTCCGGTTCCGGTGATGCCCTGGGCTGACCAAAGTATTTGACTCAATTGAGATAATTCTAGTGGCTCCCTACGGTATCTGCGAACCGATCTGCGCCTAAGTATCGTTTCCTCTAATGAAACCTTGCCTTTCAATTGAGGGGATGGAAGCTTCATTATAGTTTGCCTCATGCCAGATTCTTCGCTACCTTCAAAGTGACAAAATAACATTTAGCCCTTGATAACGCCCATAGGTATAGCCATAGCCACTTTTCTAGAAATACCAGCTTGGTGAACCACATCTATAACTTCAGTGATATCTTTGTAAGCTTGGGATGCCTCTTCAGCTAGCGAAGAGATATTTCCCGTCTTGACGGTAATACCTCTGCTCTCTAATTCTCGGGCTATATCGCTACCCTTCATACTTCGCCTGGCAGCACCGCGACTTAATACTCTCCCGGCACCATGACAAGTGGAGCCAAAGCTCTCAGACATAGCCTTTTCAGTGCCCACAGCAACGAAAGAACAACGTCCCATGTCTCCGGGCACGAGCACAGGTTGTCCTACTTTCTTGTAGCGTGTGGGAGTATCCTTATGGCCTGCAGGAAAAGCTCTGGTAGCCCCTTTGCGGTGAACGCAAACCTTAAGCTTGCGACCACCTACTGTGTGTTCTTCTATTTTGGCTATGTTATGAGCAACATCATAAATCTGCTTCATGCCAAGTTTCTCAGAACTTTTACCGAAAACTTTGGAAAAGCTTTCTCTAGCCCAGTGGGCAATACACTGCCGATTAACCCACGCATAGTTAGCAGCACATGCCATAGCAGCTAAATAATCTTGGCCCTCCGGTGATTCTATAGGAGCGCAGGCGAGTTGCCGGTCGGGGAGCTTTATCCCGTACTTCGATACTGCCACCTCCATGACACGTAGATGGTCAGTACATACTTGGTGACCAAAGCCGCGAGAGCCCGTGTGAATCAAAACTAATATCTGGCCTATTTCATCGATGCCCATGATGCTAGCTATGTGTGAATCGAATATTTCCTTCACTACTTGAATCTCCAGAAAATGATTTCCTGAGCCTAATGTGCCTGCCTGAGGCATGCCTCGCTTTACTGCCTTATCGCTTATCTTGCCGGGATCGGCACCACGGAGACATCCACCTTCTTCAGTAACATCCAAATCTTCCTCGGCACCCAAGCCACGCTTCACTGCCCAACGAGCTCCCTCCACCATCAATTGGTTCATCTCTTTTTGACTTACCTTTATCTTCCCTTCAGATCCAAGGCCTGATGGCACATTATAGAACAGTGCATTAATGAGTTCATTAATTCTGGGCCGCACTTCAGCTTCGCTGAGACTGGTACGCAATAACCTTACACCACAATTGATATCATAACCCACTCCCCCCGGGGAAACTACGCCGTCCTTAATATCCATTGCTGCCACCCCTCCTATAGGGAAGCCATAGCCCCAGTGGATATCTGGCATGGCAAAGGAGTAACCTACTATACCGGGGAGAAATGCAACATTGGCAACTTGCTCTGGCGTTTGTTCCTCACGCATAGATTCCAGCATTTCCTTACTGGCATAGATTAGACCGGGGACTCTCATACCAGTTTTATAACTCTGGGGGATTTCCCAGCGATAATCATCTAACTTAACAAGCTGCCCTTGCCATTGTGCCATGTCCTTAGCTCCTAAATGTCGAAGATTACCTGTGCTTTGTATCCACCACCGTTTTTGTCTAACTTTAACATATGATATGTGGCTGCTTTTACCCCTACCTTTATCTTATGCTTCATTGGGTCAAAATCTTCCCCATAACAGGTGGCCTTAAGCTGATTGTGAGTCAAACTTTCGATATCGAACCGGTTGAACAAGATATGTTTGACATCGAAGAGGTAAATGAGCTCATTAAGCCATTCAACGAGCAAACTATCTCTGTCCTCGCTGCTTACTTCCAAGTCGAGGTGCAATTTCTCTTCAATGCTTTCTGGCCCAGTAATCAAACTGAACAGAGCCAGAGCAGCGTTGGAAAAAAGTTCCTTGACATCTGCCCCATAGGCGATGATGCCCACATCAGCAGTGTGGTCAATTATTTCAAAAGCCTCTTTCATTCCTCTAAGTCCATTATACAGAAAACAGCAGCGACATCTCCATTTACGCTTGCTCTTTTTGCACTTAACTCAAGCTGTTGTTACAATCAATACCAATTATGGTGGCGGGACTCTTACCATTGAACTGTCGAATTTGGCAAATTAGCAATTACCTTGTATTATTAAGATGGCAATGGGCAAATGTCTTTGTCGAACTTGACTTCTCCGTGCGGAAAATTATATGGTTCTAGCGATGCAAAGTGCAAATACTAAGGGCAAAGTGAATCTACGGCTAGCAGCCTATTATAATGGGTTTGTCCGGAAGAGGTAGATGGTAATGCCCCCCCAACAGTATATGGAACGTGCTCTATCTCTGGCCAGGTTAGCTATGGGATATACCAGTCCTAACCCAGCAGTGGGGGCAGTAGTTGTTAAAGATGGACTTGCTGTCGGCATGGGATATACCCAGCCTGCCGGCTCGGAGCACGCCGAGATTATGGCGCTTCGTCAGGCTGGTGATAAGGCGCAGGGCGCTATCATGTATGTCACCCTTGAGCCTTGCTCTCACTATGGGCGTACTCCACCATGCACTCAAGCTATAATCGATGCCGGCATTTCGGAGGTCCATATAGCCTTGCTCGACCCCAACCCGGTAGTTTCGGGGCGAGGGGTAGGCAGGCTAAATGAAGGAGGCGTCAAGACCCATATAGGTATATGTCAGCAAGAAGCTTACGAAATAAACGAGGCTTATATTAAGCACATTACTACGGGTTTACCATTTGTCGTGGCCAAATTCGCCATGAGCCTTGATGGCAAGATTGCTACTAAAACCGGTGATTCTAAATGGATAACCAAGGAAGATACAAGAAAGTATGCACATGCCCTGCGTTATACTGTCGACGCCATAATGGTAGGTGTAAACACCATTGTTGCTGATAACCCTCGCCTCACCGCTAAATGTTGTGGCGGTAGAGGAGGCATAGGAAAAA
>Ga0307429_1001599_pt1 | contig 10431 bp, 14 predicted proteins | sample SalMarWE160230MG_FD_202151 | JGI IMG/M metagenome (GOLD analysis project Ga0307429, IMG submission 202151) | Salt marsh sediment microbial communities from the Plum Island Ecosystem LTER, Massachusetts, United States - WE1603-230 | ecosystem: Environmental > Aquatic > Marine > Intertidal zone >...
CTACCTTATTTTGAACGATTCCCGGGTCTTTAATTTCCTCTGCAGCAATAGGACCATGAAGCATACTTCCGAGCGGTCCATCAGGGATAAATAAAACATATTTATCTAATCCTCCAGAATCAAGCCAGGGATCGGTCGCGGTAATGTCGTGATCTTCAGTTTCCAGATCTATAAAAGTTGAGATTATCCGAATGTCAGGAAGACCGCTCTCGGTTAAAACCCTATTAATCGTTTTTAACGTTGGAGCAACCCCCGGAGTTATTCCGGCTTCGCTTACCAGTATTCCATAAACAAAATCCTTAACTTCTTGACTTGCCCGAAAATCCAAAAATTTAGTAGGATTCATAAGGATATGTTTTATCACTACACCCTTTTTTAAGGCCTCTAAGCAAATAGTTTTTATATCGGTAATCGGTAGACTGGTCGCGGCATTTGCAACCGTCCATTGTCTATTTGCAGCAGCCCCCCCGACGTATTCCTTATTTGCTGAAGGAAGCCCGAAATCTATAGCTTCTTCGGTTATAACACCGGCCGAATTGGTAGCGGTTAATGATATCTTTGTTTGACTTAAAGCCTGCAAGGCAAGCCATTCGCAACGTTGTTGCACGCTTTCAACTACAAAATCGATATCGTTAAAAACCATATCAAGCAGGGCCTTCATATCCTGGTCATTCTTGATACTGGCTTTCGCAACTAAATATTCGTTAATAGCAACCTCATCTTTGACCCTCTTTACCCTTATGGCCGGTAATGATCCGGTCAGTTTATCAAGCACCCTTCGGGTCTTTTCAGGAGCCGAGCTGTTAAAAGATACCAGATCGGCAGCCGATATCCCCATCAGGCCTATTAAAACCTCATAAGTTAAAAATGGGGTCGGTTTCAAAGGAAAATAATCAGGATAGTATCTTAACATCCATTTTCTTTTATCAAGATACGTTCCCATTGTTTTTTCTGTTATTTCACTTAAAAAATTTTGCATTGTCTTAATCTCCTTTTTCAATATTTTCGGTAGATTTTCCCTCAAAAGGACCTTCGGCCTTTCCGGTATTTTTACCTTCTACGAATTTCTCGATTACCGAATCAGCTTTAATTGTTTCGCCCTTTTGCGGGATTCCACCCTCTTTTAATTTAGTATCGATTTCACTTTGTTTGAGATTAAGAAAGTCCTCTTTTAAGGCCTTTACAGACTCACCCACTTTGTCAGGATCATCACACCTGACATATTTTAATAGCCCCTCAGAAAGTCCCTCTTTTTTCATTTCGGCCTTAATCTGAGTTTCTAAATTATCCTTAGCCTTTTCGGCTTTTATTTCTTTTAGCTCAGTTTCCAGGGATACGATCCTTTCCTGATCAGTAAGATTTTTATTTTCCTGATTTTTTTTGAAAGTCCCGATCCCTTCGGTTACTCGTTTATCAGATATCTTTTGAGTATAATTACTCAAAGATTTTTCAAGCCCTGCCTCTTTGCAGGCCTCTTTAAATTGCTCATCAGTCAATACAACTTCTTCCATTATTTTGACCTCTTTTTTTTAATAATATTCTCAGCTTGTTCGATAGCATTTTCCAGTTTTACCCCAAAACATTTTGATAGAAATTCCTTATATTCTTCTTTAGATACTAAGCCCTGTAATTCTTTCATTTCTTTTTGGAATTGTTCAGCAAACATCATAGGAACGAGAATTCCGGGGGTCTTCATTCCGTTCCACAAACAAAACATTTCGATTTTTAAATTGTCAGCTCGTTTAAAAATTATCTTTCTTATTCTCATTTACCTTTGCCGACCCTTTTCCAAATCTCTTAATTTTATATAGAATTGTTTTCCGTGTATCCTTTTTTGTGCTAAATAGTTTTTGATATTAAATTCAAAATCTTTCATATTCCCTGGAGAATTTCCCCGGTCTTTCAGATATTGCAGTAAGTCATCCGGTTTAATTCTCTTAGTATTCGAGATCTGATAGAATTTTAATCTCTTATCCTTCATCCATTCATAAACCGCCTGCGTGCTAATCTCAAAGATTATCGACATATCTTTAACCGTTAAAAATCCATTATTCATATCTGGAATCTCCTTCATTTTTTTATTTTTTTTAATTATACACTATTAATTAATTTTTTGCAAGTATCAGGGATTATCGATCGGGACCCTTCGCAAATATCCGAAATCTTCCGGCTCATTGGGATCTTCAATCCAGATTCCACCCGGTCCGTCATTATGAATTATTTGTGATTTTTCTTCCTGTTCATTAGCGAAGCTCCGGACCGCTCCCAGAGCGGCCATCGCACCGGCTATCGCTATATCAATTTTTTCAGAGTGTTTTTCCTTAATAATTCTGTAACCTCTTTCCATCTCTTTAGCTTTGCAAGATTTAATATGTCTCCGTATTTCCGGGGAAGGATAGAATTCTATATTGCCGAATTCGATCAGATCGTAAAAATTTTGGCTAAAATCGATAGTGTTTCCGACCGTCTGCGGTAATTCCTTCATAAAGAGACCCTTCTTTTTTAAGGTAACAGCGGATCGATGCAATTGGTAGGGGTCATATAAAGCTAATTGGAGATTGAAAGCCCGGGATAATTCAATTAAATATTTTTCGACTGTTTCCTCCAGATCAATCGGATATTCTTTGCTCGGCTGCCATTTTTTGTAATTGGCCAGAATTATCTTGTTTTTTCTCCTGGTAACGGCCACCACCGCGGTTGAATCCCCTTTTACCGAAGCATCTATTCCCACCCAGATTTTAATTTTTTTATCCGGTAATAATGGGGTCAGTTTTTCATTAACGCATTGATCGAATTTATCGATATCTATAAATTGAGTAATATTGCTTACCCACTTGTTTTCATGCAATCTAAGGTAAGTATTTTTTCTTAACCGGCCTTCCTGCTGCTTTAAATATTTTTCGGTTTGCCAGGGCATTCGATTAATAGGAATTTTGTTTTCCCCTTCCCAATAGAAAAAGAAAGTCGGGTCCGGATTCTTCTCGAGTTCCATTCCTTTTTTGTATAACCGGTATAGCAGGCTCTCATCATCATAGCCGGCATAGGTAACGATTAGAGATAGGGGATTTTTTCGAGTGGGAACGGTAGTCAATTCCTCAAAAACCCTTTGCATAGATTCATACTCGTAACTCCAAAGTTCATCCCAGACTACGAGGTTCGGATTCAGGCCCGCGCAACTGACATCTGTCGGCAAGCACCTCAGGACTGATCCCTTACTGGGGACTTCGATTGCGTCTTTGGTAATTTTGCAACGGATCAAAGCATGGTGATTCATTTCAATCGCTTTTACCAATTTAGAAAAGACAACCCAGGAGGCTTGATCTTTATCCCTTGCTAAGAGATAAATCTCCGAATAATTCTCGCCACAGAATAGGAACCACTCTGCAACTAAAGCGGCCAGAGTAGATTTCCCGGATTTTTTTGTTTCACCTAATAGCGCCATCGTATAGGCTCGATCTCCGTAAAATAGCGGTTCAAAGATTTCTTCTTTTTGCCAATTTTCAAGAATAATCGGGGATCGTGTTTCCGGGATATAAAATTGTTCTTCGGCAAATCTGATAATGTCTGTTTTATATTCAGGATCATCAAAATTAATTGGGTTAATCGCTGGCCTTCTTAACCGCTTCATTCTGTTCTGAATTAGGTTTGCTAATTGCTTTTCCCTTTTTGCAGGGTCCGGACTTATAAATTTATTTTTTGGTATGTATGGCATAATATCACCGCCTATCTTTTTCTTTTTCCTTTTCCCTTTTTAATACTATATTTTAAATAATCAATCCCCGGGAATTTTTCAATAAGATCAATACCACCGTCAGATTTTGTATATTGATTTTTTTTCTTTTTTTTGCTTTCACTCGGGGTCCCGAGCCTGCTATTAATTTTTTTCTTTTTCATAATAATCACCGCCTTTTAAATTCTTAAAGCCGGTTGGAAAGGCCTATCTAAATGATTATGTTTGCTTAAATTTTCCTTAGCCGGCAATAATCTTAAATTATTCAAAGCCCAGCACCTTTTAAAGTCGGTATGCTCTGGCCTGGTAAAATTAAAAGCCGATATTGGGATAATGTGATCAATATGCAATTTACTATTGAAAAGATCTTGCCACGTGTAACCTTCTGGAATAGTCTTATTTAACCGTTTTATTAAATCGTTTAACGTATAGCCTACAAGAGTTTCCCAGTGCCTACCGGCTTTATTGCCTCTTAAAGATTGATTTATCATATTACAAATTCTACCATTAAGATTAAATTTTAGATCAATTTTTCGCCTATTTTTTTGCCATTGCCTACCATATCCTAATACTTTTTCTTTATTTTCCTTACTCCATTGTTTTAGATATTTTTGATATTTTTCTTTATTATCAATATAATATTGTTTAGTCCGTTCTAATACTTTTTCTTTATTCTTAAAATAGTTTTGTCTAGATTTTTCATTTAATTCTATTTTGTTTTCAATACGATATTGTTTGCCATATCGTTTTATTTGTTCTGAAAGTTTTTCTTTATTCTCGATTTGATATTGCTTTCGATATTCCTTTATTCTTTCCCGGTTTCCAGTAAACCATTCCTTTATCTTTTCCCTATTTTTAATACGGTATTGCTTATAATATTCTTTTTGTTTTCCTTTATTTTTAATATTCCATTGTTTTATATCTTGCTTTATTTTTTCTGAATTATCATAGCGATATTGTTTTTGATACTTTAGTATTTTTTCGCTGTTCTCGATTCGATATTGCTTTTGATATTCCTTCTCTTTTTTTTTATCTTTAAAAGGCATAAACTCTCCTTCCTTATTTAGGCCAGCCGGACCTTCCGTTTATGTCCTATGATTAAGAGCCAAAGTTTTGGAAAATCCTTAATCCAACCTTACGAAAAGTCCGGACCGCCAAGTCAAATTTATTTATTACGCAAGATAACAATCGTTCTCTTTCCATTTTTGGCTTTTATGATAACCTGCTCGGGTATAGGCCTTTCCTTTTTGAAGATCAGCTTATAAACTGCATAAAAGATCATAACCATTAACCAGGTAAAAAATATTTTTACCATTACCATTTTAATTCCCCTTTCCTAACATTTTAAAAGATGATAGAATAGAGGAGCTAGGGGAAGATCCAAAGAATAAGATTGTTAAGGATTCAACTTTTAAATCTTATTTAGAGGGTCTTTCCCTGGTCCCCTTTAAAAACTATTCTTTTATTCGATATAATTTACCCCCTTTTTCATTTCTAAAATACCCCCTTCTTAATTAGATAATTTAGATAGAATACCCCTGAATACCCCTCAATTTTTAGCCTGGTAAGCTTTTCTTGCCTTTTAGCTTATGATTGTATTAATTTTGTGGTTTCGTTAAAAAAAGTATGCTTAGAATCGTTTTTAAGGCACTTGTTTTTAAAAATAGGTAATATCTATAAGGCCTCTTTGAATATTCTTCATATAAGCGGTATATGAACGTTTCTCAAAATCCCGCAAAGCCTTTGTTTATAACAGTTACAGCGATTTCGTTTTATAAATTCGCTTTATCCAGGCCATTGGCCACGTCATCTTTAGAGACATAGGTATAAATAATCGTTGAGTTTATATTTTTATGTCTTAAAGCATTCTGAGTTAGCCTAAGATCCCGGGTATTTCTTAGATATTCGGTTGCAAAGGTATGTCTAAAAATATGAGGATAAACATTTTTGCTTATACCGGCCTGCTTAGCATAATCTTTTATAAATCTTTGAAGTTCCCGGGGTCTGATCCTTTCGCCGTTTTTGCCGATAAAGAAAGCATTTTCTCCATTGTTTTTAAAAGCATTTTTGGCCTTCGAGTATCTTTTTAATTCTTTCCAGGTTTCCTTTTTAGTTAAAGGTTGGTATTCATCATTATCGCGCTTGCCAGCCCTAATCTTAATTCGATTTTCTTTATAATATATATCCTGATCATCGAGATTGCAGACTTCTTGATTCCTGATACCGGTAGAGAATAGCAGCCTGATAATTGCCTGGTTCCGTATTGATAAAAAGATATTGTTTTTAAAATAGCTTAGATATTTTATTTCCTTTGTCTTTTCTTCCTTTAATTTTGTCTTATAAAATTCTTCAAGTGTCGATCCTATCCCTATGATCTTAGAAATTTCTTCCCTGGTTAATACCACCGGGGTTTTTTGCCTTTTCATTCTGAAAGCCCCCTTTTATAATGATTTTATTCTTCTAATTGTTATTATATGGGGTTGATACTGCTTTGTCAAGTATTTTGACGTAGAATAGGCAATTATACGCCAGAAAGCCCAAATTATTTTATTATGAATCTTTTAAAGCCTTGTAAATAAAGGACTTTCATAAATTAATTTTTTTTATTTTGACGTTTTTTCTTCGATTAATGATATTTTGACGATTAAAAATGATACTCGGTAGCCGAAACCGAGCACTCCAGACTCAAAAAGGGCTTTTCGATAGCTCCTTTTTGCCTTTTCTACGTTTTTATTTTGACGTTATTTAGTTAAATTGACCTTTATATCGACTCTTTCCCGCCTCTCCTGATTCATTGATTTAACCTTAGCACCGATTATTAAATAAAAATCTCTTTCGGTTACTTTATTCTCTTTTATAGCGTTAGCTATTACCCGGTAAAAACTATCAAACCGATCCAGAAATTTCATTCTTTCAGGAACCATTATTTTTATCACCTACCTTTTTTTAAAATTAATTATTTTCGAGTCCTTATAAACAAAGGCTTCCAGGAATTAATTTTAGAAGTTAAAATTAATTAAAATTAATTCCCGCCTCTGTAACCATTGTTATATAATACTTATATTAATATATATATAATTAATTAATTAATTATAGAATACATATGGGGTGGAATATTTTTTCCTTCCCTTAGGTTTGCTAAAATTTAAAATTAATTACCCTTTTGAAAATTGTAACCATTGATATATAAGGCTTTTTTTGCCCTTGAATTAATTATAACGCCTTAAAATTAATAAAATTAATTATTTTATAGCTATATACACTTTTTTTGATCTCCCTGCTCCACTACCAGGTAAAGGTTTTAAATTCATAATATAGATAGATTCCTTTTCTATCAGGTTGTTTTCAATATCAGATAAAACTTTCCATTGCAGGCTAAATTTTTCGATAATCTCTCTTTTATAGACTTTCCCTCTTTTCCTGATATATTTCTCGATCTCTTTGGTTAATCTTTGTTCTTCACTTATCCCTATATGTTCGGAAACCATTACTTGACCGGAAGCAATAAGAAAATCGATTGCCTTAGTGGCATATTCAAAGGCCTCTACTGATATCAGATCACTATCTTTTTCTTTATCTAGGCAAGCGTGGTAAATCATAGACAATTTAAGACAGGATGTTTCGATCCGGGCATAGAAGGCTTTAAGATAGCTATACTCCTTTTCCTTCCTTTTGCCCCTAGCCCAGATACCGAATTTATCCTCTATTGCCTCATAAGACATTTTTTTATCATCGTATATATCCCCTATTTTTTTTAATCCCATTACCAATCTATTAAGATCGATATCGTTTACTTCTCCGGGAAGGGGATAATATTTCTCATTTTCTAATACGGAGATCAGGAATACCCTGGCGAAAAAACCGGATTCCAGATCTTCTAAGGTAAAATATTTATTAAAACTCATAGGTATACAGGCACCGGTAAAACTAACTGCAGTATCCCTGACATTAAATTCTTCTTTACTCAATTGTTTTTTGATAATTGCTCCATCGTATATTTTCATTAAAAACTCTTTAGAGGTTTTCCAGGAATTCAATTTTTGCCAGGAAGCCAGGATAGTAGCAAACTCTTGCCAGTGAATAAAACCGATATCCCTTCCAAATGTTTTACTGGTATCTAAGGCCCGGACCAATCCCTCTTCGCTGGCTACCGTCGGGAGAAGCAGATCTTTGTCAACCCTGCTTAAAAGGTTGGTTACCAGGTTAATCCCGGTCCCTTTTCTACCCCCGCTATCGGCCAGAAATACACACCATATATTAGGGCAGATCTTCTCGGCAATATATTTTATATACATATTTTTCCCTAAAATAGTGGCCACCATCACCATAGCACCCCAGAATAAAAAGGCTCTAGGGCAATCGGTTGCTTTGGAAAAAACATTTATATAATCTCTTAAAAATCCTTTGTCCGGGATTGCATTTTCCAGGAGAAGATCTAATCTCTTCTGATCTATTCCCTGAGATATGGCCGGCTTTGGAGAAATTTTAGTAGTGATATCTTTAGCAGTCTTTTGCCTTGCCTCTCTAATAGCGGTATTTAATTCTGTTTCTAAATCGAGATAACTAAATATTTCGTCTTCTGCTATCATCTTTAATTTATAGATAGTCCTTTCCGGTTCCGGGAGAATAGCCAGGTTTATTACCAGATTTTTTTTAGCTGACTTTTTCAGTTCCGGAGAATTTTTGTAGACATCTCGTTTTAGACTATCTGACTCTTTTTCGATTAATTTTATTGCTTCTCTTTTTCGTTCCTCTTTGTTCATTTTTTCCATAAAACCAAAGCTCCTTTCTTAACCCGGCAGGATCAGCCGAAAGGAGTTTTGGAGACCAATCACCAACCCCACCGGATTTTAAAGGCTGTTTTACCAGCCTATTAATTTATTTTTTATTCGCTATAAAATTCGCATAATTTCCGGATACAGTAGCCAGATTATTCAAACCTTTCGCTATCCTGATTAAACAGAGTAATTCTAAATATTCCTTTTCATCAATTTTTTTCTCATTGTGGGCAAATTCGATACTTACTTCAATATCGAATTCGTCTCTTTTTTCTGTATCTTTTACAACTTCGTCATAAGAAGTCATCAGCTTGATCCCCCTTTATTATTTTTATTTTTTTTCCTTCGGATTTTTAAATCTGATATCCCGGGTCCGTGGTAACGTAAAACCGAGATTATATTTTCTCTTATTTCTTTGATCCCTTAATTCCCGAATAGCCTTAATTCTCTTTTTTTCCTTTTTGATTTTCTTCCTATCCTGTTTCATTACTGTAAATTTATCTCCTTTACAGGCTCCGGATATAGGGTAAACTTGTATATCCCGCCTTTTATTTTCCTGTATTTCAGATAGCCCTGGTCAGCCAGCCTGGCCAAAGATTTGTCGATCTCTGAAAGTGTTTCCACACCGGCAAATCTGGCCATCTGTTTTTTATCAAGTTTACCTTTTAATATATTCATTCCTGATTACCTATCTTTTATAATTTGACATTTTCTTCCCAGTCCCTTAAAATATAAAAAGAGTAACCTAAAAATAGGTTAGTAGGAGCTCTATATCTTTTTAAAAAGGGGTTTTAACTTAGCGGTTTGAGTCCCTTTTTATTTTATAATATTAAAAACTTATTTCTTTTTAATCAGCTATTCTAAATAATCGTTTAAGGAAACCATTTAACCCCTGCCATTTAACTTGACTTGTTGTGTCATCTGTCTGGTCTTTTTTGTCCGGTCGTTTACCCTTTGATTTATCTTCTAACAACAAAATTTTATCCTGGAGTCCTTTAAGCAAATAATTTGCTTCCCTTTGTCTGTCTTGAAAATTTGCGATTTGTTTATCCTTAGCTTTTAACTGTTTTTGTAAAAGCCTTATAGTATCTTTAAGAAGTATCAAAGTGTCATTATTTTTATCATCAAAATTAATTTGTCGTGTCATCTGTCCGGTAGTGTCCGGCTTCCTCAGGCTCTCAAGTTCGGTTAGGTCAAAACGATATTCAATTCCTTTCCGAGATTTAATTTTTTTCGGATTTAACTTCCCGGCTTTAATATACCTGGAAACTGTTCTTTTGCTTTTCTTTAGTATTGTGCAAGCCTCTGAAAAAGTTATATTATTATCAGCTTCCAATCCTTTTTTCATTCTTACCGTTTCCCTATTAATTAACATTTTTTATATAATAAATAAATAATTGCAGGGATAGGGATCTCAACCTATCCCCAGACGAAGAAAAGAAAGTTTGAGTTTACAAATAAAAATTAAATAAATTTAGTGGGGAAGTTTATTAAAGCCCTTCCCCACTCGGAGATGAGATAATGATGGAATATCATTATCTAAAGAAATAAACAAAGGGAATTTCACCCTTCGATAGAGTTACCCGGGAGATACTGAATCCCGGGATTTTCTCCTTACAATGATCGACATTTTGTAAGGATATTTTTATTTCTATTTTACGCCCAGGAAGTATGGCTTTCCGAATTAAGCGACCATACTTCATTTATGCGATTGAAGCAAACGAAGACGTTAGATAATCCGATAGTAGCCACAGAAATAGGATCCTGAGAGCATACACTTTGCACTAATACATGGCCTACCTTATTTTGAACGATTCCCGGGTCTTTAATTTCCTCTGCAGCAATAGGACCATGAAGCATACTTCCGAGCGGTCCATCAGGGATAAATAAAACATATTTATCTAATCCTCCAGAATCAAGCCA
>Ga0307429_1001603_pt1 | contig 10411 bp, 9 predicted proteins | sample SalMarWE160230MG_FD_202151 | JGI IMG/M metagenome (GOLD analysis project Ga0307429, IMG submission 202151) | Salt marsh sediment microbial communities from the Plum Island Ecosystem LTER, Massachusetts, United States - WE1603-230 | ecosystem: Environmental > Aquatic > Marine > Intertidal zone >...
AACAGCTGTCGTTATGTTGATTGTTGTTGCTGCTACTTTTTTAGGCTGGAATTTAGCATATGGACAACTTCCTCAAAAAATGGCGGTAACTTTACTTGGAATTTCTAATAACCCGTTGGTCATTTTGTTAATCATTAATATTATACTATTAATTGTAGGAACTTTTTCAGACCTTGCTCCTAATATTTTAATTTTGACACCAATGTTTCTTCCTGTTATTACTAAACTGGGGATTAATCCCGTTCATTTTGGTATTATAATAATTGTCAACCAAGCAATTGCACTAGTAACACCACCAGTTGGTAACTGTTTATATATTTGTTCGAATATAGCAAAATGTAGTGTAGAAAAAGTTTTTGTAGCTTCTATGCCCTATCTACTCTCAAATTTTTCAGTTTTGGCAATTGTTACTTTATGGCCTGGTTTGGTTCTTTGGTTACCTAATTTATTAATGCCATAAATTTATAAAAAGGAAAGTTTTCAGAAAAAATTATCCAGACATATATTATTGATGATTCAATTGATTCTATTTAGTGTATAAGCTTAAAAAACGAATGATAGATATATATGATAGATTATTAATTCGTGTTAGTGTTAATTAATTTAAATAAAAAAGGAGAAAATAAAATGCGAAAGAACAAGTTAAGAGAAATTATTAAATCAGGAGAGACTTCAATTGGAGCGAGGGTACTGACACCTTGGCCAGGAATTGTAGAAGTGATTGGGAATACCGGAGTAATTGATTATATTGAATTTATCGGTGAATATTCACCCTGGGATTTACATGATTTGGAAAATATTGGTCGCGCTACTGAGTTGTATGATATGTCTAACATGTTTAAAGTTGACCAAGAACCGAATGGGTTTTTAGCCCAAAGAGCTCTTGGTTCAGGATTTCAAAATATATTGTTTACCGATATACGAACTGTTGAAGATGCTAAAAAATGTATAAAGATTGTCAAGCCTGAAACTCCCACCCATAAAGGAATTAATGGTTGTCATATGAGGCGTAATGTAGGTTACGTTGTGGATTGCGGAAACGAGGATTATGTAAAGGCCATGGATGAATCGGTTATTGCTATTATGGTAGAGAAAAAGGGTTGCGTTGAGAATCTTGAGGAGATTTTGTCATTAAAAGGAATTGATATGGTGCAATTTGGCCCTTGTGATTATGCTTTAAGTATAGGATTGCCCGGTCAATGGACTCATTCAAAAGTAAAAGAAGCTGAATTGAAAACGATTAAAACAGCAATCAAAATGGGGATTAGGCCTCGAGTAGAAATTGGACCTATTAATTATAAACCTGAAGATATTAAAAAATATATTGAGCTTGGAGTAAGGGATTTTCATCTACCCAGTGATGTAATTATTATTCATCAGTGGATAAAGGAAAATGCTAAATTGATTAGGGGTTTGCTTAAATAATATCAGTATTAAAAGATGTAATATAACTTTACCTCCTGTAGAAGCAATAGGGGAAACAGCAAATATTAAATACAAGAGAACTATTTTGTGCCAGACTGCCCGGAGAGTAAGTATACCCTGGATATATATTTAAAACTGTTTCAATTGAAGACAAGAAATAGTTAATGAATAAAAAAAACGTTAAACCGGAAGTTTTGTCAGCATTTTACCATCATAGAGTGGAGAGAGCAACTCTTAGTTTAGGGTATATAGGTAAAAAAATACCCAGAATACCTATCATAGGAATTATTAGAACTAAAAAAATTAACCTGAAGTAACCCCTGAAAATATCGAAATTATGTACAAGGTGGCAAGAGAACTAAAGGGTGACTAAAGTCATCCCTCTTTAACGAATTTAATACCGGCAAATTTATGCCTGGAAATCTCCGAGTCAATCGGCCTAAAGTTACTATCCATGGCCCCTTGACCGATAGGGAACAAAAGGAAACGATTATTCCTCCCGTGTTTGGAAAGGAGAGGCAAGATAAAATATACAAAAGAGAAAGGAGGGGAAGTTTGCTATTTTAGATTTTGCAGATACTTTAAAAAAATGATTTTAAAAAAAGGAGGAATAATTTATGCCAAATGGATATTGGGGAAAAATATTAAGAGTTGATCTAACTGAAAAGAAAGTAAGTGAAGATAAGATATCAGAAGAATATTGTAAGAAATATTTAGGGGGTGTAGGATTTGGTGCTGATATTTTGTTAAAAGAAGTTGGACCGGAAGTAGGTGCATTAGATCCTGAAAATAGGCTTATATTTGGAATAGGTCCTTTTCAAGCCAGTGCTTTATCTGGTAGCGGGAAATTTATAGCGGTTGCTAAATCTCCATTAACCAATGCAATCTTGTATTCTATGGCAGGGGGTGATATGGCGATAATGTTAAAGAAAGCAGGCTATGATTCTTTAGTAGTACAAGGGAAGTCCGATAAGCCGGTTTATTTGTGGATCAATGATGGTAAAGTCGAAATAAAAGATGCTCATTCAATTTGGGGTAAGAACACTGCAGAAATGACAGATATGATCAGAGAAGAATTGGGTGAACCCAAAGCCAGCGTAGCAGGTATCGGCCCTTCTGGTGAAAAACTTATCGCTTTTTCCTGTATTGTTGTTGATAAGCATAGTTTCGCTGGTCGGGGTGGACTAGGAGCTGTAATGGGATCTAAAAATCTTAAGGCAATTGTGGCAAAGGGGACAAAAAAACCAGATGTTGCTGATTCTAAAAAAGTTCTTGATTTAACCAGAGAGTTAAATAAGCGTATCATTAAGAATATACCGGATTTCATAAAAAGCGGTACTACTGGAGAACCGGCTGAAGAAAGAGGCGATCTTCCCGTTAAATATTGGAAAGGCGATTCAGGTGGGGTGTGGTCTAATTATGATGCAAAATTACGCGATCCCTATTATTCTGAAGCGCTTAATGTAGACTTGAAAGAATGTGCCAAGATAGCCTGTCGAAATTGTGTCATTCATTGCCATCGTCACATTGATACCAAAGAACCCGCAAAATTTGCTGTTACCGGTAGTGGTCCAGAGTATGAGGCTCTTGGTATACTTGGCGGATGTAATTTGGTAGATGATATTCATGCTGTGGCCAAAGCAAATGAAATATGTAATCTATATGGATTAGATGTTATTTCTGCTGGTTCTTTTGTAGCTTTTGCTACTGAATGTTATGAAAAAGGATTATTGACAAAGGAAGATACTTTCGGTATAGAATTAAAATGGGGTGACGGAGATCAGTTAGTTGAGGTAATAAAGCAAATTGCCGAAAGAGAAAAGTTAGGTGAACTTGCTGCCGAAGGAATTGTTAAAGCTGCAGAAAAGATAGGAGGAGACGCACCTTCTATGGCAGTTCATGTCAAGGGGATGGATTTTCCCGCTCATGATCCACGTGCCCAATTCTCTCTGGCAGTGAGTTATGCCACAAGCTCTAGAGGTGCTTGTCATACTCATGGTATATGCTATCAAAGTGAGTATGGTTTGCTCTTACCTGAAATGGGTGTTACAGAGGTCTTGCCTCGATTTGAAATGAAAGGTAAGGACTTTGTTGCGGCCAAATTCCATGATTTGAGTGCACTTGATGATTCCCTTACAATATGTAACTTTATGATGTTTGGTGGGTTTGGCATTACTGATATGCTCAATGCATTGAATGCTGTCACTGGATGGGATATGCCCATGGAAGAATTCCTCAAAGTAGGAGAAAGAATTTCAACACTAAAGCGAGCAGTCAACGTCAAATGGGGCTTTAGCCGAAAAGATGATACCCTGCCCCAAGCCGTGTACCAACCTGCCAAGGAAGGGTCTAGAGCAGGAAAAGTCCCCGGACCCCTAGGTCCCGCCCTGGACGGATATTACAAACTAAGAGGCTGGGATAGTGATGGTAAGCCTACTACTGAAACTTTGAAAAAATTGGGGTTGACAGAAGGGTAAAGATTAAATAAACTAATTATTAAAAGCAGATTAGGTAAAAGTTAATATCCCCAAAAGTATTACGGATATTAACTTTTACCTCTCTTTGTAAATAAAATTATTTTTAAGGAAGAAAAGATGAAAGAAAAAACATTATACTTTAAAGAAGGAATAAACCTAAAAAATTGGAAAGAAATAAAAATAGAATATTTCGATAGAGAATTTAGTATAAAAGTACCAAACCATTGCGAAATATTAGAAATGAAACCAATTTCACCTATAAGCAATCCGCTAAAGCAAATTAAAGAAGCATTAGATAACCCAATAGCAAGTAAAACATTAGAGAAAATTATAGAAGATAACCCAAAAGATCCAAACAGTATCACTGTAGCAATTGCAGTTTCAGATAATACCAGACCGGTACCTTATCATTGTGATGATAAAGAAGGTATCTTATTACCTGTTTTGAATAGATTAAAAATGAGTGGTATAAAAAAGGAAAATATTTTAATAATTGTTGGTTGCGGAACTCATCAAGCTACCACAAAACAGTGGAAAAAGGATGCTTTTGGTGCAGATATAGTTAATGAATATAAAATTATTGACCATAATTGCTATTCTGAAGACTTAGAACCATTAGGTATGGTTCAGGGTATATCGGTAAAAGTTAATAAAGCTTTTTGGGACTCAGATATCCATATTATCACTGGTTTGGTAGAAACACATTTAATGGCAGGAGCTTCAGGGGGAAGAAAAGCAGTCTGTCCGGGAATGGTAAATATTGAAGCAACACAGGTATTTCACGGTCCGGAGTTTATGGCGAATAAAAATGCTGCAAATCTTGTTTTTAAAAATAATCCTTGTCATAAATTTGCTTTAGAAGTTGCAAAAAGAACTCGCATCGATTTTAGTGTAAATGTAATATTAAACGGAGATGCAAGGCTTTGCGGGGTCTTTGCAGGAGAATTGGAAAAGGCTCACGAATTAGCAGTGGATAAGATTAGAGAATATACTCAGGTTGAAGTGGATAACGAGTATGATATTATACTAACTCATGGGGGAAAAGGTACAGTAAATCACTATCAGGCACTTAAAGCTGCTGATGGAACAATACCTGTAATCAAAGAGGGTAGTATTGTTATTCTGGTTGCCCATAATAAGGACGTAGAACCTATTGGCAGTGAACATTATAAAAGATTAATGCGTATATTTATGGAAAAAGGTTTGGGAAATTATCTTCCAATGATAAAAGATCCAAAATGGCAATTTACTCCTGATCAATGGGAACCACAAAAATGGGAACAGTTTTTTCTCAAAACCGGTGCTTTTGATAATTTAATTTACTGTACTACTAATATTCCTCCGAAAGATCTTGATTTACTCCCCGGGACTAGTGGATACACTTTAGTAGAAAAATCTTCACCAGAGATTGAAGAAATAGTACAAAATGCAGTATTATATGCAATCCATAAAAAAGGTAAAGATTCAAGGATGGCTTTTGTAAAACAGGGATTTTATGTTGTTTTAAAAAAATCTTCCAATGATTAATGGGAGGATTACTTTAATTTAACAATAAAAACCCAACAAAAATTGTAGAAAGGAGTGATTATAATTGATTAAAAAAAGGGCGATTGTAATTAATAGTAAAGATAATGTGGCAACAGCTCTGGATAATTTAAAAGCTGGCGAAGTTATCCAGGAAGAGGTTGATAGTCTAAAAAAGAATATTAAATTAAATCAAGACATACCCTTTGGACATAAATTTAGTTTAAAAGAGATTTCCTCCGGTTCTCCTGTAATAAAATATGGAGAAGTAATTGGTACAGCAAGTAAATTAATAAAAGTGGGAGATTATGTCCATATTCACAATGTGAAGAGTAATAGGGGAAGAGGTGATATTAAAGGAGGTTCTCAATGAGTTTTTTAGGCTTTCCCAGGGAAGATGGTTCAGTAGGTGTTCGGAATCATATCGGAATTATTTCCGTTGTAGTTTGTGCAAATGATGTAACCTTAAGGATTGCCCAACAGGTGGAAGGGGCGGTTGCTTTCCTGCACGACCAGGGGTGTTGTCAGACCCCTATCGATTTAAATCAAATCACCAAGACCCTGGTAAACTTGGGCAAGAACCCCAATTTAGCCGGTGTCTTACTGGTCAGCCTGGGTTGTGAATCTGTATTAATTGAAGAGATAAGAGAAAAAATTGCTGCCTCCGGAAAGCCAGTTAAAACTCTGGCTATCCAGCAAATCGGCGGTATGCTTCCGGCTGTAGCCGAAGGGTGTCGTATTACCCAGGAGATGGTCATTAAGGCTTCTACCATAAGACGGGAATTATTTGATGATTCCCATCTATCTATCGGGGTAAAATGTGGTGCCTCTGATACCACTTCCGGACTCATCTCCAATCCTGCTGCCGGAGCAGCTTTTGATCTCCTATATGATCATGGAGGGACTTGTGTCTTCGGTGAAACAACTGAATTTTTGGGTGCCGAGCATATTCTAATGAGAAGGACTGCCACTCCGGAAGTTAAGAAAAAGATTGGGGAGATAGTCACCCGCATGGAACAAAGGGCCAAGATGATGGGAGTAGATATGCGTGGGGGACAGCCAACCACCGGAAATATAAAAGGAGGGCTAACCACCATCGAGGAAAAATCTCTTGGTGCTATAGTTAAAGGAGGAACAAAATCTATTCAGGGTGTCTATGAATATGGTGATAAAGTAACTAAGAAGGGTCTCTATATTATCGATTCTCCAGGTAGAGAACCGGAATTTTTAACCGGGATAGCTGCTGCCGGAGTACAAATAATTATATTTTCCACCGGAATCGGTGCACCCCAAGGATTCCCCTTTGTTCCGGTACTTAAAATAACCGGTAACCCCAAAACTGAAAGATATCTTTCTGATCATATTGATAAATTTATTAAGCTTCCGGAAGAAGGAGAAAACACTATTGCCCAAGCAGGTGAAGAGATATACGAAGAAATAAAAGCCATTGCCTCCGGTAAAAAGACCAAAGCGGAAGTCCTGGGGTATGGTCAATTTTCCAATATCTTTACTGTTGGACCGGTAATCTAAATAAAGCATATTTTTCAGTTAAATTAAAAAAAAGTCTATCGTATATACCTAGATTGAAAAAAACAAGATATATCTCATTATGTATTGTTAAAAAAAGAAAGGAGAAAATGGAATTATGGAAATTAGAGGTGCTGTTAATATTGAAGATGCAAAGCATTATACAACAGAAAGATTAAGAGATGAATTTTTAATAGAAAATTTATTTGTACCAGAAAAAATAAAAATGGTATACAGCCATATTGATCGAATAATCGTTGGAGGCATTTATCCAAAAAATGAAGAATTAATTCTAAGAGCAGGCAAAGAAATTGGTGCTAATTATTTTTTAGAGAGAAGAGAGCTTGGTATTATTAATGTTGGCGGAAAAGGTAAAGTTGTAATAGACGGGGAAAAATATAGCCTGGAACCTAAAGATGGTTTGTATATCGGTATGGGTACCAAAGATATTATTTTTACAAGTGACGATGCTTCTGCGCCAGCGAAATTTTATTTCAATAGTGCACCTGCTCACAAAACCTACCCAATAGTGAAAATCATTGCAAGTGAAGCAAAACCACAACATTTAGGTTCACTAAGTAGTTCCAATAAAAGAACAATTAATAAATACATTCATCCGGATGTTTGCAAAAGCTGTCAGCTACTAATGGGGTTAACAGATTTAGAACCAAATAATATTTGGAATACGATGCCTTGTCATACACATGAACGAAGAATGGAAGTATATTTTTATTTTAATATTCCTGATGATAATGTTGTCTTTCATTATATGGGGGAACCAAAAGAGACAAGACATATAGTCATTAGAAATGAGCAAGCAGTTATTTCACCAAGTTGGTCGATACACTCCGGAGTAGGGACAAATAATTACACTTTTATTTGGGGGATGGTAGGAGAAAATCAGACTTTCTCAGATATGGATGCTGTTCAAATGTCTGACTTAAAATAGGAGGGTTTATTTATGATTTTAGAAGAGTTTAAGTTAATAGATAAGATTGCTATAGTAACAGGATGTTCACGTCCAAATGGTATAGGTTTTGCTATTGCCGAAGCTTTAGCAGAAGCCGGAGCAAATATAGCTGGCGTTGGCGTAAGTGATATGAGCATAGTAAAAGAGCATATAGAAAAAATTGGTAAACATTTTTTACCTATTAATTTTGATTTAAGAGAAACAAAAAATATTTCTCAAATTGTTGAAAAAACAGTTACTAGATTTGGCAAGGTTGATATTTTAGTTAATAATGCAGGTATTATAAGACGTTCTCCAGCAATAGATTTTTCCGAACAGGATTGGGATGATGTAATGAATATTAATGCAAAAAATTTATATTTCTTATCCCAGGCAGCAGCCAGGAAATTTATTAAACAAAAAACAGGCGGGAAAATAATTAATATTGCTTCACTATTGGCTTATCAAGGAGGCATATTGGTACCATCATATACGGCTAGTAAACATGCAGTAGTTGGTATAACAAGAGCTTTATGTAATGAGTTGGCAAAATATGGAATTAATGTTAATGCTATTGCTCCAGGCTATATAGCCACTGATAATACAGCACCTCTCAGAGAAAATAAGGAAAGAAATAAAGCTATTTTGGATAGGATACCAGCCGGACGCTGGGGTAAAAATACTGATTTGAAAGGCTTAGTTGTATTTTTAGCGTCTTCTGCTTCAGATTTCGTGTATGGGGTAACGATACCAATTGACGGCGGTTGGTTGTCTCGATAAAAAACTTTAGTTTATAAACATAATATAGTTTCTAGTACTTTATTTTCAATTTACATTAACGCTCTCTAATTTTTCTATAGAAAAATCCCATATATTGACATTTAAGTGAAATAGGTTGAAAGGCCAATCAAAAAGCAATAAAATTATTAGGAAGAAGTATTTATAAAAAAATGTCAATAAGTTTAGAAAGTTTTCTGACGAAATGGTTGAAGTAATACTAATGGTTCATTATTAATAATCTAAGAATTAAATATTTACATTTCTAAAATTTATAAATAGGTGAATTAGCCTGTTTTAAGGGACCACCAACATAATAAAAAAAGGAGATCATAAAAGTGAATAAAATTTTCAATAAAATCGGTGAGCTGGGAATTGTTCCGGTGGTTAAAATTGAAAAAGCCCAAGATGCTCTTCCTCTTGGAAGAGCGCTGATTGAAAGTGGTCTCCCTCTCGCTGAGATTACCTTCAGAACTTCTGCTGCAGAGGAATCAATTAAATCTTTAACCAGAGAACTCCCAGAACTTTTAGTCGGAGCAGGTACCGTATTAACAGTTGAACAAGCAAAAAAAGCAGTTTCTGCCGGGGCTAAATTTATTGTTTCTCCGGGTTTTAACCCTAAAGTAGTAGATTATTGTATCGAAAACGATATTCCTGTAACTCCTGGTATCAATAATCCCACTCAGATTGAGATGGCCCTGGAAAAAGGTATTAAGCTGGTAAAGTTTTTTCCTGCTGAAGCATCAGGAGGGTTATCACTTCTTAAATCAATGTCAGCACCATATAACGAAATTAAATTTATTCCTACCGGAGGTATTACTCCAGATAACCTATGTGATTACCTATCCCATCCCAAGGTACATGCCTGTGGTGGTAGCTGGATGGTAAAGCCTGAACTCATCTCTTCAGGTAACTTTGATGAGATTACCAGACTTACCAAAGAAGCTGTTTCTACCATGCTCGGTTTTGAGTTTGCCCATCTGGGAATAAATGAGGAAAGTAAAGACAAGGCTCTTAATTCTGCCAACCTACTTTCAGACTTTTTTAATTTTCCTCTCAAGGAAGGGACAACCTCCTTCTTTGCCGGGCCAGCATTTGAAATCATGAAAAATAGAGGTTTGGGCAAACATGGTCATATTTCTATAGCTACGCACAATATTTACAGAGCGATAGCCTACTTGAAAATGAAGGGCATTTCCACCCTTCCCGAGACGGCCAAAGAGAAGGATGGTAAGCTTAAAGCAATCTATATTGCTCAAGAAGTATCAGGATTTGCCATTCATCTTTTACAAAAATGATTTTTTACAATGGAGAAGATAATGAAAAAATATATTACTTTTGGCGAAATAATGTTAAGGCTTAAATCGCCCAACTGGGAGAGATTTTTCCAGAGCCCTCTCCTGGAAGCTACCTTTGGAGGAGGGGAGGCAAACGTAGCTGTGGGCTTAGCCCGATTTGGTTTGAATGTAGCCTATGTTTCTGTAATTCCTGATAACCAAATTGGAGATGCTTGTATTGGAGAATTAAAAAAACATAATGTAAATACATCATTCATCCTAAGAAAAGGAAGCAGATTGGGTATCTACTTTTTGGAAGCCGGAGCTAATCAGAGACCTTCTAAGGTTATCTATGACCGTTCTCATTCAGCTATTGCTGAAGTAAAACCTGATAATATTAACTGGGATAAAGTATTTAACGGAGCAAGTTGGTTTCATATATCCGGTATTACCCC
>Ga0307429_1001604_pt1 | contig 10409 bp, 10 predicted proteins | sample SalMarWE160230MG_FD_202151 | JGI IMG/M metagenome (GOLD analysis project Ga0307429, IMG submission 202151) | Salt marsh sediment microbial communities from the Plum Island Ecosystem LTER, Massachusetts, United States - WE1603-230 | ecosystem: Environmental > Aquatic > Marine > Intertidal zone >...
AAGCGACGGTGAGCGGCAAGGTCAAGACGTGGCGGTGCAAGAGGGGTCAATTCTGTTGTTCAGCCCCAATCTTGGGTTACTTTGGCTGTGGCAAAAAAGGCTACGGCTGCTTTGGAATGTTCTAACCTCACGGACGCGCGCGCGGGTGCTTTCGTTGCGAAACTTTCGCCGGAAGACCCGCGTGGTCGCTTTGGGGAGCTGACGTGTGGTTGCGACCGCGCGAGCCTTCCGTGCAGTGCTCGCCACCTGGCCATTTGAGGCCATAAGACGAGCGCGCGCGAAAGAAACGGACGGCAGAGAAGCGGGGAGCCTCCGCCGTCCGCTCCGGCGACGCCGCGATGGTTTTCGCGCCGCCAGTTCCGAAGCCAATGTGCCAGCGATTGCATGTGCCGATGCAAACGCGGCGGGTGTGGGTATGATCCCCCTGACAGTCCAGCATGGCTCAAACTCTTAAGCCGATCCCCTAGCCGGATTGCCTTTTTCTCTCCCTCGACTTAAAGCGCGTCTCGAGGCGGATGGGATGCGAAAGCTGTGAGTGCATCCCGTGCGCTTGATTATGAATTTCACTCTGCGATCGTGGACAGAACGTGGTTCGTCGACGGCGAAACTATGATTTCTGTTTTTCTCGTTCTGGGTATAGGCCTTGGGCGTAGGAATTATCGCAATGTGCGTGCGCACCGTCTTCGATTGCGCTGGGGAAAAAAACGATCGAACATGACGGATAGGCTCGACAGTATCGCCGAGGGAGGCGTTGTGCGCGTGACGCGTTGTGTTCTTAGCGTCGCACCGGAAGCGTGGCCCTTTGCCGCGCGGCACGCAGAGGAGATCGCCGCGCACTGGGAGAAGCGCCGTTCCTTCAGTCCGAAACTCTATGATGGAGCCGTGCATCTTTTGCGTACGTGCACATGTGAGCACAACGTTTTCACCGCCACGCTTCTGCGCACTGACTTCAAGAGTTTTCTTTATTGGCGTGAACTGGGCTACCCCGACGCAGGCGTGCGCGATGGTTTCGGCTCGGCCGTGATCCGCTCTGCTGAAGGGCATGTGATGCTCGGCCGTCAAACGGAAGGCAATGTCAATCAAGGGCTCGCCTATCCGCCAAGCGGCTTTATCGACGAGCACGACGTGTGCGGGGAGGTGATCGATATCGATGCGGGCACCGCCCGCGAGCTGCGCGAAGAAACCGGACTGAAGCCTGAGGACCTGGCGCGTGCACCGGGCTATCTCGTCACCACATCGGGCCCACACGTCTCAATTGCTGTCGAATGGCGAAGCGCGCTGGGGAGCGATGCGCTCAAAGCTTGCATCCTCGAATACGTGCGCCAGCAGCAAGTGCCTGAACTTGCCGACGTGGTCATAGTGCGCAGCCGTAGCGATATCAGCGCACACACGATACCGGACTATGCCAAAGTATTGTTGCGCGCGCTCTTGGCCGCTTGACCCGGCGGGCGCCTGCTTCACAGTGCGCTCGCCTTACCGGGAGCCTTGCCTCATGCCGTTGCAGTTTTACACGCTCGATGTCTTCACCGATCGCCGTTTTGGCGGAAACCCGCTTGCGGTCGTGCATGAGGCGGACGTGCTGACTTCAGATCAGATGCAGCAGATCGCGCGCGAGTTAAATCTATCCGAGACGGTCTTTGTTCTGAACGCCGACAACCCGGCACATTCGGCCAAGGTGCGAATTTTCACACCCGAAAGTGAGGTGCCTTTTGCCGGTCACCCGACTATCGGGACGGCGATCCTGCTTGCTGAACTCCGCACGCCGCCTGTGAACGGCGAGAGCGATTCAATCATAGCGCTGGAGCAGGCTATTGGAATCGTGCGGGTTGGGGTGCGGTTGCGTGCCGGAGAGGTGCACTTTGCAGAATTTGACGCCCCCAAGCTGCCGGAGAAGGCCGGCACGCTAGTATCACGGGACCGCCTTGCCGACGCTATCGGCTTGCTTCCGCGCGAGATTGGCCTCGAAAACCATACGGCTTTGCGCTTCAACTCGGGCAACGCTTTCGCCTTCATTCCTGTCGCCACACTTGAAGCAATCGCCAAGGCCCGCATCAGTGGCGCGCATTGGGCGGCCGCCTTTCCCGAAAGCGAAATTGACGGTGTTTACCTTTATACGCGGGAGTGCGTGCACAAGGCGTCCGCTTTCCACGCGCGAATGTTTGCCCCAAAGTTCGGTATTCCTGAGGATCCCGCTACGGGATCGGCGACAGTGGGCTTCGCCGGCGTGATCAATGAATTCGACGATCTGCCCGATGGCGCGCATAAGCGGGTGATAGAGCAAGGCTACGAGATGGGCCGCCCCAGCACCATCGTACTGACGTTGGTCATTGAGGGGGGCGCGCTCGAAATTGTGCGAATCGGCGGGAACGCGGTGCGGGTTACCGAGGGCTGCCTGCACATCTAGGCCGCGTCTGAAGCGGTGCTAGAACCTTCAAACAGGCGCTCATAACCAACGCCGGCTTGCAATTCTTCAACCCTTTACCCTTATTCATAGCCCGTCGCACTAGCCGATCAGGTCCAAATGTATTAGTAAAAGCGCCATGCGCCAGCCGACCACCAATTTTGGCCTCATCAGGAGCCGCGCGGGAGAAGCCCGCTGCGCTCCGTCGGCGCGCGCCCATCGGCTTCTTACCCTCCTCCTTATTAGCCCCTGAGCCTCGGCGGTCTCCGGACGAACCGGGACGGGCGCTCAGGGGGTGAAAATCGAGAGAGCTGATGGATGATTGCCAGCTCCCCAAGGAGGCTGGCCGAAGGGAAAGACAGAACCGATGAGCACCAATTCCGATAAGCCCGAGGCGGAAAGGACCAATACCGATCGGGTTTTGATCTTTGATACGACTCTGCGCGATGGGGAACAGTGCCCCGGCGCGACCATGAACTTTGAAGAGAAGCTCGAAGTCGCCGACTGCCTCGACGCATTAGGTGTCGATATTATTGAGGCTGGTTTTCCAGTGGCTTCGGACGGCGACTTTGAAGCCGTAAGCGCGATCGCCAAGCGCGTGAAGAAGGCGACGGTCGCCGGTCTCGCACGTGCAATATTTGCCGACATCGATCGCGCCGGCGAGGCCGTGCGCCACGCGCAACGCGGCCGCATCCACACGTTCGTATCGACCTCGCCCATTCATCTCGCGCATCAAATGCGCAAGACGGAGGAGGAGGTCCTGGACATCATAACAGCGACGGTGATACGGGCGCGCAACCTCGTGGAGGATGTCGAGTGGTCGGCGATGGACGCGACACGTACGTCGATCGACTATCTGTGCCGTTGCGTGGAAGCCGCCATCAAGGCGGGCGCCACGACAATCAACCTGCCCGACACCGTCGGCTATGCGACGCCCGAAGAGTACGCGGGCATGTTCCGCGCCGTGCGCGCACGTGTGCCTCAATCCGACAAGGCGATCTTCTCCACGCACTGTCATAACGACTTGGGCCTTGCTGTGGCGAATTCAATCGCAGCGATGGCAGAGGGCGCCAGGCAAATCGAATGCACGATCAATGGCATCGGCGAGCGGGCCGGAAATGCGGCACTCGAAGAGGTCGTTATGGCGATGCGTACGCGCGGCGACGTACTACCGTATGAGTATGGGATTGATACCACGCTGCTGTCGCGGGCCTCAAAGCTTGTGTCGGCAGTGACCAATTTCCCTGTCCAGTACAACAAGGCCATCGTCGGCCGCAACGCGTTCGCGCATGAGAGCGGCATCCATCAAGACGGCATCCTGAAGTATCAGCAGACCTACGAGATCATGACGCCGGAATCGGTTGGCGTCAGCAAGAGTTCGCTTGTCATGGGCAAGCATTCAGGACGCAATGCGTTTCGCACCAAGTTGAAGGAGCTTGGTTACGAGGTGGGCGAGAATGCATTTGAAGATGCGTTCTTGCGCTTCAAGAGCCTCGCTGATCGCAAAAAGCAAGTTTATGATGAGGACATCGAAGCCATTGTGGATGAGGGCATCGCCCACATGCACGACCGCATGAAGGTCGTGTCGCTGACGGTCATCGCCGGTACCATGGGACCGCAATCGGCGACGCTGACACTCGACATCGAAGGTACGGAGCATACCGTGCAGGCCGTCGGCAATGGCCCAGTAGATGCAACCTTCAATGCCATAAAGACGTTGGTGCCGCATGAGGCCAAGCTCGATCTCTACCAGGTGCACGCCGTCACCGAAGGCACTGATGCCCAGGCTGAGGTCTCGGTGCGTCTGGAGGAAGGCGGCCGCATGGTAACGGGGCGCGGGGCCGACACCGATACGATGGTCGCCTCGGCACGTGCTTATGTTTCCGCGCTAACGCGCCTCATGGTTAAGCGGCAGAAAACCGCCCGGATCCAACAGGCAATCTAGTTTGTTTTGCTCAAAGGGAATGCAACGGCCGCGCTTACCTTTGGGCGTGGCGGGCGTTGCTTTTTGCTGTGCGTTGGCTTCACTCAGCAGACGGTTTAGATCTCTTAACGGTTAAGCCGGCATAAGATTTGCTCTCAGTCGTGAGAACGAGCAGGGCTGCGTCTTGAGCTGGTCTACGTGATGGGCGATGCGCCCAAGAGTACGAGCGGGCAATGCAGCTGGGTGTCACTAGCGCCTTTTCTGATGATATCGCCATAGACCTGGGCACGGCGAATACTCTCGTCCATGTGGCCGGGCGCGGGATCATCATTGATGAACCATCCGTCGTCGCCGTGCACCCATATCGCGGCGGGCGCGAGTTGCTTGCTGTTGGGCGCAAGGCCAAGCTACTGGTGCGGCGGTCGACTGAAACCATCGAGGAGGTTCATCCGCTGCGCGATGGTTTCATTGCCGACTTTGTTGCTACCGAAGAGATGCTGCGCCAGTTCATCAAGCGCGCCAAGACGATGTTAGGTTTTCGCCGCCCGCGCATACTGATCTGCGTGCCGGCGGGCGCAACTCCGGTGGAACGGCGCGCCGTTTACGACACGGCAAAGTCATTGGGTGCGCGAAAAGTGTATCTCGTCGCCGAACCCGTCGCGGCGTCTTTGGGCGTGGGGCTTTCGGTTGAAGAGGGTACGGCCTTGATGGTCGTCGACGTCGGTGGCGGTACGACAGATATTGCCGTGCTTTCGCGTGGCTCCGTCATTGCTGCGCGCACGCTACGCTGCGCTGGCAACGCCATGGACGAGGCGATCATTCGCTACGTGCGACGTACCCACAACCTGCTTATCGGCCGGGCCAATGCGGAGCGCATCAAAATTGAAGCTGGGACGGCGCTGTCCAGGATCAATGGGCGCGGTGCCGAAGTGCATATTCGCGGGCGCGACGTGCGCTCAGGCCTAGCCAAGATGGCGGTGCTGACGCCCAAGGATATTGCCGCGGCGCTTTCTGAGCCGATCAGCATGATCGCCGACTTTGTCGAGCGCTCACTAGAGGATCTGCCACCCGACGTGCTGAGCGAGATTACGCTGCGCGGGATCTATTTAACAGGCGGGGGCGCGATGCTCGACAAGCTCGACGCTGCGCTAACGCACCAGGTCGGGATCAGGGTTCGCGGCACACGAAGCCCGATGCATTGTGTTATCAAAGGGTCCGCGATGGTGCTTTCTGAGCTTGGGCAGCGTGAGCACTTGCTGTTGCGGCCTTAGGCGCAGCTTACCATCCGGCGGGGGCTTGCCGGGGCGGTGACTAGCGCCTTGAGCGGGCTGGTGTGCTGGACAGGCTCCTGCCGGGATGATAGAGGCAATTCGTTCCTGGGGCTCGCGCGGCGGGCCCCTTTGCCGTCGTGGCGCTTAAAGCCGGGCAGCCGTCAGATACGCGGCACGGGTGTATAGCTCAGTTGGTAGAGCAGCTGACTCTTAATCAGCGGGTCCAAGGTTCGAGTCCTTGTACACCCACCAACATTTCAATGACTTATCCGAACCCTCCACCGACGTTGTACAATTTGGTTGGTGCTGTTGTACAAACTTGGTTCACTTAGCGTTCTCCCATTTCGCCATACCCGAAGATGCAAGCTTCCTCTGGTTCACATGCTTCGCATAGTGCTCCACCATCTGCATCGATTGTCCCGTGATCGCGGCGACCTCAGCCGTGGTGCAGCCAGCTTCAAGCAACATATCGACGGCCGATTTGCGAAGCCCATGAAATACGAGCTGCTCATCTATGGCCAGACGCTTGCACATCTTGCCCCAGCTTGTTCGGAAGCCGTCTTGGGTCCATGGCAAGCCCCTTCGGTTTGTTAGGAGGAATACTGAATGCCTGGGGATGGACTGAAGTACGCCGCTCAGATCACGATGTATCGGTATCCAGAGGCGTGTTCTTGTCTTCTCCTGCACGACACCTATGGTCCCGTCGTTCAGGAGATCCGACCACTTCATGCTAAGCACGTCGCGCTGCCGCTGACCGGTGTAGAGTGCAACGGTTGCAACATGCCATAGCTCTGCGGGGGCGCCGTCCCGAATCCGCTCGATCATATTCCACGGCCAGGGCTCCCAGCCTTCGCCGGTTTTGAGTTTCCTAACGTGCGCACAGGGGTTGTCTGATCGGAATCCACGCGGGATACCCCAGGAGATCAGGAGTGAGAGGACGCGCAAGAGATAGTTGGTGGCCGCGGGTTTGCTAGAACGTCGATCTCGAAGCGCAAGAGCGTCACTCGCCTCAAAGTCTCCAACCCGGAGGTCGCCCCACATTCGGGCGATCTCGATCAGGTAGCGGCTATAGTCCCTCCTCGAAGCGTCCGACAGTTGGCGCCATTCAGGACTCAGGCGGTATGCCTCGATTAGTGCATCGAATGTCTCTGCGGCTGGTCGCTGCGCGTGGTCGCCAGCTGCCGCGTGCAAGGCAGAGGAGAATTCGGGGTCAAGCGGGTGTGGGAGCTTTATTCGAGGTCCGGCGTTCTTCGTGCCGCGCCCATACTGAAACGTAAAATACTCTTTCCCCCGCGACACGGTGCGATGAACGTGTTCAGGCAACGTTATCGACGGCTTTCGTGGTCGTGCCATGGCTATGATATGTAGTGGTTCAGACACTTATGCGCTCCACAAATTTCGAACGCTCCACAGCTTCACTTCCATCTATAAGCTTTTCGATCTCAGCCCATTTCCAACGACGAATTCCAAAAAAGTTACGTCGAGGCGGCAACCTGCCATCTCGCTCCAAATTCTCTATCGTCGATGGGGAAACCGAGAGCTGGTAGGCGAGCGACGCCACATCCACATATTCGGGAGGATACGGGCGAGTGATCTTAGATTTGGCCATACTCATTGCTCCCTCCCCGGTACCGTATGGTGGTGCTGCGTGCCGGCATAGCTAGCCTCGGACCGGCGGCAAGCAGCGCCCGAAGAGTTGGAAGGGATGGAAGGGGGGATGAATTTCGCTTAGCCATCTTTGCACCCCTTAACCTAAATCGGGGTCGCAACAGCAAATAGGCTGATCTGGCCCTGTCCCAATCTGGTCCGCCGCTTCCGCTTTTTCCGCCTTTTCAGCGACATGCTCGGGCAGATACAGTATCCATGAGCCATTCTCCTTGCCCATTTCCTTCTGTGCCACGATCTTCAACTTCCCGCGCGCCCGTTTGATCGTGTCGTGCGCGATTCCTGCCTCCGCGGCTGCCTTAGCCACGTCTTTCGTCAGCTTCGGACCATCCGCCAGCTCTTGCTGAAGGAATTGGCAGGCTCTGTCACACTCGCTGGGAGCTTTGCTGGCCCCTTGCTTTGCGCTGCGGAGTAGATCGTCTGCGGCCACGTAGAGAGGAATCGGGTCGAACACGACGTTTGAGGTTGTGATTCCGTCCGACAATTGTGCGCCCTCAATTGTGAAAGCGAAGCCAGTTTGATCGTCTCCGAGATTGTTTTTGAGCGGTGTCAGAATTCGGCGCCGTTTAGCCTCGTCCTCAGGGTCAGAGGCGACCAGCCATGCTGATCGACACACGGCCACGTAAGCCCCCGAACCCACGACTCTATCCATCGCGGCGCTGTTGGTTTCGTTCTTGTTCAAATGCGACACGAGAATGATAGCGGTGCCGGTCTCGGCAGCGAGAGCCTGTAAAGGGATCAGAGCTCCCCGCACTTCGGCGGTCTTGTGGCTGTCAGCACGGCCCATATAGGCTGTGATCGGATCGATAATGATAAGCTGGACACCCTCGACCTGGTCGATCAACTCTTTCAGGGCAGGCCCGTGGGTCTTTACGTCCAAATGCTTTTGCTCCCGAACGCCTGTCTCGCCGCGACATAGTGCCCAGTCGAACAGGTGCACGTGGCTCAAATCTGCCCCGGCAGCCTCAAGACGTGGCCGAATGGTATCAGCTGCGTCGTCCTCGCAGGACACCAGGATCACAGACCCGAGCGGTGCGTCCGTGCCATCCGGCCATGTTCCGCCCGTCGTTACCGCTGCGGCCATCGCACACATGAGCTGAGATTTGCCCAGCCCTGGTGCGCCTGCCACAAGCGCGAGCTTCCCGAGCGCAAAACGGTTCGGCCAAAGCCAACGAATAGGCTCAGCATCAATGTCTGCCAGACACCGCGAGATGTGGAGGGCGTCACGCCCGCAGCTGCAGAGCAAGTTTCCGATATGGTCGTGGAGTTTGTCTAGCTGCTCTTTGACCGGTGCATCGACCGGACTGTCGTAAGCGACATCCATCGCATCCTCGCATCGCACGATCAGTGCGCGGCGGGTGGCGAGGTCGTAGACCGTGCGGCCGTAGTCTTCCACGTTGATGATGGTCGTCGCGTTGGCTGCGAGCGTGCCCAAGTACTGAGGCACCGTCAGGCCAGACGAGATCGGCTCGGCGTTCTCGAAGAACGTCCTGAACGTTATCGGGTTCGCTAGTTTGCCGGCCGCGATGAATTCTGAGCACGTATCGAAGATCTGCTGGTGCAGCGGATCGAAGAAGTGTTGTGGCTCAAGGAACGAGGAGACACGGTCCATCGCCTCATTGTTGACGAGGATGGCGCCGAGGAGTGCCTGCTCGGCCTCGAGGTTGTGGGGCGGCGGCCGGAAGCTTGCTTGTCCGGTTTTCGGGATCGTTGGCGACTTTGCGTTTCCGTTGACCGATTGCCCTCCAATGCCCCCAGCGGGCTCACTTGTCGCGATGCGCGTTTCCGATAACATGTTCTCTCGCTCCTTCTACAAAATCAGAGCGATAGCCTCTCATGGACGGAGGCGAATCATGGGTTGGACCTGGCTCCTTATTCTTGAAGCGAAAACCTACCTACTTGGGTTGTGCTCCGACCCACTATCCTTTCTTCCAGAACTAGATCTGCTTCCGTCTTCAGAGAACTCCACGAATTACGGGTAGTCACGGAACCTAGCTTGTTGCCAGCGCCGAGTACTTAGCCAGGCTTCATGGGCCGCGTCTTCGGTGCATTCTTCATCTTCGCTAAGCGACAAGACTTCCTTGAGAAACAAACACCAGGGTCCACCTCTTGTGGCGGACGGAGATAAATTGAAGGTCCTCGCGAAAATTGTCGATAGCCCCACAATCAAAACATATCGCGTAGTGCGGTGGTGGTTTGGCTGCTTTCCCTTGCGATCAAGCGCGCGCTTTTTGCCGGACTCTGCCCAGCTATGGATCTCGCTCACAACGTGAAGCGCTCCATCCACCATTTCATACGCAATGTCGCGGGGTCCTAAGAGCTGCTGGCCGTGCTCACCGGCAGCGGAAATGTCTGCTGCCTCGACTAGTGAGATCCCACAATCCTTCATTGCGGTTCTCAACTCGTATACCCTTGTTTGGACTTTGCTAAACGCATCGATTTCCTCGTAAGGCATGAGTCTAGCGCACAGCACTTCTCGCACCCCGATTATAAGGGTTAGCAACTCATTGATGTCGTCTTTGAGCTTCTGTTTGAGGCTCACATCGGCCTTGCAGAACTTCTTTTCTACCGTGTCCAAAACCAGCTCGATGTCGTTGTCCTTTAATAAACGCAAACCGTAGGATGCGTTTGGCCGGGCGCGTTCTTTGATGTCCTCGTTTCGCTTCTGTCTGAGGATCGCTCTGACCTTACTGAATCCTTCCACCTCCTCCTTCAGAATCAGCTTGATCGCGTTTTCATCTAAAAAGCGCGAACGATGAAATGAGTCTGGCTGAGCGCGATCATTGCGACGGTGATCGTTGCTTTCTGGCATGGCGGTTCCCCAGAGCCTCCAATGTGGACGCGCGGCGACCTGGTGGAGTGCCAAGTTTTGCGAGTTGTCCTAGCCGCGTACGGAGGAGTTTACCGCTTCTCTCGCTCCGTTGCGGGACCGCGGCCGCCTTGTGCACGCCTTTCGTGATGTTGGGGGTGAACTCGAGCAGATACATATGATCCGAGCGCTGGGCGCACGCGCTTGCGAAGGAAGGGCAGATGACGGGAAAATTTACGGGCGAGCTTGCCCGATTGCGGACGTCGGCATTTGACCGATTAGATCATCCCTAGATACGGCAGGTTCGCTTACCTCGACAAACACTCTGTAAGTACGGGG
>Ga0307429_1001605_pt1 | contig 10399 bp, 6 predicted proteins | sample SalMarWE160230MG_FD_202151 | JGI IMG/M metagenome (GOLD analysis project Ga0307429, IMG submission 202151) | Salt marsh sediment microbial communities from the Plum Island Ecosystem LTER, Massachusetts, United States - WE1603-230 | ecosystem: Environmental > Aquatic > Marine > Intertidal zone >...
CTTCAGTGTTGAAAAGGTCAACAGACTGGTAATGGATGGTATTCCTTTCAGGGAAGCTTACAGGAAAGTCGCAGATGATATTCAGCAGAGAAAATATTCCTCATCCGGTCATGTGGATTATACCCACGAAGGCAGTATCGGTAATTTATGTAATGATAAAATATCTGAAAAAATAAACCAAAGAATTCAGATGTTTGAATTTGAGAAGTGGGAGAAAGCAATTGAGGAATTGTTGGGAATGAGTGATTAAAATCATGTCAAGTATGTTTGAGTAAATTAAATTAATCATTTTTATCTGCCAATTGAAAATTAGGTTCCATAGATCATGAATTGGTAAAATGTAGGTTTATCATAATTAAATTTTACTTATTGTTCAATACTTAAAAGAGTTCTCGCAGATATTCGCAGATCAATGCGCAGATTTTAACAGATTTTTGATCTACAGTCTATTGTTTCTGCGTGAATCAGCATCCTCCCGAGTCCTCGAAGGATCTGCGGTAATCTGCGAGAAAAAATTACAAATTTTATAAAGTAATATATTTTATATAATAGTTGTGATAAAGCTGCATACAATGAAATATTTTAAAATAATCAATAACACCAATTTTATAAGGATTAAATCAAATGAACATCAGGGAAAAATTGAAGTATACAGAACGTATTGTGATTAAGGTGGGGACGAGTTCCCTTTCTTTTCCGAATGGGAAGATGAATTATTCAAGAATAGAAAAACTCACAATGATCCTTTCTGAATTGGTGAGTTGTGAAAGGGAGATTGTTATGGTTTCTTCAGGTGCTGTGGGAGTTGGAGCAGGAAGGTTAAAAATGCAGGAACCACCTGAAGCACTCGTGCCCAGGCAGGCATTAGCAGCGATTGGTCAGGTTGAACTGATCAGGATTTACCAGAAGTTTTTTGATGAATATAACCAGATGGTTGCACAGGTATTACTTACACGTGATGGAATGGATGATGAATCCAGACGAAACAATGCAAAAAATACCCTGAACCAATTATTGAAAATGAACATCATCCCGATCATAAATGAAAATGACACGGTATCCACAGCTGAAATTCAGTTCGGTGATAATGACAACCTGTCAGCAAAAGTGGCAGTATTATTAAATGCCGGTTTGTTGATCATGTTGTCCGATATTGACGGATTATATTCAGGAGATCCTAAAAAAGATGAATCGGCAGAGATCGTTTCTGTTGTTCAGGAATATAGTGATGAAATTGAACAATACGCGATTCATTCCACATCAACCTTTAGCAAAGGGGGAATGGCCACTAAGATCCAGGCTGCCAGGTATTGCACAGATAACGGGGTACATGTTGCAATCATTAATGGTGATGATCCGGTCAATATACACCGGATTCTTTCCGGAAAGGAAATTGGAACATTATTCTTGTCCTGTAAAAGTTATGTCTAATAACTGTTTTCACTTATGGAAGAACTTGAAATAAAAGGCCGAATAGCCAGGGAAGCAAGCTATTATTTGTCAGGTTTAACAGCCCATAAAAAAAATGAAGCCCTGAGAAAAGTTTCGGAAAGTCTTGTCAGGAATAAAAAAATCATTATTGAAGCGAATGAACAGGATATGCATCATGCCAGGAGTGGAGGTTTGACAGGAGCTATTCTTGATCGTCTATTCCTGAACGAAAAACGTATTCATACAATGTCTGAAGGCCTTATGCAGATATCGTTGCTGGATGATCCGGTAGGAGAAGTCATCATGATGAAGAAAAGGCCAAACGGTCTGCTGGTGGGACAAAAGCGCGTACCACTGGGGGTTATAGGGATAATATATGAATCGCGGCCGAACGTGACAGCGGATGTGCTCGGATTATGTCTGAAAACAGGGAATGCGGCTATATTGAGAGGAGGAAAAGAGGCCTTCAGGACCAATCAGGCCATTACCAGAATCATTCAGGATGAATTGAAGTCCATTGAATTCCCGGAAGGGACACTTCAACTGGTTGAAAACACTTCCCGTGAAAGTGCCATGGCTATGATGAAGCTGAACAAGTATATTGATGTCCTTATACCAAGAGGGGGAGCAGGGCTGATCAGTACTGTTGTGCAAAACAGTACTGTTCCTGTTATTGAGACGGGTGTTGGGAATTGTCATGTTTATATCGATGAATTTGCTGATCCTGAGAAAGCAGTGTCCATTACAGTAAATGCAAAGACCCAGAGACCGGGTGTCTGCAATGCGGCAGAAACTGTGCTTATTCATTCAAAAATGACTGATAAAGTCCTTCGGTTGCTTGGCGATAAACTTATTCAACACGGCGTTGAAGTAAGGGGGGATCAAAAGGTAAGAAAAATAATCCCCGAGGCAGTTCCGCTGACAGAGGAAGACTGGTCAACTGAATATCTTGATCTGATCATAGCTGCCGGTGTGGTAGATTCGCTTAATGATGCCATTGACCATATAAACCATTATGGATCGGGACATTCTGAATGTATTATTACGGAAAACTATACACATGCACAGGAGTTTCTCGAAAGAGTGAATGCAGCAGCAGTTTATGTCAATGCCTCGACACGGTTTACCGATGGCTATGAATTCGGATTCGGCGCCGAGATAGGTATCAGCACCCAGAAACTTCATGCAAGAGGTCCGATGGGATTAAAGGAATTAACGACTACCAAATATATTATTTATGGGAACGGTCAGGTGAGAGAGTAGAGAATAATTGTTATAACGTGTTGTGAGATTGAATCGAAGATATTGATAATTAGGAAATTGTAGAGCCGCGTCGCGGCTCTACAAAAAAATCTATAATTCAATCACTTAGTTATTTCAATTGTACAACGTGTTATTATAGTTAGTATTTATCAATTCCTATATTGTTCAATCAATTCCATAAACTGGTCAAAAAGAAACTCGGTATCTGTTGGTCCGCCCGATGCTTCAGGGTGGAACTGTGTGGAGAAGAAAGGTTTGGTTCTATGTTTCATCCCTTCATTGGTTTGATCATTCAGGTTAATAAAATAGGGTTCCCACCCTTCCTGTAAGCTGTCATTGTTAATTGCATATCCATGATTCTGTGAAGTAATGTACGCCTTATTTGTGTTTACATGCAGAACAGGTTGATTATGACTGCGATGACCGTATTTAAGCTTATATGTATCAGCTCCGGATGCCAGTGCCATTAGCTGGTTACCCAGACAGATACCCATAATGGGGATATCCTGTTTAAAGGCTTCCCTGAGATGATTAATGGTAGTGATGCATTGTTTGGGATCTCCGGGACCATTCGAAATAAACAATCCATCATATTCTTCATCAAGGAAATTATAATCCCAGGGAACACGGATTACATTTATATCTCTTTGTAAGAGATCCCTGATAATATTGTATTTCACACCACAATCAATCAAAATGACCCTGTATTTACCATTCCCGTAAGTCTCTTTTTGTTTAATACTAACCTGAGCAACAAGGTTTTCTTTATTAGGATCATATAATTTCACATCTTCATCTTTATAAATGATTTTGCCCAACATGGTTCCCTTTTCCCGGAGGATTTTCGTGACATGCCGGGTATCAATACCGAATATACCGGGGATCCCGTTGGTTTTTAACCAATCACCGAGATTCCTGTTTGCATTCCAGTGACTGTATTCAACTGAATAATCTGAAACAATCAGTCCTGAGATATGCAGACGATCCGACTCAAAATATTTCATTATATTTTGGTCTTTAACATCGTCTGGCACACCATAATTTCCAATAAGTGGATATGTAAGAACAAGTATTTGTCCCTGGTAAGATGGATCTGTCAGGCTTTCAGGATACCCGGTCATCGCTGTATTGAAAACCACCTCACCGGATAGGGATTTTTCAAAACCAAATGAAAAACCATGAAACTCAGACCCGTCCTCAAGCACAAGCTTTATATCATTCCGGAGATTCATCTGGGATCAAAGGATATCATTTATCTGTCAGGAGAGAATTGATGATCTCTTCTGCCTGCTCGGGAGCAATCTTTTTTGCTACGATCTTTTTATCTTTATCCAAGACAAACAGGCTTGGTGTTGTGTTTATATCATAAATCTTTTTGAATTCGAAGTCATAAGGATTCCAGCAATTGATCCAATCGTACAGTCCGTGTTCGTTGATGAAATTGATCCATTTGACCTTTCCTTCTTCACCACCAAGCATATTTACGGCAAGCACTTCTACATTTTTATCTTTCAGCCGGTTATAGACATCATAAAGTGCGGGTGTAGCTGTATTACAATGACCACAATCTGTTTCCCAGAAGTAAAGGATAATAAAAGAAGCCTGAATATCATAAAGGTTAAAGAAATTACCGACATATGGATTTTTCTTCAGTTCTTCATTATCAGCGGCAGCTAAAAAGTGATCAGTGGATATCCTGACAAGCTGAAAATCGGCAGCTTTATTTCCAATGAGTGTGGGTTTGGATTTTTCGACACGTTCCTTAAGTTTTTCAATGAATTCAGGATCGCTCCAATGGGCTTCCGGTATATAATAATTTTCTGCAATATGTATATATACCGCATCCATACCCATGATCTTGCTTTGAGCGAAATGATTGAACAGAGTAATAAGCATATACCGGAAAAGTTGGGGGTCTGTCCCGGATTTCTCTATGAGCATGTCAATTTCACATATCAATGAATCAGGCATCTGGTAAGCCACACGATCAATATATGTCATGATCTTCTTCTCATAAAAAGGAGTACGAAGGAGCCGTACATCGGATATATCAAAATTGTCGAAGTAATGTGCTTTGTAATATTTATATTGAAAAGAGGGATCAAAAATATTGCCGTTTTCATCTCTGGGAGGATCAGGGACTTTTACTTCCTGAAGGGAAAGAAGGAATTTGCCGAAAAAAGTACCCTCATATTCTTTAATAAGCCCGTTAATATGATCCATCACTTTCTCATTCAACTGGTTAAGTTCTTCTTTTGTCCTGGAAGCTGCGATGGAATCTGATTCCTGTGATTTTAACTTTTCCTGCAGTTGTTTTGCCTTATTTGATTGTTCCCTAAGGTATCGCTGATACGCATAAAATGCTGAATTTTCTTCTGATCCTTTTATTACAATATGATTGACAAAATCCAATGTGTCATTTTCAATATAAAATTCCTGGTCATTACTGATCAGCAGGTCGAAAAAACTATCGTTTGGAAGATAAACCAGGTACATACCCTGCGGAAGAGATGTATCACCCATGAATACTCCTTCACCATGCTGATTCAGGATCGCAGTGTCTTTGGGGATAAATGAAGCATTGAACCTGTGGCCAATCACGATCGTATCGTTTGGAAAGTCTTTCAACCTGATTTCAATTTTATAACCATCTGCCTGGATAAGTAACATGGATAAAAACAAACTGCCAATAAATAAAACTAATCTTTTCATAAAACAGGGTTATTGATTCAAACTGCAAAGATAAACAATAATATTTCAGGTTCTGAAAAGTGGAATTACTCCTGTTGTATTGATTCTGCAAGGACAAATGATACATTAAAGATAAAGTCTCCCAGGCGTTCACTGAAGGTTACAATATCATTATAGATTACACCGGCCTGGTATTTGTAATCGCGGGTTTCGCTATTCTCAAAGTACTCTTGCTTCAGTTTGTTTCTCAGATCATTAATTTTTTCTTCTATATTAGCATATTTAATATCATCTTCCAGGTTTTCAAGCATTATTTCAAAGGCTGCATCAAGAAGATCAAACATTTTATTGAGATTATCCCTGAGATCCTGAGAGAACCATATTTTATCATCTTTTTTACGTTGGATTGCTTTGGCAATCTTAAAACATGAATCGCCTATGCTTTCTATTTCACCGATCATTTTCAGCATAGCCCTGATTCTCAGTGAAACGGGTTTGCTCAATTCTCCTTCCGACAATTTGGTGAGATAAGATGCAATTTCATTTTCCATCTGTTCGATGATCATTTTATGGTTATGGATTTTTTCCAGTGATTGTTTGTAACTCTCCTGGTTCATTTCACCGAACAGAGCTCTCACCATCCTGAAAATTTTATGTGCCCTTCCTGCATATATGGCTACCTCTTTTCTGGCCTGAAGTATTGAAAGTTCTGACAAAGAGAGCAAACCGGTTCTTAAATATTTTAACCTGAAAGGTTCCTTTGTTTCTTTTTTAGCAGGCAAAAGCCATGCCGTGATTTTTTCCAGTTGAGGGATAAATCCAACGAGGACAAGTGTGTTGATCAGGTTAAATGCTGTATGGAATATGGATAGTGCCACAGGTATGGAAGCAGAATCAGTATAGGGTGATGGTTTTCCGGCATGAATGAGGATCAGATCAATAATCATAAGAAATAGTTTTAGAAGGAGAAGCCCCCAGATACTGCCGATCAGGTTAAAAAGAAAATGTGAAAGTGCAGATCTTTTCCCGCTGGTATTGGCAACCAGTGCGGCAAGATTTGCTGTAATGGTTGTCCCGATATTTTCTCCCAATACCATAGCGGCTGCTAGTTCAAAACCAATCCATCCTTTATAACACATCACAAAGGTAAGAACCATTGCTGCGCTGGATGACTGGATTATTACAGTAATAGCCAGACCGACAAAAAGAAAAATCAGTGGTCCCAGGAATCCCTTATCAGAAAAGTTTGTAACAAATTTTAATAACTCCGGTTGGGTACTGATATCAGGGAAAGTTGTTTTCAGGAAATTAAGCCCTATGAATATCAGGGCAAATCCGATCATAAATTCCCCCCAGCTCTTTCTGAGGTAATGAGATGAAAAAATGAGCGGCAGTCCGATACCTATTAATGGAAGAGCAAAAGTGCCTATATTCAGGTTAAAACCAAGAAGTGAAATGAGCCAGGCAGTAATTGTGGTTCCTATGTTGGCACCCATGATCAATCCGATTGCTGCAAGTAATGAAAGTAATCCTGCATTAACGAGACTTACGATCATGACAGTGGTTGCGGAGGAAGACTGTATAGATGCTGTAATAAGAAATCCTGTTGTAATACTGCGTAACCTGTTAAAGGTTACCGTGGCCAGGATTTTCCTCATCCCTGTTCCGGCAACCTTCTGAATAGCCTCACTCATCACTTTCATTCCAAAGAGAAAAAGCCCCAGAGATCCAATAAGGGTTAGTATGTTAATGACATGATTCAATCTGTTCAGTTTATTAAAAAACCTGGTTTTGTAAAATTAGTGTTTTAAATCAACAAAATATTGAGGTGATTAACGTGTTGTGTTATTGAAAAGAATTAAGTAATTGATTCATATTTTTTTTGCAGAGCCGACATCCCGGGACCTCGGGCGAACGGCTCTATAAATTCATTATTTTCAATATCATCAATTCAATAGTGAAACACGTTAAGGATTAATAATTTGTAAAGAGATATAATTATCGTAATTTTAAGTAGATTAACCTGAATTCTATATCAAAATATTGTGAGAATTGCCAAATTAAAATAATCTCAGTTCGACATAAGGATGAGTTTTTAAGTCTAAGAATCAATAAGTTGTCACAAAATATATTGAACATTGATTTAAATATTATTTTTGATCCATGCCCCATGCTCCATGCCCCATGCTCCATGCTCCATGCTCCATGCACTATGCTAATAATATCAATAAGTTATAAAAAAACATATATCGAGATCGAGTTAAAATAGTAATGTAATCAATAATATTCAGTAAAAAGATGGTTAACTTCAAAAAAGCTCAGGATATTATTAATCATGAAATATCAGTAATTGAATTTATCCGGGAGCCAAAGGAATTATATGATCCGGTGAATTATGTCCTTTCGATTGGTGGTAAAAGGATAAGACCCGCTCTTGTCATTATGGCCTGCAGTCTGTTTTCAGAACAGATCACACATGCTGTCAAACCTGCCCTCGCATTAGAGATATTTCACAATTTCACCCTATTGCATGATGATATGATGGATAACTCGGTCTTGAGACGCAATAAACCTACTGTGCATGAGAAGTGGAACCGCAATATTGCTATCCTTTCCGGAGATGTTATGTCGATCATAGCTTATAAATATCTGTCAGATTGTCCATCCGGAATGCTTCCATCTATACTTGAGCTGTTTACTGAAACTGCTCTTCAGGTCTGTGAAGGGCAACAGTATGATCTGAATTTCGAAACCAGAAATGATATAAGCGTTAATGATTACTTAAAGATGATAGAACTGAAAACAGCAGTATTGATTGCTGCAAGCCTGAAGATGGGAGCCATACTGGGGGGAGCATCTCTGGCAGATGCAGATCTTCTTTATGAATTTGGAAAGAATCTTGGTATCGTTTTCCAGTTAGGGGATGATATGCTGGATGTGTATGGCAGTACTGATAAATTTGGAAAAAAAATCGGTATGGATATCATAGCTAATAAAAAAACATTTCTGATACTGAAAGCAATTGAAGTGGCTGATAATGAAACAAGGAATCAACTTACTGAACTTATGTCTTCCAATGATTTTGATCCGGAAGAAAAGATAAGCAGGGTAATGAATATATTCAATCAACTGGGAATAAAAGAGATCACACAGGAAAAATCTGGGGAATATTATGATCATGCACTTAAAACGCTGGATATGGTATCAGTTGATCATGAAAGTAAGAGCACATTAAAAGAATTTGCTAAAATGCTCATTGAACGTGAACATTAATCATTGCTGCTGCATTTTTGGCTGAATATATCTCTGATAGTAAATTGTAAAAAATTCATCAGCACGTTCGAACAATTCAGTCTCTTCCGCATCTTTCGTGATTCGCACATAATCTTGTGCAATCTGAAGGGAAAGCCTTGTTTCATAATCGATACTTTGTCTCAGTTCCTGTTCCAGGGAAAAATAATAGACAAGCTCCTCATTGATGATGTTAAGGTGTTTATTTACGATTTCATTAGCTTTATCATTTTGACCACAATTGTAGTAAGTTTCGGCTATAGGAGGGACAAAAATATCATAAGGCAATTTTTCGTGGGGCATCAATTCCATACATTTATCAAGCACCTTTATTGCTGAATCCTTTTTATGTTCTTTCAGTAATTCACGGGCCAGGAGAGTAAAGTTATTTCTGAGTTTGATAACCGAGAGGGTACGGATATTATAATAGTCCAGGTATACATCCGGTTCATTCATCCGGCCATACCTGAACTTATTCATGAGATTATCGTACAGGATATCCGTATCTATCCGGCCGTAGGTAAGAAAATTCCGGCCGGTTGTTTTGATCGGTACAAGGCGGTATGCATAGCCTTCATTCTGAAAATAATCTTCCAGGTTGAGTGCCCCTTCATTACCTCCTGAAACGAAATAAACAGGTCTTTCCCATTGATTGGTTGCAAGGATATCAAACTGCATCATTTCGCTCTTCAGTATTGTATTCTTTCCTATCCTGAATTCAATAGCCGGCACTACCAGGTGTGCATCATTCTTTTTAACAGTCCCGTTGTTAATTACTTTGGCAGAATCAACCTTTAGACTGAAGTTTTTTGTCGGGATATAATCAAGCTGTAAATTTGGCTGGGGTGTGAATTTTGTCCTTGGATCATCATTATTTATAAAGTCGATGACCTGTTTGAGGTCCACCCTGGTCTTTATCCGTTCTATAAGATAAACAGCATTGTTGGTGCCGTCTTTGTATTTGTCATTGGGGAGGGTGAAAGGTACCGGATCAGATTCATATGCTTTCCTTTTCATCTGATCGACATACCATTCTGTATTGAAAAGCATCAGGTTGATTACCCTGACATCAGTACGGATTTCTTCAACCTCCTGGGCATACCAGAGAGGGAAGGTGTCATTGTCACCATTTGTGAAGATAATCGCATTGGGAGCACAGGTATTCAGGTAGTTATAGGCAAGGTCCCTGGCTGTATACCGGCCTGAACGGTCATGGTCATCCCAGTTTTCACGGGCCATTATTCCCGGAACAAACACAAAACTGATCAATATGGAGACAATGGCACTGGGAAGGCCGGGAATTTTTTTCTTTAGGAAATCGTATATTGAGAGGACACCCAGACCGATCCAGATAGCAAAAGCATAAAAAGATCCTGTATAGGAATAGTCCCGTTCTCTTGGCTCCTGCGGTTTCTGGTTCAGATATACCACGATGGCAATACCTGTCATAACAAATAAAAGTAAAACAATTAAAAAGTCTTTTTTATGTTTGCTGGAGTGATAAAACAAGCCAAGCAGGCCAAGCAGCAGGGGAAGCATATAATAGGTGTTCCTTGCCTTGTGTTCCTTAAGCTGGGTGGGTAGTTTATCCTGTGGTCCTAACCTGGCCTCGTCAATGAATTTTATCCCGCTGAGCCAGTTCCCGTGAAGGATACCACCATATCCCTGGATGTTGTTCTGGCGACCTGCAAAATTCCACATAAAATACCGGAAATACATATGC
>Ga0307429_1001608_pt1 | contig 10380 bp, 11 predicted proteins | sample SalMarWE160230MG_FD_202151 | JGI IMG/M metagenome (GOLD analysis project Ga0307429, IMG submission 202151) | Salt marsh sediment microbial communities from the Plum Island Ecosystem LTER, Massachusetts, United States - WE1603-230 | ecosystem: Environmental > Aquatic > Marine > Intertidal zone >...
GGCGGCATGGCACAAGGCGTCTCGCAGGGCCTTGCCGCCGACGCCAAAGCGGTGGAAAAGGATTTCGCTAATTACTTGCCCGAATAAAGGACGGTGAGATGGAGATACGGCCGCTAGACGGCGCGATCGGCGCCGAGATCACCGGTGCCGACCTGGCCGCCGGTCTGAGCGACGACGAGATATCGAAGATCGTCGGCGCGCTCTACGACCGGCTTCTCGTCTGCATCCGCGGCCAGCATCTGAAGCCCGCCGAGTTCGCCGCCTTCGCTCGGCGGCTCGGTAAACCGATCGTGCATGTCGAACGCGACATCCTGGTCGAGAACGTGCCGGAAGTGATGACGCTCTCCAACGCCGACGGCCGTCCCGAACGCCAGCGCAACGGCGGCTATCACTGGCACACCGATCTCGTCTTCACCGACGATCCGGTCAGCTTCACCATGCTGAACGCGGTCGCGGTGCCGCGGTCGGGCGGCGAAACGGGATTTGCGAATCAATACGCGGCGTTGGAATCCCTGCCGTCCGGCTTACGCAAGCAGGCGGACTCCGCGACCGTCGCGCATTGCTATGAAGGCCGGCGCGACGGCTCCTTTCCCACCGTCCACCATCCGCTGGTGCGCGAGCACCCCGCTACGGGACGCAAGGCGCTTTACGGAGCGACCAGCACCTGCATCGGCGTCGAGGGCATGCCCGAGGACGAGGCGCGCGACTTCCTGGACGAGGTCGGCCGCTACGCGATCGCGCCCGAGGTCCGGTACGCGCACGCATACGAGGTCGACGACGTGGTGATCTGGGACAACGCCGCCACGCTCCACACCGGCCCCAAGCTTGAGGAATCGACGGGCCCCGAGGACGCGCGCATCATGAACCGCGTCAGCGTGCGCGGCTGGCCGCACGTCAATTAATGGCGGACTAACGGGCGCTAGGACTGCTTCTCGAAACCGGGAATATCGTGGAGATCGTTCACCCAGGGCTGGGCCGAGGCGGTCCAGATCTGGCCGGTCGGGCGGATCTGGTCGCGCTGCTTGATGGCACCGAGGCGTAGGCCGTAGATCTTCGGACCATCGCCGACCGAGGTGGCGAACAGCGCCGTGCCGCAGTCACCGCAGAAGCCCTGGGCGCGCTTGTTCCCGCTCTCGGCCGTCTTGACGTAGATCTTCGGCGTGCCGGAGAGAATCTTGAAGTCCTCTTCCTTGGCGACCACGATCGCCCGGTACGGCGCGCCCGACATGGTCTGGCAATCGGAGCAGTGACAGATCCGCGACATCTCCGGATCGACCTCGGCCTCGTAAGTGATGGCGCCGCAGTGACAGCTTCCCTCGACCTTCATATTCGTCCCCCTCCAGTCCTTTGATTATTCCGCCGCCGCCCGCGCGCCGGCCGCTTTCACCCCAGCCGCTTTCAGCAGGGTCTCACCCATATCGTTCCAAACGCGCTGATCGACAAGCTTGCCGTCGCGCACGGTGAAGCGGTCGATGAAGCGGATGTCGCTGAACTTGGAGCCGTCGAGCCACTCGCCGGCGAGCATGCCGTAGCAATAGACGGCGACCCCGTCCTCGCCCGGCGCGACGTCGAAGCGCTCGTAGGTCTTGCCCACCGAGGCATAGCGGTCCTTGGCCCAGCCGATGAGCTCGTCGAGGCCGCGCATTTCTCCGGTGCCGGGGAAACGCATGACGAAGTCCTCGGCGAGCATCGACTTCGCCTTTTCGAGATCGCGCGCCTCCATCGCCTTCAGATAGTCGTGGACCACGGTCGCGGCGTCGGGCACCGGCGCGCCCGGCTTGCGGCGCTGGCGGCCGCGCATATAGCCAGTGGGCTTGACCTCGTTGATCTGCACGGTGATGCCGTCCAGGGGCGCTGCAATGGTCGCGCGCACCGCATCGGTCAGCCGCTCGGACAGCGCCGTGCGGACATCGTCGTCATAGCCTTCCATTAAGGTGATCGTCACAACCGGCATAGTCGTCTCCTTGGGTTCCTTTTTGCCGTCCCTGGCGTCGTTGCGGGATCTTAGCACGGGCCGAAACGGTCCCCAGCCCCGTCATTGGGGGCTGGCCTGGCCGCAAATGATATGTCAGTATACCATTTAATCCGGCGCGTTGAATACACGACGCCGGAAAGCATACGGTGCAGGGACGTACGGGGCAGGCATATGGGCGCGGAGCACGACACCGGCCCCCGGGCCGAGCAAACCTTCTTCGAGGACCCCGCGATCGACCGGGTTCTCGGCGTGACCATGGCGCTGGCCAGCGAGGTCTATGTGCTACGCGACCGGCTGCGGGCGCTCGAAGCGCGGCTCTCCGAGGCCGGCGTGGTGGCGGCGGGCGCGCTCGACGCCGAGCCGAGCCCCGACGAACTCGCATTGAGCGCCGCCGACCGCGAGGCCTTCGTCGCGCATCTGATGGGCAATCTGCTCGGCCAGCAAGTCTCCAAGGGTGCCAGCTGAATGAGCGGCCCGCCGCAAGCGCCGGGGTCCGGCATCGATGGCCGCAGCTTCGCCGCAGGCCAGGCCTTCTTGTTGTCGAGCAAGCTCTACTGGACCCGCGAGATCTTCCCGGCCCTGAAACGCGACTACGAAGCCCGCGCTGCGGCGGCCGAGAGTCCGCCGGAGACCGCGGCCGACGCGACGGATCTGATCGGCGGAACGACGCTCTACCAGGTCTATGCCTGGCTCGAACGGCATCTCCAGCGCTTCAAGTATTCCGGACGCTACGGCCTTCAGCCCTACCACGCCCAGCAGCGTGCGGCGCTCGAGGCGCGCCTCGACCCGGCCGACTTGCCGCCGGGCCTGCTCGAGCTCGATCCCGACTTCAAGCAGCCGGCCTACTATACCGCCGTCGATATCCACCAGCATCCGGGCGGCGTCTGGTCGGACGAGATCGCGGGCTGTGTCTACGAGCGCGGCGCGCGGACCACGACACCGACCCACGGCGCCCGGCACAAGGATCTGCACGACCGGCTCGCCGACGCGATCGAGGCGGGCGGCGCGCCGGTGCGTCTGCTCGACATGGGCTGCGGCTTCGGCAAGTCGACCGAGCCCTTGTATGAGCGCTTCCGCGAGACCGCGGTCGTGGGCATCGACCTTTCAGCCCCCTGCCTCAAGCTCGCGGCGCGGCGCGCGGCCGACCATCAGAGCCGCAATGTTCGCTTCTCCCAGCGCGACGCGACCAAGACGGGGTTCGACGACGCATCATTCGATGTCGTCACCTCGACCATGCTGCTGCACGAAATGCCGCCCAAGGTGATCGAGGCGGCCTTCGACGAGGCGCGCCGGGTGCTGAAGCCCGGCGGGCGCATGGTGCATCTCGATTTCCATTACCTGCCCGACCCCTTTACCCGGTTCATCCATTACGGCCATGGCCGGCGCAACAACGAGCCTTTCATGGAGTCCTTCGCCAAGATGGACCTGCACGCGGTCCTGGCGGCCAAGGGCTTCGACAACGTGGCGGTTTCGCCCTTCGAGGAAGCGCCCGGCGCGCTCGATCCGGAGCATTCGGATTGGCGCTTTCCGTGGACGCTGATCACCGCGGAGCGCGCGGCATGAGCCGGATTGAGCCCCGACCCCGCTTCAATTGGCGGCATTAATTGTTTGATATCCAACAAAAATGTTGTCGAAGCGCCGACACCGTGGGATGATCGAGGCAGCAGCTCAACGAAAAGCGATCGCTCAAGAAATCGGACGTGACGAAAATCGGACTGGAGAGAGTGACCTGCAAGCTAGGAGGCAGACTGTGAAAATCAAATTGAAAGCGTTCTTGGCCGCGGCGGGCGCCGCTGCGGTAATCGGGACCGCCTCGGCGCCGGCGAACGCCGCCGCGACCGAGCTCACGCTCGTTCACCCGTTTCCCGACTATCTGATCTACACCAAGCTCTGCAAGGAGCTGGTCGGCAAGATCAACAAGGCCGGCGCGGGCGTGGTGCAGATCAAGGTCCTGCCGTTCAACTCGATCGGCATGTTCAAGCAGCCGCCGGCGGTCAAGGCCGGACGCGTCGACATCTCCTGCATTCCCGCCGCCTTCTACGCGCGCGGTTTGCCGGAAGCCGAGGCGGTGGCGACCTCGAACTCGTCGCCCGACAAGGTGCGGGCCAATGGCGGCATGAAGCTGCTCGACGACATCCACCAGAAATACTTCGGCGTGAAGTATCTCGGCTGGACCTCCTCGGGCGGACATTTCCGCATCTACATGAAGAACCCGCCGAAGTTCACCAAGGACGGGCTGATCGACTTCAGCGGCGTGAAGCTGCGTGACAACCCGATCTACGGCGCCTTCTTCCGCGCCATGAAGGCCACCACCCACACGCTCCGCGCCACGGACACCTATCCGGCGCTTGAGAAGGGCGTGGTCGACGCCGCGGCCTGGGCGACCATCGGCCTGAAGGGCCTCAAATGGGACAAGTTTCTGCGCCACGCCGTCGAGCCGGAGTTCTTCCACACCGACATCGGCTGGATCATGAACTTGAAGAAGTGGAACTCCTTGAGCCCGGCCGCGAAGAAGCTGATCCAGGATCAAGTCATCGCGCAGGAGTCCGCCGCCCGCGAAAAGCTCTTGGCCCTGGCGGCCGCCGAGCGCAAGACGCTGATCGCCGAAGGCATGAAGTTCTACACCGTGCCCAATCCTAAGGCTTACGTGAAGCTGGCCGTCGACAGCGCCTATCAGCGCATGGTCAACCGCCTGAAAAAGACCAAGCGTGGCGCCGGCAACGCCGCCAAGCTGCGCGCGACCTGGCGCGAGTAGCCACAAAGGTCGGCTCATCGATGATCCCGGGGCCATCTCGCAGCTGGCCCCGGGATCGACTTTTCGGCGCCATAAGCGTTATCGGGGGCGTCATTAGGCGTGCGGGGCGCCAAAGACAGGGGACCGCAGGGGGGCAATGACAGTCCTGAAGGCCGTTGATCGGCTGTGGGGGCGTCTGCTTTGGCTGTTGATGGCCATCGCGGCGATTTATGTCGGCGCGATCATGCTGTTGATCGTCTATGTGACGGTTTTCCGCGCCGCCGGCTGGCACTATACGCCCTTCGCCAACATCGCCATCGAATACGGCTTCGTCTACATCCTCTTCCTGGGCTCGCCCTGGCTGGTGCGTCAGCGTGCGCATATCTATATCGAGCTTCTGACAGCCGCGATCCCCGAGCGCGCCCGCAAGATCCTCTCGCGCGGCATCGTCACGGCGGCTGCGATCATCTGCTTCATCTGGACCTGGTACACCTGGGGGCTCTTCACCGAGCGCTGGGGCGACACGATGTCGTTCGACGAGCTGCGCGCCCAGTTCAACATCCCCCTCTGGATCAGCACGATCCCCTTCCCGATCGGCTTCTTCCTGATGGGTGTGGAGTTTCTGCGCTTCGCCTTCACCGAGGAGCCGATGCATGTCGGCATCGCCGGCGTGGCGAGCGACCGCATCGAGCTCGAGGAACAGAAGCGCGACCTGGCGGGCGAGCGTTAGATGGAGTGGTACTGGATCCTCCTGCTGCTCCTGGGATCGATCCTGGTCCTGATGTTCATCGGCGTGCCGGTGGGCATCGCCTTCGTGATCGTCTGCACCTTCACCGCCTATCTGATCTATGGGCGCTTCGGCAGCTTCGATGCCAACCTCGAAGCGAGCGTCTTCCAGCTCGCCGACAATGCGTTTTCCAACATCGCGATCTTCGCGATCGTGCCCATACCCATGTTCCTTCTGATGGGTGAGCTGTTCTTCCACACCGGCCTGGCCAACCGGATGTTCAACGCGGTGGAGATGCTGATGGGCCGCGTGCCGGCGCGGCTCTCCTATGTGACGGTCGCCGGCGGCACGGCGCTCGCGACGCTCTCGGGCTCGTCGATGGGCTCGACGGCGCTGCTCGGCACGCTGATGGTCCCGGAGATGACCAAGCGCGGCTACAAGAAGAGCATGTCGATCGGCCCGATCCTGGGCACCGGCGGGCTCGCCATGCTGATCCCGCCCTCCGCGCTCGCCGTGCTGCTGGGCACCATCGCCGAGATCGACATCGGCAAGCTGCTGATCGCCGGCATCGTGCCCGGCATCATCCTGGCGCTCATGTACGCAGTGCTCATCTTCGTGCGCGCGACCATCGATCCCGACGCGGCGCCCGCCTACGACGTCGAGTACGTGCCGTACATGATGCGCGCTAAGCTGTTCGCCCGCGACGTCCTGCCGATGATTTCGATTATCGGCATGGTCATCGCGCTCATCATGGGCGGCATCGCCACCCCGTCGGAGGCCGCGGCCTACGGCTCGGTCGGCGTGATCCTGCTGGCGATCATCTATCTTTTCTTTGCGCCGCTCGTGCGGCTGCTCGTAAGCGGCGGCAGGGACATCGAGGCGGCGGCCCGCCGCGACGAAGCCAGGGAACAGCTTCGGCGTTTTCTGCCCGCCTTCAGCAAGGCGATGTGGAAGTCGATGTGGGGCGCGGGGCGGGTCACCGTGATCGCGCTGGTGATCCTGCTCGGCTCCTCGCTCTTCTCCAACGTGCTCGCGGCCTCGGGCGCCAGCGTCAAGCTGATCGAATGGGTGACCAGCTTCGACGTCTCGGGCTACGTCATGCTGCTGATGATGATCGGCATCCTGCTGCTGCTCGGCATGTTCATGGACCAGCTCGCGATGATGCTGCTCACCGTGCCGATCTTCTTCCCCGTGATCGCCAAGCTTCAGTTCGGCCTGCCGCTCGAGGTCACGCAGATCTGGTTCGGCGTGATCATGCTGCTGGCGATGGAGATCAGCTTCACCACGCCGCCCTTCGGGCTGTTGCTCTTCGTCATGCAGGGCGTGGCGCCGCCGGGCACACGCTTCAGTGAGATCTGCCTGGCCGCCATCCCCTTCATGGCCTGCGCCATGCTGCTGGTGGCGCTGATCATCACCTTCCCCGGGATCGCGACCTGGCTACCCTGGGCGAAGTTCTGACGAATTTTGTGGCTGGCGCCTCGCACCGGCCCGCTCCCTCACACGGCCGCCCAACGAGAGTATCCTGATTGGGCGGCCGGGTGGGGAAGCGGGCCGGCACCGTGGCAAATATCAGTCGTTCTTGAAGACGATCTTGCCGCGCGAATGCCCAGTCTCGATGCGGGCATAGGCCTCGGCGAAGTCTTCCAGCGCATAAGTCTTTTCCACCGCGGGCTTGAACGTTCCCTCGCCGACCAGCGCCACGATGCGCTCCAGACCCGCCCGGTTGCCGCGCACCGGGGCGTTTAACACGGTGACGTCGGGACGGCCCGGCGTGTCCGGCAGGGGCTCCGCATTCAGATAGACGAGCAGCCCGCCCGGCTTCAGCGCATCGAACGAGCGGCGATGGACCTCGCCGCCCATCGTGTCGAACACCACGTCGCAGTTGGGCGCGGCCTCGGCGAAATCGACCTTGGTGTAGTCGATCGCCTCGTCAGCGCCGAGCGCGCGCACGAAGCTGTGGTTCACCTCGCGCGCCGTGGTCAGCACCTCCGCGCCCTTGTGCTTGGCGTATTGGATCGCAAGGTGCCCGACGCCGCCGGCGCCGGCATGGATGAGGATGCGGTCGCCCGCCCCGATCGGCGCCGTCGTCTCGAGTGCCGCCAACACGGTGATCGCCGAGATGCCGAGCGCCGCCGCGGCCTCGTGGCTGAGCGCCTCGGGTTTGGCCGCCACCATGCCCGCCTTGACCGCGATCGCTTGGGCGTGGCTGCCCCAGCGCGCCATCTCGGCGATGCCGAAGACCCGATCGCCCGACGCGATGTCCTCGACCCCGGCGCCCACCGCGCGGACGGTGCCGGAGAAATCTCGGCCCGGCACATGGGGCAGGTCGAACTCGAAGAACTTGCGGATGTGGCCCGCGCGCGTCTTCCAGTCGATCGGGTTGAGGCTCGCCGCGGCAATATCGACGACGACGTCGCCCGGCCCCGGCTCGGGATCGGGGACATCGGTAAGGACGAGCTGCTCCGGCCCGCCGTAGTCCATAAACTGAAGTGCTTTCATAGGCCGCGTGTCCCGATGGTCTTGTGAGGCGCGTTCGCCACGACGTGGCTGCCGGTTATAGGCCGGATCGCCGGGCGTGACGACCGGGGCGGGCCAATCGACGCTGGCGGCGCTCCAAATGATATGTCAGTATATCATTTGGAGCGCGAACCAAAGGCCGCATTCTCGCTCTTGACGGAGGGTTGCCCGAAGCGATGGCTGCGCAGCCGAAAACCGATACCTTGCTCGCCCGGCGCCCTGCCGAGCCGGACGCGGCACAACCCGCGCGCGGCGGTGTCGATGGGCGCCAGCCGACCCCGCTCTACCATCAGATCTACACGATCCTGCGCGACGAGATCGTGAGCGGCGCCTATCCCAACGGCGCCATCCTGCCCAGCGAGTTCGAGCTGACGCGGCAATACGGCGTCAGCCGGGTGACCGCCAAGCGCGCCCTCAACGAGCTGGCCGCCGAGGGGCTGGTGAGCCGCGAGCGCGGACGCGGCACCGTGGTGCGTTTCGAGGCGCCCTCGCCGCCCGTTCGGGCCTCGGTCGAGGGGCTGCTGGAAAATCTCCTGCAGATGGGGATCAAGACCGAGGTGCGGCTGCTCGCCTTCGACTATGTCGCGGCCTCGGAGGACGTTGCACGCGCGCTCGGCTGCCAGGCCGGCACGATCGTTCAACGCGCGGTGCGCGTGCGGCTCATGGAGGGCGAGCCCTTCTCGCACCTGACGACGCATGTGCCCGAGGCGCTCGGCCGCTCCTACAGCCGCGACGATCTCGCCAACCGGCCGCTGCTGGCCCTGCTCGAACGCTGCGGGGTGATCGTCTCCTCGGCGCATCAGACACTCACGGCCACGCTCGCCGACGCGCGGATTGCGCCGCTGCTCGAGGTTCAGGTGGGCGCACCGCTGCTGCGCATCTCGCGCACGGTCTACGACCAGGACGGCCGCGCCGTCGAGCACATCACCGGGGTCTATCGGCCCGACCGCTATCAGTATCAAATGACGCTCAACCGGATCGACGGCGAGGACCGGAAGATCTGGTCGCCGGCAGGGTGAGGCGGTCATGTCCCCAAACGCAAGTATGACGCTTGCCGAAAAGCTGTGCACCAAGGCGGCGGGCGTTCCGTCCGTCAAGCCGGGCGAGATCGTCACCGCCAAGGTCGATCTCGCCATGGTGCACGATTCCAGCGGGCCGCGCCGCCTCGTGCCCAAGCTCGCCGAGATCGGCGCCACGGTCTGGGACCCCTCGAAAGTCGTGCTGATCACCGACCACTACGTTCCCGCGGTCGACGCCGAAAGCGCCGCAATCCTTGACCTAACGCGCAAATGGGCGGCCGAGACCGGGATTGGCGCCTTCTACGATATGCAGGGCATCTGCCACATCGTCCTGCCGGAGCGCGGCCATCTGAAACCCGGAATGTTCGTCGCCGGCGGCGATTCGCATTCGACGACGGGCGGCGCCTTCGGCGCCTTCATGATCGGCATCGGCGCCACCGAGATGGCGGGCGTGATGGCGACCGGCGAGATCTGGGTGCGCGTGCCGCCGACCATCCGCATCGAATGGACAGGAACGCTCGGTCACGGTCTCGCGGCAAAAGACATGATGCTGAAGCTCTGCGGCGCGCTCGGCATGGGCGTCGGGAACTACAAGGCGATCGAGTATGCCGGCCCCGCGATGACGGCGCTGCCGATGACCGAGCGCATGGTGCTCTCCAACATGGCGGCCGAGCTCGGCGGAAAGGTCGGCCTCATCGCGCCGGACGAGGTGACGCTCGACTACCTGCGCGCGGCGGGCGCCGATGTGGGTGATGACGCACTCGACTGGAAAAGCGATCCGGACGCGGCGGTCGAAGCCGTTCACAGCTTCGATGCGGGCGCGCTCAACCCCCAAGTCGCCGCGCCGCACAGCCCGGAGAACGCGGCCGACGCCGAGGCCCACGGCAAGGTCGCGATCGACCAGGCCTATATCGGTGCCTGCACGGGCGCGAAGCTCGGCGACCTGCGCATGGCGGCGGAAATATTGGGCGGCCGCAAGGTGGCGCCCGGCGTGCGTCTGCTGGTTGCCCCGGCCTCGGCCCGCATCACCAACGAGGCGGCGGCCGACGGCACGCTCGCGGTGCTCACCGAGGCCGGCGCCATCCTGATGCCGAGCGGCTGCGGCGCCTGCGCCGGCTATGGCGCCGGTGTGCTGGCGGCCGGCGAGGTCTGCATCTCCTCGACCGCGCGCAACTTCCAGGGCCGCATGGGCCATGCCGAGAGCCAGGTCTATCTCGCTTCGCCCTACACGGTCGCCGCCAGCGCCGTCGCCGGCCACATCACCGACCCGCGCGCCTTCCTGATGGAGAAGGCGGCGTGACCGCGCATACGCTACTGAAACACCTTCGGTGTTTCCGCCCCCCCACCCTAACCCTCTCCCCTTGCGGGAGCGGGAGGGGCCCATCGCGTCAGCGATGGGAGGGTGAGG
>Ga0307429_1001609_pt1 | contig 10376 bp, 12 predicted proteins | sample SalMarWE160230MG_FD_202151 | JGI IMG/M metagenome (GOLD analysis project Ga0307429, IMG submission 202151) | Salt marsh sediment microbial communities from the Plum Island Ecosystem LTER, Massachusetts, United States - WE1603-230 | ecosystem: Environmental > Aquatic > Marine > Intertidal zone >...
TAGACCCGGACCATCCGCTTCCTCTTCGTGGATACCTTCATGGACGGGATGGTCCGGGTCTACGACATCTCGGAGCCGCGCAAGCCCAAGCTCGCCTACGAGCAGAAGATCGGACCGCAGGTCAACATGGTGTCGCAGTCCTGGGACGGCCAGCGTCTGTACTTCACGACCTCGCTGCTGGGCAACTGGGACGGCATCGGCGGCGACGACGCCCAGTTCCTGAAGGCGTACGCCTGGGACGGCAAGACCCTGACGCCGAAGTTCGAAATCGACTTCCGCGAGAAGCAGCTCGGACGTCCGCACATCATGCGCTTCGGCAAGGAGGGGTTCGAGGCGCCGCGGCCGCTGGCGCGCGCGGAAGCGGAAGACGCGCGGTGAGACGCCTCGCCGCCGGCCTCACCGCGGGGCTGCTGGCCGCGACGTCGGGCTGGCGAGCGGCAGCATCGGACCTGCAGCCGATGCGGGAGCTCGCCTACGAGCTGCCCCCGGCGGGGAGCTACGAGCTGCCGGTGATCGACCGCGTCTCCGACCATTCGCTGCTCGGGATCGACGGCAAGCCGGCTCCGTTGCTGGCTCTCGGGCCGGACCAGGTCGCGCTCGTCGCCTTCATCTACCGGAGCTGCGTCGATGCGACGGGATGCCCGCTGGCGCTGGCTTCGCTGCAGCGCGTCGATCGCGTGCTCGCCGGGCGTCCGGATCTGCGCGACCGGGTGCGGCTGGTGACGGTGAGCTTCGATCCCGAGCGCGACACGCCGCAGACCATGGCCATGCTGCGCCATCACATGTCGCCCCAGGCCGATTGGCGCTTCCTGACGGCTCCGAATGGGCAGGCCCTGCGCCCGCTGCTCGAGGACTTCGGCCAGGATGCGGTGCCGCTGCTCACGGCGGACGGCGCCCGCAGCGGCCTGCTCCGTCACGTGGTCAAGGTCTTCCTCGTGGACGGGCAGGGGGGGGTACGCAACATCTACAGCACCGGCTTCCTCGACCACCGCCTGCTGATCCGCGACGTCGAGACCCTGTTCGCCGACTGAGGCCCGATGCGCAACGGCTTCTTCAAGGGGCACGCGCTGGGGAACGACTACCTCGTCCTCGATCCCGCGCAGCTCGACTTCCGGCTGACGCCGGCCAATGTCCGTCGCCTCTGCGACCGGCAGCGAGGCATCGGGGCGGATGGCGTGGCGGCCCTGGCCACCTCGCGGCGGGCCACGTTCGGCGTGCGCATCTACAACCCCGATGGCAGCCAGGCGGAGCGATCGGGCAACGGGCTGCGCATCTTCGCGCGCTGGCTGCGTGCGACGCGTCGCACCCGGCGGACGCGCTTCACGCTGGAGACGCGCGGCGGCGTCGTCGGCGTCTCGCTGCGTCTGGACCGGCGCGGCGACGTGGCCGGCGCGACGCTCGCGCTCGGCACCGCCCGCTTCGCTCCCGCAGACCTCCCGTGCACGCTGCGGGGCGAGCTCGTGGATCGGCCGATCGCCGCGGCCGGCCGGAAGCTGCGCTTCACCGGCGTGAGCGTCGGGAATCCGCACTGCGTGCTCTTTGCCCCTGTGACCCGCGCCTGGACGCGCGAGGACCTGCTGGCGCTGGGTCCGGCGCTCGAGCGCCATCCTTGGTTTCCGCGCCGCGTCAACGTCCAGCTGGTCCAGGTCACGGGCCGGCGCGCGCTCTCGATCCGCATCTGGGAGCGTGGAGCCGGCGAGACGGCGGCCTCGGGGACCTCGGCCTGCGCGGCGGCCTGCGCCGGCGTGCGCCTGGGTCGGGTGGAGAGCCCGGTGCGGGTGCGCGCCCCCGGCGGTGAGCTGCGGGTCACGGTGGACGCGGAGTTCGGCGTGACCCTCGAGGGGCCGGTGGCGGAGGTGGCGAGCGGCCGGCTGGCGCCGGACTTCGTGCGGACGCTGCGCCGCTGAGGCGTGCCCCGCCGGCGGGCGGTCGGGTTCAGGGTCTGGGGAGCAACGCGAGGCGGGAGTCGAACCAGGCCAGGATGCGAGCGTTCTCCTCGCGCGGATAGGTGTGGGACAGGTCGTCGAGCTCCCGGTAGACGAGCTCGGCGCCCGCCTCGGCGAGCTGGTCCCGCGCCATGCGCGCGAGGCTCACCGGGAACATCCAGTCGAGGGCGCCGTGCACCAGGTAGATGCGCCGACCGCGCGCGCGAGGCAGATCGCCCCGCGCGAAGCTCGCGGGGTGCAGGACGCCGGAGACGGGCGCCAGCGCCGTGTAGGGCGCGTGCTCGGCGAGGCCGGCCAGCAGCGTGAAGGTGGCGCCGTCCGAGAGGCCGGTGAGGAGCACGCTGCCGCGATCCACGTTCCAGCGCGCGCAGACGACGTCGAGCATCTGCCGCAGGGCCGTGGCGTCGCGGTCCGGGGCATCGAGGGACCAGGTGTCGCCGCGAGAGGTCGGGGCGAGCAGCAGGAAGCCCCGGCCGCGCGCCTCGCGCAGCCAGGTCCAGAGGAAGTCGCGGCCCCGTCCGTGGCCGCCGTGCAGCGCGACGACGAGCGGCCAGGGGCGGTCGGCGTGGTAGCGCTCGGGCACGTAGAGAGCGAAGCCGCCGCGGCCGCCGGCCTCCTCCTCGCGCGTGAGATGGATCCCGAGCTGACCGGAGTCCGAGCGCGACGCATCGAGCTCGGCGCCCGGCTCGCGGAGGGCGGCCTCGACGTAGTAGGCGCCCAGCGGCGGCAGCGCGAGGCGCAGCGGGTAGAGGATCTCCTGGGCGCGGGCGTGATCGCGCATGCTGGCCAGCACGCCGGCGGCGAGCCGCTCGGGCGGCGAGGGCTCGACGAAGTGGCTGACGGCGGCGAGCGCGCTGGTCGCTCCCTCGACGAGCTGGTCGTGGAAGGGCTCGAGCTCGGCGGGCGGCCGCTCGCCGCGGTAGCCCACGAGCGCTTCGGCGAGGTGGTCGCGCAGCGGTGCGAGCCTCTCGCGCAGCGACGCAATCAGCGGCGGGTGCAGCCGGCGCAGCGCCGCCTCCTGGGCCTCGAGGCAGGCCAGCGTCGCGGAGCCGACGCGGGCGAGCGCCCGACCGTAGGCTTCCGGAATCGGCGGCGGCACGTCCGTCAACGATCAGCGCCAGGCGAAGACGGGCTGCTCGTAACCGGCCACGCGGGTCTCGCGTCCCCAGAGCGCGACCTCGCGCAGCTGGTAGAGGATGGCGGCGGTGGGGGCGTGGATGTGCGTGCCGAGCAGGGGCACGGAGATCACCGGTCGGTCGCTCTCCGGGATGCTGCGCAGCCGCGGCACGTCGGGACGATCGAGCTCGTCGAGGGGGACGCGGTACACCGCCGCCACCTCTTCGGGATTGGGCACCGGGTGCGCCTCGGCGCCCACCCACGCCACGATGGGCGTGATCACGAAGCCGGAGCGCGTCGGGTAGTCGTCGAGCAGGCCCAGCACGCTGGTGGGCGCGAGCCGCAGCCCCAGCTCCTCCTGGAGCTCGCGCAGCGCGGCCTGCTCGGGCGATTCGCCCGGGTCGATGCTTCCACCGGGCAGCGCCCACTGCCCGCCGTGGGAGCGCAGGCCCGCGGCGCGTCGCGTGATGAGGAAGCAGGCCCGACCCCCCTCGCCGGGCAGCAGCGCCAGGGCCACCGCAGCCGGACGCAGCTCCCGCTCGGCGTGGACGCTGCGCGCGAAGCCAGCGAGGTTGGCCGAGACGCGCTCGCGCAGCGAGTCGTCGAACGGGTGGGGGGAGCGCACGCGGCGAGCATAACGAACCGGGCGCGCGGGTGCGGCTGCACGCAGGCCGCGCCCGCCGTAGACTCCCGCCATGCCCGACGACCTGCGCCGCCTGCGGGTCTCCCTGGCGGCGGGAATCGAGATCGCCGTGCTCGACTTCGGCGGCGTCGGCCCGCCAGCGCTGCTGCATCACGCCACCGGCTTCTGTGCAGCATTGTGGGCGCCGGTGGCCGAGGCGATGCGCCGCCGCTTCCGCGTCTTCGCCATGGACGCGCGCGGGCACGGCGACTCCTCGCAGCCTGCCCGGGCGGAGGGCTACGCCTGGTCCCACTTCGGAAGCGACGCCCGCTGCGTGGCGCAGCGGATCGCACACGAGCACGGGCCCCTCGCGCTGGGCCTCGGCCACTCCTTGGGGGGCACCGCCTTGATGCTCGCGGCGATCGAGCAGCCCGGGCTCTTCGAGCGCCTGGTGCTGGTGGATCCGATCGTGATGCCCTCGGACCCGGAGGTGCGGGCGCGCTTGAGCCGCGGGAACTCCCTGGCGGACGCTGCGCGCCGGCGTCGCGAGGTCTGGGACAGCCGATCGCAGGCGCGCGAGCGCTGGGCCGGCAAGCAGGTGTTCGCGGAGTGGGATCCGCGGGTGCTGGATCTCTACGTCGCGGAGGGTCTCCGCGACCGGGCCGACGGCTGCGTGGAGCTCAAGTGCCCCGCCGAGGTGGAGGCGACGATCTTCGAGGCGAGCGTGGGCCTCGACGCGCTGGAGCTGGCGCAGCGGCTCGAGACGCCGACCTGCATCCTCTGGGCCCGCCGCGGTAACTTCCCGCTCGAGCACTTCGAGGAGCTCGCGGCGCGCGTGCAGCGGGGCCGGGTGCGCGAGCTGGACACGGGACACCTGGCACCGATGGAGGCGCCCGACCTGGTGGCGGCCGAGGCGCTGGCCTTCAGCGCTGCGTCGGAAACCCGCGACGCGTCCAGCCGCTCCAGCCTTCGCGCAACGAGACGACGCTCGTGAAGCCCATCTCCTGGAGCGTCCGGGTGGCCAGCGCACTGCGGTGGCCGCCGCCGCAATAGAGCACCAGCCGCAGGCTGCGATCCGCGAGCCAGAGGTCGCGCTTCGGGTGTTCGAGATCGGCGCGCACCTCGAGGAAGCCGCGGGGGAAGTTGCGCGCCCCCGGAATGCGGCCCTGGGCGAACTCGTCGGGCTCGCGCACGTCGACGAAGTGCCAGCCTTCGCGGTCCGGCGCGTCGAGCCGCCGCTTCGCCTCTTCGGGCGAGATCTCCTCGATCCGCTCGAGGGCTTCGCCAACGAAATCGGCCAGCGTCCGCGACAATCAGCCTCTCCCGTAGAAGGCCGCGACCGCGACGACCACGAAGCCGAGGATGCTGAGCTGCAACGGACGGTCGCTGAGCAGCGTCTCCTCGGGCCGCTCGCCGGCATCGTCGAGGTCGACGATCAGGTAGTAGCGGAAGATCGCGAGGATCACGAAGGGTACGGTGAGGATCAGCAGCCGCAGCTCTCCGCCCGACTGCTTGAGGGCGTCCTGCACGTAGAGCGAGTAGGAGATGATCGCGGCGGCCATCGAGGTGCCGGTGAAGGCGGTGAGCGACCCCTCGTTGTAGCGGGCGAGCACCAGCCGCGCCGACGGTCCGTCGTCCGAGGCGCGCAGCTCGGCCCGGCGCTTCGAGAGCGCGATGAAGAGCGCCACGAAGAGCGTGCAGAGCACGAACCAGTCGGAGTAGGGGACCTGGATGGCCAGCGCCCCGGCGATGGCCCGCAGCACGAAGCCCACGGCGATCAGCAGGATGTCCAGCAGCACCACGTTCTTGCCCACGAACGAGTAGAAGTGGCTGAACGCCAGATACACGACCACCGCGCCGGCGAAGGACCGGCCGATGCCGAGCGCGAGCGCGAGCGAGCCCGCGGTGAGCCCGAGCGCGAGGACCAGCGCGCTGCCGCGCGAGACGGCGCCGGAGGCGATCGGCCGATGGCGCTTGTCGGCGTGCAGGCGGTCCCGCTCGGCATCCACCAGGTCGTTCACCACGTAGACCGACGAGGAGGCGGCGCAGAAGGCGACGAAGGCCAGGCAGGCGGTGAAGAAGGCGCTCGGGTCGAAGAGCCGCCCGGCGAAGACCAGCGCCGCGAAGAGCAGGAGATTCTTGGTCCACTGTTTCGGGCGCAGCAGCCGGAGCACGGCGCGATTCTACTGGCTTTCGCGGCGCGCGGTCCATCCAACGCCGAGCGCCGAGGCCGGCGCGGTCGTGATAGTCTGGAGCCCCTCCGGAGGATCCCGCTTGCCTGATGCACCGCTGGCTGGCGTTCGCGTGGTCGAGGTGGCCCACTACGTGGCGGTGCCGGCCGCGGGAGCGCTGCTCGCCGACCTCGGAGCCGAGGTGGTGAAGGTGGAGCTGCCGCGCGGCGAGGTCTACCGCCATGGCCGCCCGAGGCTCTCCGGCTACGAGTCCGACTTTCCGGAGAATCCCCCCTTCCACATGGACAACCGGGGCAAGCGCGGCGTGGCGCTCGATCTCACGCGACCCGAGGCGCGCCGCGCGCTGCTGCGGGTGATCGAGCGCTCGGAGATCTTCATCACCAACCTGCTGCCGGCCCGACGCGTGAAGTATGGCCTCGACCATGCCTCGCTGCTGGGGCGTCAGCCTCGGCTGGTGGTCGGTGCCATCAGCGGCTTCGGGCTGGGCGGGCAGGAGCAGGACCGGCCCGCCTTCGACTACGCGGCCTACTGGGCGCGCACCGGCCTGATGGACATGATGCGCGACGAGGGCGTGCCGCCCTCGATGCAGCGGCCCGCCGTGGGCGATCACGCCGCGGCCGTGAACCTGGTCTGCGGCATCCTGGCCGCGCTGCGCGTGCGCGACGCCACGGGCCGGGGCCAGTACGTGGACGTCTCGCTGCTCCAGACCGGCTTCCACATCCTGGGCACGGACGTCGCCACCGCGCTCGTCACGCGCCAGCCGGTCAAGCGGCACGATCGCCGCCGCGCGGTGAATCCGCTCTGGAACAGCTATCCCGTGGCCGAGGGCCGCTGGATCCAGCTCGTGATGATCGAGGCCGATCGCTACTGGCCGCAGCTGTGTCGGGCGATCGGTCGCGAGGACCTGGCCGCGGACCCGCGCTTCGTGGATGGCTGGCAGCGCTCGAAGCATTCGGCCGCCCTGGTGCGCGAGCTCGAGAAGACGTTCGAGCAGCGCACGCTGGCGGAGTGGCGCCGCATCCTCGACGCCGCCGACGTGATCTGGGCGCCGGTGAACCGCGTGGAGGAGGCCATCGACGACCCCCAGGCCCGCGCGCTCGGCTACTTCTACGAGGTCGAGAGCGTGTCGGCCGGGCGCTTCGAGACGGTCGCGCCGCCGTTCCGCATCGAAGGCCTGCCGCTCGGGGCGCGGCGGGCTGCCCCCGGCCTCGGCGCCGACACGGCCGAGGTGCTGCGCGAGGCCGGACTCACGCGAGCGGAGATCGATGCGCTCGTCTCCTGAAGCGGGTTCGAGCCGTCCCTCTGGGAGTCACCGATGTCCAGCAGCGCACGCGACCGAGCCATTGCCGAGGCGCGGGCTCTCGATCTCTCCTCGGCCGCCTTCCTCGAGCGCGAGTTCGAGATCTGGGATCTGCTGCGCGAGGAGCTGCCCGTCGCCCGCACGCGCCAGATGCCGATGGCGCAGAGCCAGACTGCCGCCTGGCTGCTCACGCGCTACGACGACATCGCCGACGTACTGCGCCGGCCGGAAGACTTCTCTTCCGAAATCGGCATCTACCCGGTGCGGCCCTGGATCCCGCAGGCGATCGATCCGCCGGCCCACACGGCCTACCGGCGCCTGCTGAACCCGCCGTTCACGGCCGAGCAGATGCGCAAGCTCGAGCCGCGTCTGGCCCGGTACGCGGACGAGCTGGCGGAGAAGATGCTGGCCCAGGACGAGTTCGACTTCGTGGCCGACTTCGCCGATCCCTTCCCGACCGTGATCTTCTGCGAGCTGATCGGCTTCCCGCTGGCCGACTACCCGCAGATCATGGACTGGAAGAACGTGCTGATGCACGCGAACGACGGCCACGGGCGTGGCCGCGCGCTGGCGCTCGAGAAGGGGCGCCAGCTCGGGCTTCCGATCGGGGACGGCAGCCCGGCGACGCTCGAACACTTCCTCCGGATCCGCGCCGCGGTGGGCGCCGAGATCTACGCCTATCTCGCCCGCCTGCTCGAGGAGCGCCGCGCGAACCCCAGCGACGACCTGATCACCCGGCTGCTCTCCGAGCAGGTCGAGGGAGAGCGCCCGCTCACGCAGGAGGAGCTCGAGGACACGCTCTTCCTGCTCTTCATGGCCGGGCTCGACACGGTGGCCTCGGTGCTGGGGCTGATCGTCAAGGGCTTCGCCGAGGACGCCCCCAAGCGGCGCGAGTTCGTGGCGCTGATGGAGGACCCCGCGCGGGTCGCCAGCGCGATCGAGGAGCTGGTGCGCTATCACGCCATCGTGACCATGCCGCGTCGCGTCACCCGGCCGATCGAGCTCCGCGGCGAGCGCTTCGCCGAGAACGACGTGGTGGCCTGCCCGAGCCCGGCGGCCAACCGCGACCCCGCGCAGTTCCCCTGTCCGCACGAGCTGGTCTACGACCGCAGCCCGAACCGCCACGCCGGCTTCGGGCTCGGTCCGCACCGCTGCCTGGGCATCCACCTGGCGCGTCGCGAGCTGCGCATCGCGCTGCAGGCCTTCCACCGGCGGCTCCCCGAGTATTGCCTGCACCCGACCCGGCAGCCCGAGCTCTTCGCCGGCATGAAGGGCGTGAGCTCGCTCTGGCTGCGCAAGGCCTGAGAAGACCCAAGGAGGCCTCGGCCGGCTGGCCCCGCAGCTGCGCCGACCCGAAGCGGAGCGCAACCAGGAGATGATCCAGATCTTCGGCGCCGAGGTGGAGCGGCTGCTCGGCGTGCTCGACCGCATCCTCGAGGACGGCCGCCCGTTCCTGGCCGGCGAGTACTCGATCGGCGACATCATGCACTACGGTTGGCTCTCGCCGGTCCGCTCGCTCCGGGCGCCGGCGCTGATGAATCGCCCGCGCTTGCTCGCCTGGGTCGACCGCATCGGCGAGCGACCGGCCGTGCAGCGCGGCCTGGCGGTGCCGAAGGCCTAGAAGGAGAGTCGCAGCGACTCCAGGCGCCGGATCGCGGTGTAGGGCCGCCAGCGCGGCTGCTCTGCCAGCGCGAGACGTGGCAGCCGCTCCCAGAGCACCGGTAGCGCCTCCTGGACCTCGGCCCGGGCCAGAGCAGCGCCCAGGCAGAAGTGGAGACCGAAGCCGAATCCGAAGTGGCGGTCGTCCGCGCGGGCGGGATCGAAGCGGTCGGGATCCGGGAAGCGGCGCGGGTCGCGGTTGGCGGCAGGGATGGAGCAGAAGAGCGTCTCTCCGGGAGCCATCCGCACGCCGGCGATCTCGAGGGGCTCGCGCACCACCCGCACCACGCCGGTGACCACGGGCTCGTAGCGCAGCACCTCCTCGACGGCGGAGGGCACGAGGCCCGGCTCGGCGCGCAGGCGCGCCAGCTGGTCGGGATGACTCATAAGAGTGTAGATTGCGATCTGGAGCAGGCTCTTGGTGGTATCGTGCCCGCCGAAGAGCAGGTTGACGATCATGGCCACCAGCTCGTCGTGATCGAGCCGGTCGCCCGCCTCCTCGGCGGCGATCAGCTCGCTCACCAGATCGTCGCCAGGGAGGCGACGACGCTCCTCGACGAGCTCCGAGACGTAGGCGTTGAGGCCGGCCACGGCGCCGTCGACCCTGCGCACCAGCTCCGGGTCGAAGAGGCTGGTGAAGCCCAGGCCGAGATCGCTCGTCCAGCGCGCGAAGCGCGGATAGTCGCCGGCGGGCACGCCGATCATCTCCGAGATGATGCGCACCGGGAGGTGATGGGCGACGTCCTCCACGAACTCCATGTGTCCCCGGCCCTCGACGCCGTCGACGAGCTCGTGGGTGATCTCGCGAATGCGGGGGCGCATGCGCGAGGCGGTGCGCGGCGTGAAGGCGCGGCCGACCAGACCGCGAAGCCGCGCGTGGGTGGTGCCGTTCTGGGTGAAGAGCATCTGTCCGACGAAGCGCCGGAAGGGCCCTGTCGTGAGCCCCGCCTCGTCGAACATCTCGGCGCCTCGGGACCCGACGCGCTCGTCTCGCAGCAGCGCTTCCAGCTCCGCGTAGCGCAGCACCGTCCAGCCCTCCCGCAGCGCACTGCGGGCCAGGGGGTGCTGCTCCCGGGCCCGCCCCAGCGGCGTGTGGAGGTCCTGCCAGAGCTCGGGGTCGGCGAAGTCGAGGCTCGCCCAGGCGTGCCGGGTCGCGGTGTCGGCCGTGGCGCTCATCGCGTGCTGCCCTCCGCGTCACCAGGGTAGGCCGGAATCGGGGTCCGGACGTGCGAAACTCGGGGCGATCCGGCCCGCCGGGGCCCCGAGGGGGAGATCCGTCTTGACGACCTGTTCCGCCTGCGGATTCGAGAGCCAGGACGCGGCCCGCTTCTGCGGCGGCTGCGGCGAGCGTCTCGACAGTCTGCGCAGCTGTCCCGCCTGCCAGGCGCGGAATCCCGGCGACCACCGCTTCTGCTCGCAGTGCGGGGCTGCCCTCGATCCCGAGGCTCCGCAGCGCGACCCCCGCGCCTACACACCGCGCCACCTGGCAGAGCGCATCCTCACCTCCCGCGCGGCGCTCGAAGGCGAGCGCAAGCAGGTGA
>Ga0307429_1001610_pt1 | contig 10371 bp, 11 predicted proteins | sample SalMarWE160230MG_FD_202151 | JGI IMG/M metagenome (GOLD analysis project Ga0307429, IMG submission 202151) | Salt marsh sediment microbial communities from the Plum Island Ecosystem LTER, Massachusetts, United States - WE1603-230 | ecosystem: Environmental > Aquatic > Marine > Intertidal zone >...
TGCAGTCCAAGGACAAGCTCGCGATCAAGGGTGCGCTCCGCTCCGATCGCCTGGATACGCGTGATTTCGGTGGATCGGGCGGCGCCGGAGGGACTTCGCGGATTTTCGGCGACGACCCGATTCCCGTCGGCCTCCTGCGGATACTGACCGCCGATGTGAGCTACAAAGCCAAGGCGGTCGCGATCGGGCGGACGCCCATGACGGACGCCAAGATGGCGATACGGATCGTCGACGGGGTCCTTACGATCTCGGATATCGAGGCGGCTGTTGCGGGTGGTCGGCTGACCGGTTCGGTTTCGCTGAATGCCGCCGCACGACCTTCGCAATTTGCTGCCAGAACGTCGCTCACGCACCTGTCGCTCAAGCAGTTGACGCCCGAGGTTTCGGGACCAATGAGCTTGAACATCGATGTCCGCGGGGTCGGTAATACGCCGCGCGCGATCGCCGGGACGCTGAGCGGCCGCACCGCGTTGATCGGCGGACCAGGCCGTGTGGCGAATGACGCGCTGGTGCTTCTGACCTTTGGCATCGGATCGATCCAGAAGCTGCTGACGCGCGGCTCGGTGCGCGCAGAAAACGTGAACTGCGTGGTCGCGCGGTTCGATTTTGTGGGCGGCATTGGCCGAAGCCGGGTGCTGGTCACCGATTCGGCGCGCCTCACTTTTATCGGCCAGGGCACCGTGAGCTTGCAGAGCGAGCGCATGAACCTGCTCTTCGTGCCGAGGACAAAGGAAACCGGTTTGGGCGACGTCACCATTCATCCGGTTCGGGTCGCGGGGCCTATTTTGGGCCCGACCGCGACGGTCGATGCCAGTGCGGCCGCCAAGGAGGCCGCAAAGAACGTTATCAGCACGGCGCAGCGCGGGCTCAACTTCGTGGGCTCGCTGGTCGGCGCCACCGATCATAAGAGTAGAGCCGGAAGCCCCTGCGCGAGCGCCATCGCCGCTGCCGGCGGCAAGCAGCCACCGTCCAAAGCCGGGTCCAGCCGCCTCAGCGGATCGAGCAAAGCGCCAAGCCGCCCGCGCCGAAAAAAGGGGTTGTTGCAGCGTCTCAATCCATTCGATTGACGCTGTGAGCGATTGCGCGCCTTGAAACGATTTTATGAAACCGTGTCGGTTGTCGAAGCGGATGGCGGATTTGCCATCTCACTGGATGGCCGTCCGGTACGCACCCCTGCAAAATCTCCGTTGTCGGTCCCGACTGCCGGCCTTGCCGAAGCGATCGCGGCGGAATGGTCCGCACAAGACGACGAGGTGAAGCCGCTCGCCATGCTGCTGACCCGGCTCGCCAGCACGGCCATCGACAAGGTCCCGGTCGAGCGCGAGCGTTTCGTCGAAGAGCTGGTGGGCTACAGCGAAAGCGATCTCTTATGCTATCGCGCGGAGCATCCGCCGGAGCTCGTCGCCCGCCAGGAAGCGTCGTGGCAGCCGTTGCTCGACTGGGTGGCGGAACGCCATGCAGCTCCGCTCAAGGTCATCCAGGGCGTGATGCCGCAGCCCCAGCCGCTGGAAACGGTTGCAGCGCTTCGCGCGGCCGTGGAGGCGCACGACGACTGGCACTTTACGGCCCTTTATTCGGCGACCACGGCCGCCGGATCGCTTGTCATCTCGCTGGCGCTGCTCGATGGGCGCCTCGGGGCCGACGAGGCCTTCGACCTTTCCCAGCTCGATGAGAGCTTTCAGATCGAGCATTGGGGCCTGGACCTCGAAGCCGAACGGCGTCGCGAGGCGATCCGGGCCGAACTCCGTGCGGTTGCGGACTTCCTCGAGCTCTATCGGAGTGCCGCCTGATCGAGGGGTTGAATGGGCGGTGTCTGGCGTGCCTGTCACAGGCATGCTATTGGCAAAGCACGAAATTTGGGGGAGGGGAGTTGGATGCAGGACATCATCCGCGCGCTTGAGCGCAAGCGGGCCGCTGCGCGACAGGGCGGTGGCAAGAAACGGATCGAGGCCCAGCATGCCAAGGGCAAGCTGACCGCACGCGAGCGCATCGAGCTGCTGCTCGATGAAGGCAGCTTCGAGGAATACGACATGTTCGTCGAGCATCGCTGCGTCGATTTCGGCATGGGCAAGCAGACCGTGCCGGGCGATGGCGTGGTGACCGGCTGGGGAACGGTCAATGGCCGGATCGTCTTCGTCTTCTCCCAGGACTTCACGGTGTTCGGCGGCGCCTTGTCGGAATCCCATGCAATGAAGATCTGCAAGGTGATGGACCAGGCGATGAAGGTGGGCGCGCCGGTGATCGGGATCAACGATTCCGGGGGCGCACGCATTCAGGAAGGCATCGATTCGCTGGCCGGCTACGCGGAGGTGTTCCAGCGCAACGTGCTTGCGTCGGGTGTGGTGCCGCAGGTCTCGCTGATCATGGGGCCGTGTGCGGGCGGCGCGGTCTATTCGCCGGCGATGACCGATTTCATCTTCATGGTCAAGGACAGCTCCTACATGTTCGTGACCGGCCCCGACGTGGTGAAGACCGTCACCCACGAAGCGGTGACCCATGAGGAGCTTGGCGGTGCGGTCACGCATACCTCCAAGTCGGGCGTGGCCGATCTCGCTTTCGAGAATGATGTCGCGGCGCTTCTCGAATTGCGCCGCTTCATCGATTTCCTGCCGGCCTCAAATCGCGAGAAGCCGCCATCGCGGCCGACCAACGACCCGGCCGAACGCGCGGAGACGTCGCTCGACACGCTGATCCCGGCCGATCCGCACAAGCCTTATGACATGAGAGAATTGATCACGAAGGTGGTCGATGAGGGCGATTTCTTCGAGCTCCAGGCCGACTATGCCGGCAACATCCTGATCGGCTTTGCCCGCATGGAAGGCTCGACCATTGGGATCGTCGCCAATCAGCCTATGGTGCTGGCGGGCTGCCTCGATATTTCATCCTCGATCAAGGCGGCGCGGTTCGTCCGTTACTGCGACGCCTTCAATATCCCGATCGTTACTTTCGTCGACGTGCCGGGGTTCCTGCCGGGCACCGCGCAGGAGTTCGGCGGGATCATCAAGCATGGCGCGAAGCTCCTGTTCGCCTATGCCGAGGCGACCGTCCCCAAGGTCACGGTGATCACGCGCAAGGCCTATGGCGGGGCCTACGACGTCATGGCCTCCAAGCATCTTCGGGGCGACGTCAACTATGCCTGGCCCACGGCCGAGATCGCGGTGATGGGCCCCAAGGGAGCGGTGGAGATCATCTTCCGCCAGGACCGCGGCGATGCGGCCAAGATCGAGGCACGCACCGAGGAATACCGCAAGAAGTTCGCCAATCCCTTCATCGCCGGCCATCGCGGCTTCATTGACGATGTGATCATGCCTCGCAGTACGCGCCGGCGGATCGCCCGCTCGCTCGCCATGCTGCGCGACAAGAAGCTGGAAAACCCCTGGAAGAAGCACGCCAACATTCCGCTGTAGGCGGGCGGAACGGGGGTTCGAGCTTCGGCTATGACCGACGATGATGGACGCACCGAGCGGGAAGCGCAGCGGCGCCGGCTGCGCGGCTTCGGCTATCACCTGATCGGTTATTTCGTGGTGATGATCGTTCTGGTGCTCGTGAACATGCTCACCAACCCGCAGCGTCCCTGGTTCGTGCTGCCGATGATCGGCTGGGGTGCGGTGCTAGGGCTTCACGCCGCGTTCGCCATGAACCTCTTTCGGGGCCTTTTTAGGGGTCGGGAAAAATGAGCCGGAAGATCCGGGCGTCGTCGGCGCTTCGTAGCGCTGGCCGACCAGACCGGCACCCTCGCCCTCGACATCCTTCACGACCTCTCTGCCGACGGTGCTGGTGAACGCCTCGCGATCGCTATAGGCGGACCATAAGGCGACGCGCGCCTGTTCGATATACGTGGATACTTGCGGGTTCTCGGGACTTAGCAGCGCAACGATCTGGCGATGCAGCTTTTCGAACTGCGCGCGAAGCTGCGCCAATGTGCGCTCGCTCGTGCCTTTGTGGAATTTGTAGAATTCCTCGGTGAAGGCGATGAGGTGCTGACGGAGCTCGATCTTGTCGACGAGACTGACGCCTTTGGCCGACTTCAGTAGCGCCCTTATCTTGGCAATATCGATGTTCTCGCTGACCGGTCCGCCGACCTTTGCAAAGCGGTCTTTCTCGCTCAGCGGCTCGCTCCGGACGGGCGTCGTGAGGCCGGCAAGAATGCAGGCAAGCACCAAGGCGCAGACGAAGACCGTCCGGTCCCATCGACCCCGCCGTTCCGGGGATTCCGTCGAATGCGCGCCAAGCCTCATGTTGATTATTGTGGCTCGGCAAGGCTGACTAATCGGTATATTTCGCCTTCAGTTTGAGCGAAGTTATCCCAAAATTTCTTATATTTGTCAGCGGTTTAGGCATTGAATCCATTGATCTTTCTACGATCGCCGGCCAGGAAGCGGCCGACGTCCCCAGCATCGATCACCATGCATAGCGCATTGGCCGCCACCACAGCATCGCGCCAGAGCACGAACCATTCGCGGTTGAGGCCCGGATGGGATAGGGCCCCGCGATCGACGAGATACCAGATCAGCGGCGCCCACCAGATGTGGCCGAGCCCGAGCAACCGGGTAAATCCCTGGACCTGAGTCAGTGCCACCATACTGACGGTGACGGCGGCCATGGCGGCGAGGGTCCAGTGGGCATCGGGCCGGCCGAGAAAAGCAAGCGGTGCGATCAAATTGAGGAAAGCCAATAGGCCGATCCAAAGGCGCCACGGCCAGGCCATGCTGGCGAGGCCGTTGAAAAAGACGGTGACGCCGCGGATCATTTCCGGGCTGTTGCTTCGGCCGGCGCGAAGACCTTGAGCGGGCGGTTGACGCCGGCGACACGGTGCTCTCCGAGCGGATCCCATTCGGTGCCGCGAGGCACAGCGTTTCTGAAGACTTCGCTCGCAACAACAGGTTGCCCCAGCCTCTTGGTCAGGCCCTCCAGTCTGGCAACCTCGTTCACCGTCGGCCCGATCACCGAGAACGACAACCGCCCTTCGACGCCGATATTGCCGAAGGTCACGTCCCCCAAATGCAGACCGAGGCCGTAGGCGATCGGTTCTCCGCCGTTCGCCTTCCTCGTTTCGTTCAGCTTCCCGATGCGCCGGGCGGAGAGGCGCGCCGCAGACAGGGCGCGCTGGCAAGCCTGGGCCGCCGTCGTCTGACCCCTACGGATGGGGAAGATCGCGAGCACCGCGTCTCCGATGAAGCCCAGGATTTCGCCATGCTTGGCGAGCACCGCCCCGCCCACCGCATCGAAGAAGGCGTTCAATGTCGCGATGTAGTCCTGCGGCGCCAGTTTTTCGGCCATTGCCGTCGAGCCGCGCAGATCGCTGAACCAGACCGCGGCGTGAATATGCTCGCCGTCGCCGCGACGAATTTGGCCGTCGAGCACGCGCAGGCCGGCATCGGGCCCGAGATAGGTCGTCATGACGTTGCGGGCGATTTCGCCGCGGGTGACGATCTTGCACGCGACCGCGAAGCGCTGTTGGACCCGGATGATCGCCTGCACCTCTGCGTCGGAGTATCCCTCCGGGCGGTCGGTCAGCCAGGAGCTGATAAGCCCGTCATTCGCGCCTCCGCCGAATGCAGACAGGAAGGCGAGATAGTCGGTGCCGCCCGCGTCGCGGAATTCTTCCAGAACCGGGAAGTCGATCAACGTCTCCGGTCCGGTTAGCTTCCGCCGCATCATCGGCAGCTGCCGCTCGATCAGGTAGTGATGCGGGCTTTTCAGCCAGCGCTCCGGCTGGGGGCCGTCATGGTGGGGAAAACGTTGGACCTCGACCGGCGTGTCCCGCCGCCAGGTCAGGCCCATGCCGCTGATCAGCGGATGCAAGGTGCGATAGGCGATATGGACGCGAAAGAGCGGCATGCCGGCGGCGTAGAGCCGCTCGCAACATCCCTCGAACAGGGCCTCGATCGTCGTCGTTTCAAGCGATTGCGCCATCAGCCAATCAGCGACGTGGTCGACGATGGCCGACGGACCTAAGCCAATCGTGTTTTCGGGCGCCGACGGCTCGATCGTCTGGGGGGCAGATTCAGCCATTCGGTTGCGCGATCTATCCAATCTTTACGATAAGGTGGAAACATCTAGGTCCTGCGACGCACCGAGCCACATAACATGGTTGGTGTGATCGGCGAGGGCGTCGCCCATATTGGGGTGAACGAACACGGTCAGCCCCTCCCGATTAAGCGCCAGAAACGGAATGATCTCGCCGAACAGGGCGGCGTCGAAGGCGATCTGATAGCTCCACATCGGATGCGGCCCCACGGGCCTGTCGTGCCATCGGCCCATCACGACCTCGAAGCGCGCCTCGACCGCGTCGCGGATGCGGGCGGCAGCCGGCTTCGTTGCCGCATCGTAATAGACATGGGCGTGAAAGGTCTCGATCGCCTTGGGTTCGCTCATCGATAGGCCTGTGGCTGGTGATCTCGCTGTTGGCCCGACTATATCCGCCAAGCTCGTTCAAGCGAAACCATGGTGCGGTTGCGGCGGTGAGGTCCATGTGGGCATTCGCTCCGGACTTTTTCGAGCGTGGGGCGCGTGATACCGTCCGGCCCCCATGTTCAAGAAGATCCTCATAGCCAATCGTGGCGAGATCGCCTGCAGGGTGATCCGGACCGCCAAGCGGATGGGCATCAAGACGGTGGCCGTCTATTCGGAGGCCGATGCCGACGCGCTTCATGTCGAAATGGCCGATGAGGCGGTCCTGGTCGGCCCACCGCCCTCGGCGGAGAGCTACCTAGTGGCAGACCGGATCATCGAGGCGGCGAAGCAGACCAAGGCGCAGGCGATCCACCCGGGCTATGGGTTCTTGTCCGAAAACGCCGCCTTCGCGAAGTCGCTCGAGGCGGCGGGAATCGCGTTCATCGGGCCGCCGATCAAGGCGATCAAAGCGATGGGCGACAAGATCGCCTCCAAGAAACTCGCTGCCAAGGCTGGGGTCAATACGATCCCCGGCCATATGGGGTTGATCGCAAACGCCGACGAGGCCGTGAAGATCGCCCGTGATGTTGGGTATCCAGTGATGATCAAGGCCTCTGCGGGCGGCGGCGGCAAGGGCATGCGCATCGCCCACAATGACGCCGAGGCCAAGGAAGGTTTCGCGTCGGCGCGTAACGAGGCGAAATCGAGCTTCGCCGATGACCGCATCTTCATCGAGAAGTTCATCGAAGAGCCGCGGCATATCGAGATCCAGGTGCTGGCCGACAGCCACGGCAACATCATCCATCTGGGCGAACGCGAATGCTCGATCCAGCGACGCCATCAAAAGGTCATCGAGGAATCACCCTCGCCCTTTCTGGACGAGACGACCCGCGAGGCGATGGGTGCGCAAGCGGTGGTCCTTGCCAAGGCGGTCGGTTACTGCTCGGCCGGCACCGTCGAATTCATCGCCGACAAGGAGCGGAACTTCTATTTCCTTGAGATGAACACCCGGCTGCAGGTCGAGCATCCGGTCACCGAGTTCGTGACGGGCCTCGATCTGGTCGAGCAGATGATCCGGGTGGCCGACGGTCAGAAGCTTTCGATTGCACAAACCGATGTCTCACTGAAGGGATGGGCGATCGAGGCGCGGATCTATGCCGAGGATCCCTTCCGCGGCTTTCTGCCGTCGACCGGGCGGCTCGTGCGGTTCAGGCCGCCGGAGGAAAACGGCCACGTGCGCGTCGACACCGGCGTGGGCGAGGGGGGCGAGATCAGCATGTTCTACGATCCAATGATCGCGAAGCTGATCACTTACGGGCCGGACCGCGGCAGCGCGGCGGACCGAATGCAGGAGGCGCTCGACGCATTTGAGATCCGTGGGCTCAGCCACAATATCAGCTTTCTTGCCGCCCTCATCGCCCATCCGCGTTTCCGCAAAGGCCGGCTGACCACCAATTTCATCGCCGAAGAGTATCCGGACGGTTTCTCCGGTGAAGCGCTCCCCGACAGCGACCCCGTTCCCTTGGCGGCGGTCGCGGCCGCGGTGCATCGCCGGTATGCCGAGCGGGACGTCTCCATCACCGGCGCGATGGACGGTCATGAGCGCATGCCGCCCGATCGCTGCGCCGTGATGATCGGTGGCAAGGTGTTTCACGCGGCCGTTGTTCCGGTCCATGATGGGTTCGAGCTTGAGGTCGATGGCCGGCATGTCCGGGTGCACAGCGATTGGGACATTGGCGAGACCTTGTTCCAGGGAACGGTGGACGGCGCGCCGTTGACGGTTCAGATCGACCGGCGGGGCACGGGTTACCGCCTCTACCACAGCGGATCGGAGCAGGACGTCCGCGTTCTCTCGCCGCGCGCGGCCGAGCTTGCGGCGACGATGCCTGTGAAAGCGCCGCCGGATACCTCGCGCTTTTTGCTATCGCCGATGCCGGGCCTGTTGTCGTCGGTGGCCGTGGAACCGGGCCTCGAGGTGAAGTCGGGCGAGGTTCTGGCGGTGGTCGAGGCGATGAAGATGGAGAACGTGCTGCGGGCGGAGCGTGACGGCACAGTGAAAACCTTGCATGCGGCGCCAGGCGATTCGCTGGCCGTCGATCAAGTGATCCTGGAGTTCGAGTAGCCGGAAACCGGCTGCAGCTTGTGGTGCCATGACCGGTGTCGCCCTTTCGATCGAGGACGTGCTCGAACGGTTTCCCGCCTATCGTGTCGTTCTGGCGGTCGCGCGCGGCTTGGCGATACCCGATCATCCACCGCCGCGGATCGAGGACTATGTGACCGCAGCCGAGCGTGCCATCGTCGATGAATGGGGCGATCGTCCGGTGTCGGAGATGACCGAAGTCGCAGCGTGGCGCCAAGCCTACAAAGGCTTCGGTATTCGCAAGACCAGCTACCGGCCCTCGGTCGAGCGCTTGGTCCAGCATATCCAGCGCCACGGCGCGCTGCCGCGCGTGAACGCGCTGGTTGATTTCTACAACGCCGTCTCGGTCGCCTTCCGTATGCCCGCCGGTGCGGATGACCTCGACAAGATCGTGCCGCCGCTCGCCTTCCGGTTCTCTAAGGAGAGCGACAGCTTCATCGCCTTGGGCGACAAGTCGGCGCAGAACGATCCGCCGAAGCCCGGCGAGGTCGTGTACGCGGATCAGCGCCACGTTCTGTGCCGTCGCTGGAACTGGTACCAAGACGAGCGTACCGCGACCTCGGCTGCAACTCGCGACGCCGTCATCACGGTCCAGTCGATTGCCGGTGCTGGCAAGCACGCGGTCGAAGACGCTGCAGCCGTTCTCGCCGAAGGCCTGGAGCGGGATTTCTCCGCGCGTATCGGTTGGGCCGTGGCCGACGCCGCGTCGCCGACCGTGACCGCCGGCGGTTAGGTCGGCTCGCGCCCCATTCGGTTGAAGTGGTCGATATAGTCGGGCAGGGGCGTGCCGTCTGCCAGCAAGTCGTCCGGCACGGCGGTCCCGGCGACCTGTGATATCGGCACGACACCCGCCCAGACCGGCAGGGCATAGTCTTCCTCATCGTCGACGGGGGGACCGGTCCTGATCTTCGCCGACGCCTCCTCGATCGGGATTGCCAGGACCATGGTCGCTTTGAGCTCCTGCGTGTTTGGTTTGCGGATCTCATCCCAGCGCCCCGGCGCGATCTTGTCGGTGAAGACCTTGAGCGCTTCCATCTTCTCTGCGGGATCCGTGATCTCGCGGGCGTTTCCGAAAATCACCACGGAGCGGTAGTTGATCGAATGGTGGAAGCCCGACCGGGCGAGCACCAGGCCGTCGAGCATGGTCACGCACACACTGATCGGGTTGTCCTTCGCCGCATGCAACATAGCGTTCTTGGAGTGGCCGTGGATGTAGAGCGTGTCGCGCTGGCGCCAATGCGCCGTCGGCAGCACAGCCGGCTCGCCGTCTTTTTCGAAGGCGACATGCGCGACCAAAGCTTGATCTAGGATCGCATTGACCGTCTGTCGGTCGTGGCGGCCGCGGTCGGGCAAGCGCTTGACGCGGGTTCGCTCGGTCGTCTTGAGTTCCGCCATAATTTGGGCTGTCCTTACGTGTAAGCCTGACCGCCGCGGACAGTAGTCGAAGGCGCCGTTGCGGCAAAGCGGATAGGGCAAAAAACTCGGAAGCGGGTTGTCGCCAATGACCACTGATACCGATCACGTGGCCATGCGCATCGTCGTCCACGGCCGGGTGCAGGGCGTGTGGTATCGGGGCTGGACGGTCGATCAGGCACGCGCTCGCGGACTGACCGGATGGGCCCGAAATCGCCGCGACGGCACGGTCGAGGCGCTGCTGATCGGGCTGAGCTCGGTGGTCCGGGACATGATCGACGAATGCCGGTCGGGGCCGGTCGCTGCCCGGGTCATCGGCATAGAGGAGTATGCCGTGAGCGCGGATGAGGTGCGCGGTGGGGCTTTTCGCGGATTCGATCAGCGTCCGACGGAGTAGGGCACGGCTGGCGGCAGGCGGCCCA
>Ga0307429_1001611_pt1 | contig 10371 bp, 9 predicted proteins | sample SalMarWE160230MG_FD_202151 | JGI IMG/M metagenome (GOLD analysis project Ga0307429, IMG submission 202151) | Salt marsh sediment microbial communities from the Plum Island Ecosystem LTER, Massachusetts, United States - WE1603-230 | ecosystem: Environmental > Aquatic > Marine > Intertidal zone >...
TAGAAAATGTAAATTAACCCCCGAATTACAATCAAAAATATGTAAGTATATAGAAGATGGTAATTATGCCATCCATGCCTGTAATGCCGTCGGTATAAGTAAGGCTGTATTCTATCAATGGCTTAAACAAGGTGAGTTAGATATAGACACTGGTAAGAAAAGCAAGTTCCAGGACTTTGTGTACTCAATAAAAGAAGCTGAAGCTAAAGCAATCACGGCAAACGTAAAGAACATCAGGACAGCGGCCAGGGAGGGTGAGTGGACAGCCTCAGCTTGGTTCTTAGAGCGTAAGTACCCAGACCTGTTCGGTAAGCGTCAAGTTGAACCAGTAGTAGAAAATAAGATATTAATACAACTAAGAGATACTGGTAAAGAGATGCTAGCTATAAAGACAGACGATAACAGGTTACTCCCAGAGGTGATACAAATAGGGGCTGAGAGTCAATCAGAAAGACTGAGAGAAGTTAAGGAGAGCTAAGCTCTCATTATCTCTTACCATCTCGCACCATCTCTTACCATCTACCCTCTTTATATGTGAGCGTGACAGGGCGTGACAGAAGGCGTGACTTAGCGTGACACAGCGTGACAGATTACGGCACCCTACTCGTAAAACCGTGACACAGTGTGACATGATAATTGCTTTATATGTAAGTATTATGGCACAAAGAAGAAGTTGTAACAGTAAAGATGGTGTTGTTATTGTTCAGTATATTGAGTATATGTTCACTGTTTTGTTATAAGTGTTATTCCCTGTATAGAGAGCTACCATTGACCAATCCAAAGTTCAACTTTGGAATTCACTAGAGATACCCTACTCCGACCAAAATGAGAAATGGAGTAAGTCGCATGTGAAATAAGTTTCTAGTGGTGGAAGATAGACGCTAATCAGGCAGAGGGGAACTTGCTCGGTGTAGCGATACGGTGCGGGCAAGACCGTCCAGATGAGTATGGTAAGACGGACGGGCGAGACATAAAACGAGGCGTTGCTCACTACACGCCTACCCCTGCCGTCCCTGGGTGGAAGTCCTGGGGCTAGAAACCCCATGGGGTGACCTCACGCTGACCAAAACGAAGTTTTGGAATACTTCATGTGTGAAGTAAGGAGGTGAAAATGAAAAAATATACGTTGAAAAACATCGCAAGCGGCGAGTGCAAAAGTGATATAGAGTGGAGGAAAGGGGCGGTAGCAGGACGCATCCTGATGGCGATTAGCACCGACCATGACTTCTACGTGGTCTTCAGGAGAGAGATGATAAGGCTGGAGACTGGGCATGATTTAGGTTGGGGGATTTACGTGTATTCACCCAAGGGAACTTATGGGATGTATATTCTGATTGACCACCTCAACCATGACTCGGCTACGTGGGGCAGAATTGCCGAGTGCTTGCGCCTACAATTTTACAATCAGTTACTTAAAAAATTCGTGGCGGAGGAACAGGAATGAAAAAGATTATGAGTTTGCTAGACAGGGCTTATCAGGCTGCGATGAGGGCAATGCACCCACCTGTGCCGAGGATGGCGATATGAGAAGAGTACCAAAGCAAGATGGAAGTGGAGGAGGTACGAGAGCCAACCGTGGCAGTGGTGGGTGTCCTGTGCCACGAAGAACGGGACGGGGACGAATGAGAAGGAGAAGGGGTTGGTAAAGGACAATGAATACCCCATTAAAGGTTTACCTGAATGAGAGAGCACAGAATTGCTGCGAGTGTGGAGAAGTAATTAAGGCAAACCAGCGGTATGTTTGGCGGACAAAGATGATACGGGTGCAGGGGGATAGAATCCGAGATACTGCGCCGTGTTGCCTGCCGTGCGCACGAAAAAGGGGGTGGGTTGTTGAAGGGGATTAAGATTGACTGGATGGAGGTGTTGATGTGCTTCATATTTTGCGAAAGCCTCCACCTGATTAGTAATGCAATTGTCAGGCTACTAACGTAGCGGGGGAGTGAAACGGAAATATCACAACAGCCTCATAAACTGTCAATAGTCGGTTCGACTCCGACACCCGCCACCAAATGCTGAGTAGTGTAGTGGTAGCGGGTAAGGTTCTGAACCAGCACCTATATTAAACAAAAACAACCTTTACTTTAATAAGAAAGAAGGGTGGTAAACAAAACTTTAATAAGGAGGAAATGAGTATGAAAAAGACAATAAAAGGACTAATAGCTTTGGGGTGTGTGATAGGGATGCTAATACCATCAGTGGTAGCAGCTTCTCCTAATGAGGATTGTTGCCAGTATCCCGTTGATTGCTGTTGTCGGGATACGTGTTGTAGCAACCAGACTTTCGATTACAAGATACGCTATTTTGAGAAAGTGGAAGTCGGTATGTTTCAGGGTAGACCCTGTTATGCTGGCGTGTGGACTACAGTAATAGTAGAAGATGTGCATGATGAAGATGAAGCTGCCGAATCATTGGGTTTGCGAGCAGGTTATAGTTGTTGGGTTACGAAGGTGTCTTAATGAGTGAGGATAATACTACTAATATTTACTATGTAGGAGAGAACGGGACATTTGATTGTCGTTGCCCTTATTGTGACCCGCCACGTTGTCCGTGTTGTGGACGACCCTATTGCAGACCCAGGCCACCGTGGGAGCGGTATCCGCAACCTTGTGACCCCCCATGGTATCCGTATCCAGATTGGCAGACTGTTACTTGGGGTGACTCAGAAGGGACAAGTTCTGCGCCCTATGCGAGTGTGGGATGACCGATGGAAAAAGGGTAAAGACCACAAGTGCTCATCTTGAAGGATTCAAGCGTGAGTTCATAAAGTATCAAAAATTGCTTGGGTTGACTGGATGGGATGTCAGTTTTACAATTAAGGAGTTACCCACTTCGCTGGCTCAGATACATTATGTAGGACTTGACTGTATGGCTGAGGTCTTTTTGAACAGTTCCCTTCCAAGCAGGACAAGTCTAAGGAAAACAGCAAAGCATGAGGCTATACACTTACTGTTAGCAAGGTATGATTACCTAGCCAGTGCACGATATATTAGCGCAGATGAACTCTCACAGGCAAATGAGGAAATAGTTGTCAAGTTGACAGAGTTGATATAACAATGGGACTAGAGGAAGCAACGCAGTATATCTTCAAGGCTATAGGCTACGAACCCACAGATGCTCAGTGGGAAGTGCATCGTGACCCGACCAGACACAAACTTGTAACTGGAGGAGAGCGTGCTGGAAAGAGCCGAGTCAATGCCATGGAGATACTAAAACACTGGTATGTTGATAAGTGCATACCCAAGATAGAAAATGGACTCTATTGGCTAATTGGTGCTGATTACGAAGGGTGTCGTGGAGACTGGGAGCATCTGGTAGAGGCTTTTGCAAGGTTGGGGCAGATTAAGCAACTGACTAAATCAATAGACCCAGCCCTGATGGTTCTTACTGATGGCACACAATTCGTTACAAAGTCGGCAAAGTATCCTGAGAAGATTGCTACCGTTGCTCCTGATGGAATTGGTGGATGTGAGGCTGCCCAGTTGGATTATGAGATTTTCCTGCGTTCTCGCTCAAGGGTTGCAGAGAAGCGAGGCTTCCTGAGCTTTACGGGAACGTTAGAGGAGGAGGAATACACGAGTTGGTATTCTGAATTGTATCAAGTTGGGCAGTCTCATAATAATCTTGAGCTTAAATCGTTCTCTATTCCCTCGTGGTCTAATAAATACGTATTCCCAGAGGGTGAGAATGACCCCGAGATATTAAAACTGAAAGCTGGCATGACCCATGAGAGGTTCATGGAGAGATTTGCTGGAGTACCTGCTCCTAAGACTGGCAGGGTAATCACCGAGTTTGCCAATGTTATTCATGTCAAGGAATGTCCCTTCAATAAGGACTTACCTGTAGAGATTGGTATAGACGTAGGTTTCAAGGGAGCTTATGCTGTCGAAGCCGTACAAGAGGTAAATGGACAGTTTCGGGGTATAGATGAGGTTTACCTAACGGGCTATGTTACAGAGGATGTTATCACTATATGCCAGAAGAAGCCGTGGTGGGATAATGTTATAGGTGGTGCTATTGACATAGCTGGCACACAACACCAAGGCATGACTTCCCCTGTAGAGGTTTGGGGAAGTAAGGGTAAAGTAGCCCTAGTCTATAAGAAGGTGAATGTAGAAGACGGGATAGACTTGTTCCGAACTCAGCTAAAACAGCATCCTGTTACCTTACAGTCAGGATTTGTGTTTGACCCTAAATGCAGAGGGATTATCTCAGAGATGGGTGGAGGACGCTCACCACTATCAGAAGGTGGGGGTATATGGATGAGAGATAAGAATACAGGTGTGGCTCTCCGTAAGAATGACCACGGATGCAAGGCAGTGATATATCTATTGGCGAACAAGTTTTTATATACAGTAAAGGGAGACAGATTACCCCACCTAAGATTCACAGGTGAGCCTGCACGACAAACCTTTAGAGGGAGATAAGTTATGAAACAACCACAAGCTCCAACAGTAGATGAAATAAAGAAGAAACTCTCAGCTTGGGAGACCTATTATCAGAGACATCACCAGAATCAAAAAGACATAGACGAGTTCTATGAACTGACGTTTAGCGCCCAAGTGCCTAAGCGGTATCCGACACGCAAGCCTTCAACGGCTAGGGATTGGATTGACGCTGGCGTAAGACATTATACGCTTGATAACCCCAAGATGATAGTGTATGCCCGTAGAAATTCTGATGAAGCCCGCAGTCAAGCTGCGGCAATAGAAAACTGGGGAAACTTCTTCCTGAAATTAAGCCGTAGGCAAATCAAAGATGTTGCAAAGAAAGTCCTGCTCCGTGGAGAGGGCATAATCAAACTCAATATGGACGACATTTACTTTGGGGATTATAACGGCAAGCCTATTGATTCCCTAGATGTTAAGGAACTAATGGAATACAGGGAGAAGCGGTTATACCACTTCCCTCTTTATATGACCATTCCAGACCCTATCAATGTTTTCTGTTCTACTGCCCACGAGGGGCTTATGCCACTAGAAGTAATAGAGTGCTTTGAGGTTACGGTCTCTGAGGCTGAAGCTATGTGCCAGAAGAACGGATGGGTGTTCGACTCTAAGAACAGGAGACCAGATGAAAAGGTTACGTGGATAAGTTATTACTCTTGCGACTGGCGATGCTTTATCCTTGATGATGTTCCCGTGTTAAAGGGACAGGTGCAACGTAATATTTTCGGTTTTGTCCCTTACGTGCATTTCAGTGCTATGGCTGGACAGACTGGATATGATGGCAAACCAGAGTATGAATACAGACCCTTAATACATGGGAAGCAGGATATGTTCATTATGGAGTCAAGGATGCTCTCGTTTATTGATGCCATCAATGCCCGTCATGCCTTCCCGAGGCATGTGTTTAAGGGCAATCCAGAACTTATCAAGCAACATTATCCTCATGGTATTCCTACCGACCCAGAGGAAGTCCTGATTGAGATACCTGACCAGATGGAGATTAGGATTCTTGATGGCGAGAAGCCGTCAGAAGGATTATTCGCAGAATTTGGGATAATGGAACAACTGGCTGCTCCGCCCGCTGCTCTTAGTGGGGTGAGACCCATAGGAGTATATGGCAGCGCACATCAGGAAAGCCTAATGGCTTCTGCCTTATCGCAGTATAAGGATGCCTTTATGAGTTTACAGGAGGCATTGGCTACCGTACTTGGTATGGGCTTGAGGATTATGGAGCAGACATACCAGCATGACGTGATGATTAAGAATCTTTCCTCTGATGCTGCTAGGGTATACCAAATTCTCAAAGTTAGCGACATTAAGGGTTATTACGACTGTGAAGTTAAGCTGCTTGCCGAGCCTCCAGAGGCTACCGATACACGCAAGGCTCTCGGAAAGGCTTTCTGGCAGGGTGGTGCAATTAGCAAGGATAAAATGCTAAGAGAATACTTCGATATGTCACAGCAAGAAATACAGGATGAAACAGCCCAACAGCTTGCCGAGAAGGTAATGGAAGACCCGCTAGTTGGTGGAGCTTTGGGACGAGATGCTCTGGAGATGTTTGGCATGGAGAAGGCTGCTCAGGCTGTCAAGGAAATAGATGCCCAGACAGCAGCATTAGGCAAGCAACCCTATCTTGGGGTAGGTGCTACTCCTCCGAGTCAAGTAGGTGAAGGCATGGGTGTAGCTACTGATGCCGTACAGAAAATGAACAGAAGTGCTGGAGTAGGCATTAATCCAAGCCCAAGGGTACAAATGGGGGGATAATGGCAAACGTACTGACAGAAGCCATGTTAAAGGCACACAAGATGCTGGTTAATGTTGATAAAAGATTTGGGGAGATAGGGGCGATGCCTTATGGCAAGAGAAAGGCTACGCCAGCAGAAAGCAGGGAACAGAAAGCAAGGGCAGAAGAGGCAGAAATGCAGGAGTTATTAAATGGCTGAAGATAAGAAACAAACTGCAGGAACAGTATTAGAAAGGCTTGGCATGGGCACTCCTTGGAGTGCAAACCAAACAGCAGTAGCAGATTTGGTTAGGTCTGGGACTCTTTCACGTGCAGATGTTAATACCTTAACTAGCTGGCAAAATATGACCTTGGGCACTAAGGGATATACAGCATTATACCCTGAAGTCTTCAGTGGTACTGGCGGGCTTCCGCAGGCTCAGGTTATGTCACCTGAAGCTATGGAAATAGCAGCCCTTAGAGAATTACGTAATAGCTTTATCGGGCTTGGCATGGATATTTACAGAACCATGATAGATAATAGGATTGCCTCGCTAGTAAGGCAAAAGAGAATGGGAGGTTGGGAAATAGCGAGGGAACAAGAATTTCCGCTTCCCGATTGGATGAGACCACTCTTGGGGCTTCCCCCAGTACAAGCAGCGGAAGAAGATATGGGACGTGGGGGATTCAGGAAGGAACAAAAGCAGCCTACAATTTCTGCCGAAGAAGCAAGGGAGCTTAAACTTGCTCCGCTGGGGGCACAAACGGAACTAGATGTTGACCAGCAAAAATATCTGTCCTCTTTCCTTGCATGGCAAAAGGCTGGTACGCCATCAGGTTGGGAACGGTCAGGGATGGAGGCACTTCAACGCATGTCTCAGGGTCAAGGCGACTGGTGGGCAGAGTTCCAGCGTAAATCACAAAGTATGTTCCCATCATCTCAGAGGCTTGGAGTGCAGCGGAGGGTTGCCTCCCAATAGGAGTATTATGCCTAAAGAGCTTGAAAAAAAACTAAAAGCACAGGCAAGGAAAAAGTTTCCAAGAGATAAAAAGCGACAAGATAAATATGTCTATGGAGCTTTAAGGAAAACTGGTTGGAGCCCTTCTCATCAAAAAAGGAAGAAATAGTATGGAATGGTGGAAAACCACTGATATAGTTAATAGCTTTGCTGATGCTGTGAATGCACAGATGAATAAAGCTATTGGCTCATATACGAATAAGTATAAAGAGCTAATGACTCGGAACGCCCAAAACGAGGCAGAGGCAGCGGCAAAAGCACAGCAAATCTTCAAAGCTCGGGCTAATGCTAAAAGGTGTGCTAACGCCGAGGATAGATTAAGAAGGGCTAATGAACACCTCTTGGAGTTGGGTTTCACTGACCAGATTCCGATAACCCAAGATACCATTAACAGGGAGATGTCTGGTGGATTTGCGAGTGATGTTATTCAGCAAGCACTTACAGGTAGTTACCAAGCTAGGGAAAAAGAACTCAGAAAAGCTGCCGAGCATGATGCAAAACTCACGACACCCAACTGGAACAAGATGACGTATGAAGCCCAACAGGACTTGATACAACAAAACTATCAGGCTAAGGTGAAGGCTCTGTATCCCGAGGGCAGGTATTCCTTGGCTGACCCGAGTAGTTTTCCATACCAATATTCTGTTGATAAACTTGTTGAAGGTGGTTACATGGAAGCACCACCAGAGCAAGGAGAACTAGTAACAAGCATTGAGGAATGGTATCCAAATGCAGTTATTTCTGAACAAGGTGTAGAGATTGAAAATGGGCTTATACTTATGCCTGATTACTCTGTTGTTAGTAGCAACCAAACAATAGGAAGAATAGACCCCAAGACTGGAGATTTTATAGAAAAGGAGTTAGCATGGTGGGAGAAGTTAGGGAATATACTTAAATGGCTTCCCCCCAATATACCAAGCACCCTGATTAAGAAGTATGGCTTTGCTGCTATTGAAAAGGTTGATTTACCCTTTATGATACAAGACCATGCCCTAGAATTGAACAAACGACAAGGCCTAACAGCCGAACAATCTCATTTTATGGAACTTTACAAAGAGGAGGTTGGCGAACCGCCTGCTGAGAATCTATTATTGTCTATAATACACCAACCCTTGAATATTATTAAGACTTGGGTAGGTGCTGATTTAAGCCCCTCAGAAGAACTCAAAGAGGCATATTATGACAGTACAGGCGTTGCTACTAGGATACTACATGGTGTCGCTACTCCGTTATCGGTGGCTTTATTTGCTGCTGGTGGACTAGGTGGGGCTACGGCAGGAGAAGCTAGGTTGGCCAAGGTGGCAGAGCGGGGGGGAAAGGTTGGCAGGGCTGCACAAGTAGGACAGATGGTAACTGCACCTATGGCTGGGTTTGAGTCTATTGCGTCATCTGTAACAAACAGGGTACTTGGCGGTATTCTATCTAAGGCACAGCAAATAGCTACTAGGACAGCTTTACGTGCTGAAGCTGCAAGGGTAGGGATACAACTAACTCCAGAACTAGAGAAGAGTATTCTTGCATCTTATAGAATAGCACTTGAGCAAAAATTGAATCAATCATTAGTTACTTGGATGGTGAGGAATCCCACTATTGAATTAAGTAATGACTTTCAAGAGAAACTTATCAATACTCTCCTCGCTAAAGCTTCCCCAAAATGGAGTGCTGGCATAATTATGGATACCTTAGAGGGGACTATTACTGTTACACCTAAATTGATTACCACGAGTGCTGAAAGGGCAGCTACAGAACTTACGGCTAATCTTCCAGCAGTTATAGATGGGATAATTAAAACTCCTGCTGTGGGAGTAGCGGGTGCAACAGTTGCCCCCGCAGTAGTCGCTGGGGGAGTGCCAGCAGTAACACTAATTCCGTCTACCCTAGAAGCAGGCGTTCACTCCATCAAGGTTGGTGATGAGATAGTTGGCGCAGTGGCTACATTCCCGCAGGGAAATTCCCTCTTTGTCAATCGTATCTCCATAAGCAAAGAAGGGGCATTAACCCGTCCTGTATTACTCCAGATTGATATGCAACTCACCGAAATGGCGAGGGAACAGGGTAAGCAGTATCTAAGAATAGCAGCCAGAGAGGAGAATCTAGGACTTTACCAGAGGGCAGGATATACCCAAGAAAAAGGCACTAACGTAGTAAGAAAAGACGTTACCGAGTTTCAATATGCTCCGACTACCGCTATGGCTGGTGGAGAAACGGTGAGTGGGGGACTTGCAGAATGGGACTTTAGTAGGGATACCGATGCAACAGTTATGGCTGTTTGGAAATCCACGCAATCTCTTAAAACTGGTGTCCCTGCAAGTAGGCAAGCAGTAGAGGGGGCAAAAAGGGTTGTTTCCGATATGGAAGCAGGGGTTAAAGCTGGTGAATTTGATAAAACTGATTTAATTAAGGCTAGGGAGGCTCTCCAAAGGGCAGAACAAAATCTTGCTGATGATATAGCCCAACAAAACGCAGTTGAAGCAGAAATGGTAAGGCGGGGGTTAAAACCCACCGCAGGGGAAGTTACTGCAATACCCATAAAGGGTAAGATAATACCCGAAACTGAAACTGTTGCCAAAGAACCTTGGCAGATGACACGGGGGGAATATGAGTCTTTATATGGCAAGCCATCAAAAAGCACGACATTAACTGGTGGGTTCTCGCCACATAGAGAGGCTGTTCATACTGCTATTAATCAAGGCAAACCAGTACCCGCCGAAGTCCTTGCAGACTATCCTGAATTTCAAACCACTGCCCTAGCCGAAGGGGAGACAATAACAGGGGAAGCCTTTGAAGGCACAGTTGAAGTTACTGGCACAGCGATGTCGCCCCAAGAATTAGCAAGCATCAGGCAGAACATTATGGCGGTTGGCAAGGTAAAGGGCTTATCCAAAACTGCCCTTAATGATATGTTCAGACAAATTGCTGGGCGTACTTCTGATAACCGACAGATGCCTTGGCGATTAACAGAAATGACTGATGAGCAGTTGCGGGATACTTTGGAGATAATCAAAACAGCCCGACCCGTAAGAATTGGACAGAAGATAGTTATTAAGCCCTCTACGGAGAAGAAGATTCTGTCGCTAAAGCAATCGCTTATTAACGAAGGCAAGCTCTCAGAAGAAGCCTTTGACAATATGGTTAAGCAGTTAAAACTCCCCACAACTCGTTATGAAACTGCCCAGAAATT
>Ga0307429_1001614_pt1 | contig 10367 bp, 14 predicted proteins | sample SalMarWE160230MG_FD_202151 | JGI IMG/M metagenome (GOLD analysis project Ga0307429, IMG submission 202151) | Salt marsh sediment microbial communities from the Plum Island Ecosystem LTER, Massachusetts, United States - WE1603-230 | ecosystem: Environmental > Aquatic > Marine > Intertidal zone >...
ATAGGGCCGTCCACCTTCGTCCATTTACGGGAGTGCCTGTAACTGTACGGCAAGTTGCTCGATGAAGTTTCAGGTATCTAGGATGAGGCTCACGGTCACAATTCACAACAAAGCCTCTCGGATGGCTAGTGACCCACTCCAAATAGCCCTCATCGTCGTTCCTAAATATCTGTACCATCACAAATAATTATAGCACAATCGAAGTGGTGAAGCGAAGTTTTCACACGATATTCCTAATTGGTTAAGATGCAGATTTCATAGACTTTTTTGGAACTCGGTGAATTGTACTCAAAGTTTCTCAGGTTCTATACTAGATTTTGTTATCCAGTAGACTTATCATTAAGATATTGCAGGGAAAGTCATCAAATCAAGAGTAGATTATCTGGTAAAAGGAGGAAAACATGACAGAGGGAGAAAAACGTTGGTACCACCGCGGCTCCCCGGTTTTCGTAGCCCCTATTTGGTTCATCGGCTGGCTATTTACAATCGGTTACGCCAGTCTGGTTTGGTGGAAGATTTTGCTTGCCATAGTAATCTGGCCGTACTATCTGGGCGTGGCACTGATCTGACCGGTTAAAAGAGCGTACTCTAATTCCGCACTCCGACTCTCTGCGGTGCTTCATAGCCTTGACCTGTTAGTAGTGCCAGTTCGATGCCATCTAAGTAGACCACGTTGGTCAGTGTATAGAACTCCGGGTATAGTCTTCACGTGGTGATGTCCTGCTACTCCCACCGGAAAAACCTGACCGTGATGATACTGGCTATGACTATCCAACCAGCCAGGACACCAAAATCATCGCCTACTTCCTTTACTATACGGGATTTAGAGACGCGGGTTAGCATAGCACAAGCATTTTGCAGCTAAAATAAGCATCGGTTTGACAGTCCTTCGTTCTACTCAAAGCTTGTTTCCACTCAACCGGCGGATTATGATTTAAATAGCACCATTTCACTTGGGTTCTCATTATTCTTGAGGAGGATAGCATGAGAAAAGAAATAAAGACTATTGAGAGGCCTTCCCTAACAGTTCATGTTGATTATGAGTATCTTACAGTAGGCGAGCTAGGCAACATATTTATTAGACTTCAAGCTGCTCTCAGAAGCATTGCAGGCCTGAGCCCTGGCGAGTATGACGGGAGATACCATAGCGAACAGCCTAGATTTGCTACTTCAAGAGTGCATACGAAAGATTCAATAGAGATTTCACTTTTTTTAGCAATTCTATCCCTTGCATTGGCGATACCTGGGGCGATCTATACTTGGCAACGTTTCGCGGCTGACGTGTTTCGGCACTTTAAGGTAGTAATTTTAGCGATGGGGCATGGTGAGATAGAGGACCCAAATGGGGTAACAAAAGGATTGAAAATAAATATTACAAGGGGTGAAATCAACCTCAGCGCATCTCGACAATTTCTTGATAGTCTAACGCCTAAGCAAAAAAGAGCAATATCGAATTTCATTTGGTCATTGACAGGACCAGCTCGTAAGGTGTTTATCGGTGATGATGAATCTGAAATATCAATTCAATGGTCTGAGGAAGACAATACGGATAAATAGAGTAGACCTGTAAGCTTGCTAAATGGCGAAGCTACAACTACAATACAGATGTGGCTAGGCTAATATGTCCTCACTGTGGTAGTTTCACCTCATTCTCGCCAGCACAAGTCTTTGGGAAAGGTATCCTCTTGGGATATTCAAGTAAAGAAAAGACAAGCTGGGGTGAAGTGCAAATTTCAGCAGTCGTCCCTTTTAAATATGAACATGATGAGGAATCCTATGCTATCTTGGTCTGCCGAGCCTGCATGAAGGACTTTGTAGCTAAAAGGGAAAAATTCGCTTCTGAAGACCAGTGGGCAGCAGTCTATCCTATTCCACATAAACCTGTAGCTGAAGAAATACCAGAGCCTATACATAGCGAGTTTGGGGAAGCTAATTTATGTTTTGCTATCGGGGCATATAAGGCATGTGTCTCCATGTGTATGACCGTCTTAGAAGCTTTATGGCAGCAACAAAACGCCTCTAGTCTCAATGACTTGAAAAGCAAGGGGATTATTTCTTCACGACTGTTTGACCAGGCGACTGAAATTAGGCTCTGGGCAGGCATAGTGAAGCACAAACTAATTCATGAGACGGTTACAAAAGAGGAAACCGAGGAGTTGTTGACCTATCTAGAAGAGATACTTCACGATGTCTACGTTCGGCCTGCTCGTTCAGCTACATTAGCCAAGAAGCGTGAGCAAGTAGAGAAAGGGGCTAACCCTAAATCATCTTGACTTGGCTAACCATGTAGCGAAAATGTAGTTAAAGGTAAGGAGGTAGTTATGGCAGAAGAACAAAATCATCATGATAATGTCACACTAGCTGATATTCTGAAAGAGATTAAAGATATGAAGGACGATGCTAAAGTGCAACATCAACATAGCTTACATTTTGCTGCCTATCTTTTCTCATGCGCAGTTGTCCTGGCAGGCATAGGCTTTTGGGTGCCACTACTCAGTCCCCTTGGTTGGCAAGGGTTCAATGCAGTTGCTTTCATATCGCTTGGCATGGGTTCTGCAATAGGTCTTTTAACATATCAGCTCCTGGAGAGGAGAAAAAGGAAGGCACGCAAAGGTAGATAGAGAGGATGAAAAGATTGCTAGCACCGTGAATCAAACCGATAGTCCCCTTTCTGCAAATGCTACAATTACGACAATTATGATAACTCCACCTTCGCCTGGAACCATTTATGAGAAAGAGCAATGAACCTTGGCGAACAAATAATTAAGGAATACGTCAAACGATACGAGCAAAAGTATTCCGCCGATCCCGTCTACAATGGATTTTTGGGGAGTATGGCGAAGATAGACCTAAAAGGTATTACTGAAGGCGAAGTACGTGAAGTTATAGAGCCATTTTTATATGAATGGGGAAGAATGGGACGAGTTCTCGGTCGTATTGAGTATCTGAATTGGGAAAGAAATCTTGCGAGCGCAATTAGGTCCAATTGTCAGAGACTTAAAGGCTTTGGCACAAAAGACTTGACGGGTGTTAACCTCGGCCAATTGGAACCACAAATTATGAAATGCTATGAATCCTTTAAAGAGGCAGTAGGGCCAATTGCAGCAGCAAAGGTTTTGCACCTAATTTGCCCGAATTTCTTTCCCTTGTGGGATAATAGCATTGCAGAAGCCTTTAGGAATGAGATTAGTGACAGAAGCAAGGTAAGCGAGAAAGTTGAAAATTTCTCTGGAAGAGATTACGCGAGATTTATGGAGCAAATACAAGAGCTGATTAGCAAATACGGGAAACTTTTGTCTTATTTAGCTAGTCAACATAAAAAAGGCAAACTAAAAATTTTGGATGAATGTTTGTGGGGGACAGCACATAGGCCAGTAACTTTGCTTTTTTGAAAATAAGTGCCACATTGCCCAACAGCATAAGAGCATATCATAAGCATGCTAAAGGGCATCGTTGGGTGAGAAATAGACGAGCCAGTGGATTTGGAGGGTAATATGAAAGCCACAGTAGGAACTATAGTTCATCCCAGATATAAGGGATTTGATAATTGGGAGATTAAGGCAATTGCTGAACTGCCTGAACCAATAAAGTATGATGACTCGAAATTAGGCAAGGTAAGTTACTGTCCACGCATAGTTTTGTTGGAGTCTGTAAATAGTAGGTCTAAAGCATTATGGTTTGCTTATTGGATTGCGACTTCACGAACCACAGGAAAAATGAAATGGGGACAGCGTCCAGGTATGTATGAGGAGAATGTGCTTCTTAAGCTGCTGAAAGATGCGATTAAACAGGACTTTTTCAGCGAAGACTTTCTACATAGCTTGTATAAAGTAGTCAATAATAAGCTTGGCAAATCAAGCTAGCGTGAGTAAAGCATATTATGTGTGCTGGAGGTCCCCTTTAAGCGCAGCCCTAACAGCATTGGCTATGTCTTTGTCATCGTCGATATTTACGTGTGCCTCTCGATGATCACCGTTTGGTAATGTATCAACTACATATCTCAGTGACCCGGATCTTTTGACAGTCTGTTTGATGAGGATAACATGTTCATCAAGCGGATAGATTCTTACCCCGTATTTGTCCATTTAACACTCCTTTAATTCATTATATCACAGAGATGAACGAGCCACTGTTAATTATGCAGCTAATATAAACAACGGTTGGACAATCCTTTGTGGTAATCAAATGTCAGCCTTGTATAGGTCTTCTGTTCGAGGTTGACTAATGGTATAATTGACCTGGAGGTCGTCTACGAATATTTGTGACGACGCTGAGGTGGAAGGTGAATAGATGACACTGTAATCGCTAGTTAGGGGCAAAAAGAAATGACACTCCATATCAGAACTATTACCCCAAATCATGTTATTTATGTTTCAGATAGACTGATTCACACTCCTACAAGCTATATTGAACTCGCCAATGATAGATATAAACACTTGATTTTGATATGTGATGATGCACGTGTTGTAACTAGCTTTGCGGGCATAGCTGGGGTGATTGTTCCGTCGAAAAAAGCTGCATCAGAGTTAAAAGATGGAACTATAGATTGGATAACAGAAGTATTTCAAGAAACTTCAAAAAAGCACCATCGAATTGAACAACATTTAAATGACCTACGAGATCAAGTTCAGAATCATATTGATTTCTTAAGGAATCAACATAATCTGTCTTCCGATTCGGTTAGATTAGCTATACAAATCAGCGGATGGATTCGTGATATTCAATTTGACTGCGTAATAGATAATTATCTTGACACTTTTTGTCGTGCAGGCCCAAGACGCCCATCTTTCACAACAAGACACAGGACGTATGAAGACGAAAAGTTCGAGGATGGAAGCGAAATCTTCATTGTTGGACGAGAGTATTTGGGAGGAAGACTAGACTATTTTTGCGAACAACTATCAGAGGTAGCTCGCCGTGAAGACCCCAAAGAAATATTTGAGACCTCTGTTGAGATTATTCGAGCCGCGGCTGCAGGTAGTAACGGCCAGGTCGGTGACAATTGTTCCGGTGTGAGGATTTCACGCAATGATCCTGGCATTCAAGTATTCGATGCCCGCGACGAATCAATCTGGGATACGGTCATGCCAAATACTGTTTTGTCAACATCGCGTATCTCATTCTCGACGATGAATATGCGTGGACGCAAACTTTAGCCCCTAGCCACTCGCTGCCAGTGTCATTCTAGTGATAGCTGGAGTCGTTGTGTTGTTAACTAGGTGAAGTGATGGAACCTTACTTACTTAGATTGTCTATCGGAGAACATTTCTTATGAGTTCCCACCGCATCACGACAACCTACAGCCTGGCAGTATCTAGTCTAGTGTACCAACCTATCCACCAGTGAATACCGTTTATGGCTCTCTATCGCGTCATAGAAGCCCACTGCCTGACAGTATCTGTTTGTCATCATTAGCGTAGTGTGCCCCAACAACCTCTGCAACATCAAGCTATCTCCACCGTTCTTTAACCGCAGGACTTCAAGAAAAAGTGGCAGCGACTGGATTTGAACCCCCGACCAAAGACCTGACAGTCCCTTGTGTTAAGCAACAATTAAGGAATACGGCTTCAAGCTATCCTCAAACTTTCAGACCTTCCGAACGATCTCATTAGTCTCGACGACCTTAAACGTTTTGGAGTCAATATAATTAACATCGAGGCCTGTAGAAGTGGATAACCTTTTCAAACCTTCTACTTCGGCATGTGGGTTATCAAAAGATGCAGCCGAAATGTACTCTTGATATTGTACGATGGTATATTCTTTACCTGTATCAGTTTTAACTAAGAAACGGTCTGTTTCAATTTCTCGTTTCATAATTTACCCCCATAGAGGCAATTATAACACTGCTAATTCTTTACCGAATCCCGAACTGTATCAAAATCAATTCCAACTGGAGAATAATCCAAGCTTGGCGACCAAGTTTTCGCAAATCCATTGGCAGCATACACAATATCATTCTTTACCCAGTAAGCACCATTGTCATTCACTAAAACAGCTATTCCCCCTTCTAATTCCCCTGTCTTATAATCCCAGGTACATACTGTATCGTAAGGGACAGCTGTTACAGAGTCTTTGACGAGCTTTATTGCATGACCTTCACCCGTGGTATTATTGCATGCAGTTAATCCAATAACCATAAAAGTAGCTATTGCAAATATCATTATGCCTATTGTTATTTTCTTCACTTTAACATCCTTTTTATTCTACTCTGATACCTAGTAAACTACCCTTCACCTGTAACTACCACTCAGGGACTCCAATTCAGGTTGTGCACATAGTTTACCATACTTGCTACACTTCTCTGCGGGAGCCTCAAGTCTCCGATAGAGCTTCAAACTATCCTCAAACTTCACTGCCCGAGTGCGGCGTTATGCCACTGCTACAGACTCCTATCTGCCTTACCTCCCAGTGATTCTAAAGCTAAAATAAGCATAGGTTTCCTAATCTCTTGGTTTATCTACAAGCACCAGTGTTCTCAAGCTCTCTCCAAGGCCTTCCATCTGCCCAGGTCTTTTGTGTTGGTGAAAAGTCCGTTAGCAAAAATGTTAGCAAAAAGTAAGAGGATTATATGAATTCGATTTTCGAAGCTTTAAACCTCTCACCCAATTTAGTAGCTCCTGATACTGGAGATAGTCTGATATCTTTCCTAGACTCAATTGCGTTTGCTAATAAATTATTAACATAAATTTCACCAGCTGAAGAAGCAGAACACATACGCTCTGCCCACACAATAGCATCACCTATGCAGACAAGATGACCACTAAGGTCTCCATAGTATACAATGCCCAAATCAGCTCCTAATGAAACCATAATTTCCGTGTCTGGTAGTTTTCGTACATGCCTCTTCCATTCTGCGAATAAGGATAGATTTGCTTCAATATATTGCCTCGCAAAATCTAAGAAGTAATCTAAAAAATTCTTATTCTGTGATTTGCAAATATATTCATTAAAATATGCAAGAAATCCATCACCGGTAAACTTATCGAAGATCCCATAGTTTTTATTAAGTAGGTCGCGTGTAGTATCGAAAAACCTTATCATCATCTGCTCAAAAAGTTTATGGTCTACGGTATAAGTCATAAGGTCTTGAGAACGTCTAATATCGCCGTAAACAACGACAGTCTGTGATTCAGAGAGTTTGGATTCGTCGAAATTAGTATCATACCAGTACATACTGGAGCTAGGTAAATGTGGTTCCCATCGTAGATAACGTTCTGAATGGACAAATTCATCAAACGAAAAAACCAAGGTACGTGGGACTGTTAATCCAAGTTGTTTTGATAAATAAAGTTTCTGTGAAAAAAGGAGGAAAGTAAAAAAGAGTTTACTTTGCATAAACGTTTTAAATGGGACTTGAGCATTTCCCTCAGCCCAATCTTTTAATCCCGAGAGGGTATCTTGTATGCTAAAACCTGTTTTGACTTCTGTGTATTGTATAGTATCCTTATCAATTATTCCGGGGTCTAATTTGGATAATTCATAAATGTTCTTAAGAAGATGTTTGGCACGTTCCTTAACCTCTCGTTGAAATGCATTGCCACTACTCATACTGTAGTATGCCCAATAAGTTTCGAAGTCGGAAATAGATACGATCAAGGCAATACGTTTCTTGTCTAATTTTCGTAATGCCATATTAGTCATTCTCCAGTAGCGATAACATATAGGCTTTATGTGATTGTATCACGACTCTAAGGGGGCTTGACAATATTAAATAAATTTAGAGAGGCTGATGTTAGCAGAAAGAAAGGAAGCAGAGAGTGAGCCGTACAGGATTTGAACCAGCGACACAGCAGTTACTGAGCGATGGTCTATCGAATAGTTGTTTAGATGCTGTTTTGTGGGGTGATTTTTGTTTGGTTCGCTAATCTGCTTTATTTACGCTTGAGAGGTAGCAGGTTAACATTGGAAGTTCCTATCAGGCAAATTCCAACAATCCCCATGACTGTGGAAATACCTGTGGTATTTTCTCCCAGGATATCGCCATCAAACATAAAAATAGCAGCTATTAATGCTACGACAATCCCTATTATCCATTGTGCGAAGAATGCTTTCTTCCGTTTATTGCTTATTCCTTCTAGCTTTACCTCTTTTCGCCTCCTCCAAAATAATAATGCTAGGACTACCAATATAACACCGATAACAATAATCACAATCGGCATACTATTGACCATCTTTAACACCTCCAATCACTGTTTTCCCAGTATACTAAGTTCCATCTCCCCAGGTTGTCAAGCGGGCTGAATTTCTGGTAGCGGGCCGGTTAGAGAGGATTTATGTTTATTGGTGGCAGCGGAGGGATTTGAACCCCCGACCAAAGGCCTATGAGAAGTCTGAAGCTATTGCTATAAGCATTGGTAAGCAGAACACACTTCAAGTTACTGGCTGCGCGGGTGCAATTTATCCCGAATCTCCTGTTCCCGACGCTTCAGATTATCCAATGCCTTTGCAACTTCCGCAGCTTCAACCATCTGCTCCTTAGTTGTGATGAAGCTGAATCTTGTTCTGCCCTTTGAGACCTCCGCAGGATGTCCTCGCAGGGCCTTCAATCTCCTCTCAGCCTTATCTATTTTTACTGCTACATCGTGAAGTTCCTTCTTAAGTCTTTCTTCCGCTTTCATGGGCTGCTCCTTAAATCAACCTCAAACAAAGTGGCAGCGGAGGGATTTGAACCCACGACCAAAGGCTTATGAGTCCTCTGCTCTACCACTGAGCTACGCTGCCGTGATGTTATTTAACACCACTCATCAGAAATGGTCAACTCATCCCCTGTAGGGAAATCCTAAATTCTAAGCTCTAAACCCTAAACAAATTCTAATATCTAAATTCAAAACTGTTTTGGTCATTGGGATTTTGGTCATTTGATATTGTTTAGTATTTCGGATTTAGTCCGTCAGTCGACGGATAGAGTTTGGTTTTCACGAGATTGCCACGCCTTCGGCTCGCAATGACAGGTAAAAAAGGGCTCGCAATGACCCCCTGCAGGGAAATCCTAAATTCTAAACTCTAAACCCTAAACAAATTCTAATATCTAAATTCAAAACTGTTTTGGTCATTGGGATTTTGGTCATTTGATATTGTTTAGTATTTCGGATTTCGTCCGTCAGCCGACGGATAGAGTTTTGCTTTTCCTGGGATGTCAAATCCCCCTTACTCCCCCTTTTCTAAAGGGGGATTTAGAGGGATTTTTATACGCTGACTACTAATTACTAATTACCGATTACTAACCGCTAACAGGTAGACTTTTATCGCTGTGCAAGCTTAAAATAAGCGACAATCATAATGAACACCTTGATTTTCATCCATGGCTCCGGAGACAGCAGCCTGGCATGGCATTATCAGATAGAAGCTTTCCCACAGGCTAAAGCCGTAGACCTGCCCGGACACCCCCAGGGCGAACCCTGCCCTAGCATCGAACAATATACTGAATGGCTGAATGACTATATCCTGAGCAATAAATATGAACCAGCTATCCTGGCAGGACATTCTATAGGCGGCGCTATTGCCCAGTTGCATGCTATTAAGCATCCTGAGAACACAACGGCACTCATCCTTATTGGCACCGGGGCCAGACTGAGGGTAAACCCGGCTCTTCTTTCCATGATTGGGGACAGCATCGCCAACCCTGAAAAGTGGTTTAACGATCTTGCTAAACCTCTCTACAAAGATATCCCTGCCGAAGCAAAGGAGCCAATACTGGAAAGGATAAAGGAAAATGGGGCAAAAGTGCAGCTTAACGATATGCTTTGCTGCGACAAATTTGACATCATGGATGAAGTAGAACAAATCAAAGTCCCTACCCTGATAATATGCGGCAGCAAAGATACTCTGGCTCCACCCAAATACAGCTCTTACCTGGCCAGCAAGATTAACGGGGCTAAACTGGTCATAGTTGATGAAGGAGGTCATCTGGTCTTCGCTGAAAAGCCCCAGGCAGTTAATCAGGCTATTGGTGAATTCTTAGCCAATCTACAGTAAGATACTGGTTGATTCAAGGAGATGAAAACACATACATTGAGACTCGGAATGGCTCAAATCAATTCCACCGTGGGTGATTTGAGCGGTAACACAAAGAAAATACTGCACTACATCGATGAGGCGAAAGCTCTCGGAGTCGACTTATTAACTTTCCCGGAATTAGCCATAACCGGTTACCCTCCCGAGGACTTGCTGCTCAAGCCGCAGTTTATCAAGCAGAACCAGGAATGCCTCAAAGAGATAGTAAGGCATACCTCAGATATAGCAGTGGTAGTGGGCTTCGTTGACAGCGACAGCGATATATACAACACCGCCGCAGTGATTTACAACAATAAACTGGCCGGCGTTTACCATAAAATTTATCTGCCCAACTATGGCGTATTCGATGAAAA
>Ga0307429_1001616_pt1 | contig 10355 bp, 9 predicted proteins | sample SalMarWE160230MG_FD_202151 | JGI IMG/M metagenome (GOLD analysis project Ga0307429, IMG submission 202151) | Salt marsh sediment microbial communities from the Plum Island Ecosystem LTER, Massachusetts, United States - WE1603-230 | ecosystem: Environmental > Aquatic > Marine > Intertidal zone >...
AATAGAACGACTTTGGGGTTGCTCTTCAGAACATATTTTGAAAATTCATCTATTTTTTGATCTGCAACATATCTCCAAGATTCTACATCAAGTACTGGGAAGCGCAAAATGTGGGCATCCATGGCCGTGACTATCTGCATTGGGTAGTTGCAGTAAGAAGGATCAAGAAGGAGGACCTTGTCGCCTGGATCAAGGAGAACCTGGAAAAGATCATATAGCAATTGTGTGGAGCTTACACCTATTGCAATCTGATTAGCACCCAAATTCTCCATGCCGTACAGGTGTTTTTCGTATTCGACAAGAGCTTCCCTGCAGTCGTTTGTTCCCAACGTAGGAGGATAACCGCCGGAAAGATGGAAGAGGCTGTCATCTCCTATGATCTCTCTGTAGGACTCTTGCAAATCCTCAGGGGCTCTATGATTCACCCACCCGCCTGCAAATGAGATTATGTCAGATGGCTCGAACCCAAGTTTCTTGACGTATTTGGGATCGGCATAGCTCATGATCTCGCGCACGGGAGATTTCGAACGTTTAAACGCAGCCGCTTTCTCAGAGATACTCGCTTTCATTGATCTACTCCTTCATTAATTCTTTTTTTTGGTGTGAGGTGCACCCCATGAGGAGGGTCAATTGTTCACACTACGACCGAGTCCAACTTCTTGGGTACAACTCCCTGTATACAAAGCGTAACTCCTATTTTCTCACTATGACAGTGAATTCATACAGTCTATAGTCGTGCAGCAGGGATACACGCCTGGAAAACATGGTCCTGCAATAATCGAACAAATGGCAGGGATCCGCGTAGTAGAGGTCGGGACGCATGCAGTCTCGATCTGAGTAACGGGTCAAGATGTTGAAGGCAAAGCCTTTCTCGCCGAGTTCTGCGATTCTTCCCAAAGTGTGTAACACATACTCCTCCCATTCTTCATCGCTCGTCTGTAACTTGACATTGAATAAGCCACTGGCAACCGTGTAGTCGGCCATGGTCAGAAGAGACTCATCCGTAGAGAACTCACAGTGAGGCAGTCCCCTATGCAATTCCCTGGCCTTGGCTATCATCTGCTCAGATATATCGAATCCACAATACTGAAACATGTATCCTCTATCAGTCATGTACTCAACCAGGGCACCATAACCACAACCGTAATCATTTATTGAAAAAGCTTCGGTGCAGTCACAAACTCTTAGTAGTTGCTCGAATCTCAGTTCTTGTGACTCAAGTGAATTCCAATCTACTCCTCTGGGTCTAGCGCCATAAGTCTCAATCTTCCCACTATAGTATTGTCTTACCCTATCCAAGATTCTATTAAAGCTCACGCTTGCTCTCCCCTGTCCGCTCATAGATTTTCTTGATCACTGTGTAAGGCCTTTGCTTGGTTTCCGTGAAAATCTTCGACAGATAGACGCCAATAACACCCAAGCAAAAGATGGTTAATCCACCTAGCAGCCATATTGACACAATCACCGACGACCAGCCCTCCGGCAAAATGCCAAGGAAGATTCTCCTCACAATCAGATTAAGGGCACCGATGCTTGAAAGGAATATAATGACACATCCCAAATAGAAAATGAAGACGAGCGGTTTATTGCTGAACGAAGTGACAGCGTTAACAAGGTTAGAAATCTTTCGCCCAAAGTCATAAGTGGTGCTACCTTTGTTGTGTTTCTCTACAACGACAGGCACCTGCTTGAATCCTGTGATCGCCCAGAGCCCTACCAGGAAAATCTCGCGATCCCTGTGCTCCACCAAACTGGCGACGTACCTCTTGCTCATCAACCTGACAGTTATTGAATTTACCGGTATAGGATAACTGGAAACCAGATTTATCATTCTATAGAAGATACTTCCTGTGATCCGTTCAAAGAAGTTACCCTTCCGCTTTTGCTGCACACCATAGACGACATCCACATCGGAGCTTTTGAGCTTATCACAAAACTTCCCTAGCAACTCTGGCTCTTCCTCCAGGTCACAATCTATAAGAAAGACTAACTCTCCTTTGGCATGGGCAAGCCCAGTCATGATAGCTTTATGATGTCCAAAATTCCTTGAAAGGTCAATAACTCTGACTCGCGTGTCTCTCTCATAGAGCGATACTGCAATATCCAGAGAGTTGTCAGGGGATCCGTCGTTTACGAATATTATTTCGTACTCATCCGTAATTTCCTTGGCTGCAGCGGAAACACGAGTGTAGAATTCCTCGAGGTAAGAAGCCGAGCGATACAGGGTTGTGACAATTGAGAGTTCCATCTCAATCTCTCTCCATGTACTTCAAAGCGTCTGGCCCCTCGTTGAAAATAAGGTCGATTATGCTTACGTGGTGCTCAAACGGGGGAAACAATTGGTTGTATTCCGGATATCCCGAATAGTCTATATACCGCAGCTCTATACCTTCTTTCCTGAACAGTTCCTCATCAATGTAGGCTTTCGCAGCAGGCCCTGAGAGATATTCCGTTGCATCAGCCTGTTTGCACAAGTCAACCAATCTTTCCGTTTTCCCTTCTATAAGGCGATAATCCATTGAGCAGGATAACTTGGTCTCTATACCCAGTATTTCGCAAATTGCGGTGAGGAAACGGTAGTTGATCCGGCTGAGAAACTTCTCGTTGCAACCCAAGTATAAGTCCTCGAATATGTTCCTATATTCTTGGAAGTATTTTGTTCTAGAATAGTTATAGGCTATAAACTTCCAGTGCCTGTGATTCCATTCTGGGTCGCTGATGACGGTCTCCTTGATTTTTTGGTAGTACCTTCCCTTCACTTCCACAGGTATCGTTAACCACATCGAACCATTGGCTGTTTTGATCCTATTCCTATTCCTCCAGTCTCGCTTGGTATACTGCACGTCGTCATACAGTATAAATTCATCGACGAGGCTTATCAGATCAAAGTATCCTTTCCAAGGTATATAATTTGACTGAACTATCGCTACTTTCTTAGTCACAACGAACTTCTCCTATGCCGTCTGGTTGCCAATCACTATCATGTTTCGTCACACTTCGCGCAAGCAGATGCAGATGCAAAGCCAAGGCCCAGATTCTTAAGAGTGTAGCACCAAAGACCTGAGGCGCAGACCATGTTCACTGTGTACGCCGGCACACTGTAAGGAAGCCCTCCTTTGACAGCTGCCTGACGTGCAGGATTCATACCAACTCCAGCCTGAAGTACATTGCCAAATATAGCTTGGTCCACTCCCTTTGGAGCACAAATCTCACGATCGATGAATTCCCTTATAAGAGTTCCTCCCAACCCGGGAGCAGGAATACTTGCTAGACCTCCACCCAAACTACCGATAGGGGTTCGTAAAGCACCAATAATATAGCAACCTACCATTCCTGTCTCCTTTTCTTCATCGATAATTAAATCCCGAGATCATCCGCTACCATAAACTTTTTCATAGTATGTCTGATACTCACCGGTGATCACACTCTCAACCCACTCCTGATTCTCCAAATACCATTCTACCGTCCGCTCCAGCCATTCCTCAAAATCATGCTCAGGTTCCCAGCCAAATTCCCTCCTTATCTTAGAGCAATCGAGCGCGTAGCGGAAGTCGTGGGCTGCGCCGCGGGGATCAGAGATCTGGCGGATCTTAGTTCTTAGTTCTTGGTGCTTAGTCTTGCGTTCGAGGATATCGCAGATCCGTTTGATGACTTCAATGTTCTTCTTCTCGCAATCTCCGCCGATGTTATAGACCTCTCCTGCTCGGCCTCTTTGTAAGACCAGATTGATGGCTCGGCAGTTGTCCTCGACATAGAGCCAATCCCGTACCTGTTGACCTTTCCCATATACGGGAAGCTCCTTTCCGGCCAGGGCATTTCTGACCATCAACGGAATCAGCTTCTCAGGGAACTGGTAGGGGCCGTAGTTGTTGGAGCTGCGGGTGATGATGATCGGAATTCCGTAGGCTTTGTAATATGCCCGGCAAAGTAGGTCAGCAGAGGCTTTTGAGGCCGAATACGGGCTGTTGGGGGCTAGTGGGGTTTGTTCGGTAAAGTATCCGGTCTCGCCCAACTCGCCGTATACTTCGTCCGTTGATACTTGCACAAACAGTCGAGAGTCAGAAGCATGCCCCCAATGCTTACAGGCAATGTCAAGTAGAACCTGGGTCCCTTTGATGTTGGTTTCGATAAAGGGGGCAGCGTCGAGAATACTGCGATCGACATGGGATTCGGCGGCAAAATTCACAACTACGTTGGGGATTAAGGATTCAGGATTAGGGATTAGGAAGTTAGAAGAAAAGTAAGAGCCGGAGAAGAGGGAGTCGACGAGTTTGCGATCGCAGATATCGCCTTTGATGAAGAAATACCTTGGTGGCTGATTCTTGGTTCCTGGTTCTTGGTCTCGGGGAAAACCATACTGGGCTTCGATGTCGGTAAGATTGGTGAGATTGCCGGCATAGGTGAGTTTATCGAGATTGATAACGAGCCAGTCGGGGTGCTCGTGCAGGATGTAGCGGATAAAGTTGCTCCCGATGAAGCCTGCGCCACCGGTGACTAGGATTGTTCCTAGTAGCTGGTTCTTAGTTCTTGGCTCCTTGTCGTCGGTTTCTCGTTCTATCAAGGTTACTCCCCCTTGCGAAGCGAGTTGATCAAAGCATTCAGTTTCTTTCCTACCCTGTTATATCCTTCAAGCAGACGAACGTAGTCCCCTTGGGCTACAAAGCCCAAGTCCTGGCCTAGCAGCAAGAGGTATTTGGTCTCCTCGAGAGATCCACGAGCCCCATGGAAACAAGGTTTCACAGGGCAGGCAATATAAAGGAAGTGTTTGAAATCCTGTCTTCCCGTATCGCCCTGTGCCTTCGGCCACGTTGGTGGGAATTGAAGTAGAGGCACGGCATATCTGATCAGTGTAGCGAAACCGCTCGTCTGTGAGAAACTGTCTAGCCAGCTTGTACACCTCAACTGCCAGTTTGTGTGCTTCCTGCCACACTTCCAAATCCTCGAATCCTGCCATGATCTCACCTACCCCAGCCGCACGGTACATTGCCTACAGAGGGTAAAGAACTAGGAATCAAGCACCAACAACTAACGCTTCTTAGTCCTTCACTCTCCATCACTCCTGTATCTCGTTGCTATACTTCCTAAGAAGCTCACTAGCCGCATGTAACGATTCCAGTGTCCCTGCATCCATCCACTCGCCTTCGAGGATGTCATACTCTATCTCTGATCGTTTGATATATTCGTTATTGACATCGCTTATCTCCAGTTCCCCCCTACCTGAAGCCTTCTGCTGCCTTATGAAGCTAAAGACCCTTTCATCGTACATGTAGTAGCCGATAACTGCATAATCACTCTTGGAATTCTCCGGCTTTTCATCTATTTCAATTATTTTCTTTTCATCTAGCGCGGCGATCCCAAACCTTGACGGTTCGCTGACCTCTTTTAGTAAGACCCGTGCGCCGGTCGTTTGCCTTCCAAAGTTTTCAACGTAGGGCTTTATCGATCTAACCGCAATATTGTCCCCAAGTATAACTACTATCCTTTCCCCAGAGGCAAAGCCCTCTGCAAGGCTTAACGCATGAGCAATGCCTCCCGCTTCCTCCTGAACTCTATAGGTAAACTCGACGCCAAATTGGGAGCCACTCCCGAGGAGGTTCACGATATCTCCCATGTGCTCGGTGCTCGTTACCACCAAAATCTCTTTTATCCCTGCGGAGACGAGCTGCTTGATAGGATTGAAGATCATAGGTTCTCTACCGACGGGAAGGAGATGCTTATTGGTTACCTTCGTTAATGGATACAACCTTGTACCTTTCCCGCCCGCAAGAATCACGCCTTTCATATTGCTCTTCCACCAAGAATGTCAGTGATACTTGTGCAAAAGCTTTTAACCTCAGCCTTTAACTGCCTACTCATCTATCTCCTTTGGCAAAGGCTTTGACCGCCTGCACGACATAATCCTGCTCTTCTTCCGTAAGCTCGGGGAAGACAGGGAGCGAGAGGACCTCCTTGCCGGCGAACTCGGACTGGGGGAGGTCCCCTTTATGATATCCAAACTCTTGGAAACACTCTTGGAGATGCAGGGGCAGGGGATAGTAGATTGAGGTACCGATCCCTTGCTCCTTGAGATGTTGCTTAAGGGCATCCCGCTGGCCGTTCTTCACACGGATCGTGTACTGGTGAAAGATGTGTGTCCGGTCCGAGGCGCGATCGGGCGGCTCGATGCCGTCAATACCTCCGAGGAGTTCATCGTAGCGGTCTGCGATGCGCTGACGGGCAGCGGTCCACTGGGCAAGATGCGGGAGTTTGACGCGCAAAATCGCCGCTTGCAGGGCATCAAGGCGCGAGTTAATCCCGACCATTTGATGGTAGTACTTGAGCTTGGAGCCGTGAACCCGTAGCATGCGCACCCGTTCGGCGAGCTCGTCATCGTCGGTGATCACCATCCCTGCGTCCCCGTAGGCCCCGAGGTTCTTGGTGGGAAAGAAACTAAAACAGCCAAGATTGCCAAGGCTTCCAGCCTTGTAGGCTTGTGGCTTGTGGTCTGTAGCTTGTGGGGAAGCCAACTGCGATGTGCTTGCTCCTGTCCTGGCTACTCGCAACTGGCTACTGGCTACTGGCTCGGACGTAGTCCGATACTCAGCACCGATGGCTTGGGCGGCATCCTCGACCACACCCAAGTCATACTCCGAGGCGATCTCCATAATCGGGTCCATGTCGGCCATTTGGCCGTAGAGGTGGACGGGGATGACGGCTTTGATGCTAGTGCGTAGTGCGTTGTTCGTAGTTCGTGGTTCGGAATCCTCTACCAGGATACGGCGGACGTCAGCGGGATCGAGGTTGAATGTCTTGGGGTCGATGTCAGCGAAGACCGGTTCAGCTCCGACGTTCACAACGGCTCCAGCGGTGGCGAAGAAGGTGAAGCTCGGTAAGATTACCTTATCGCCGGGGCCGATGCCAAGCGCGCGGAGCGACAGGAGAAGCGCGTCGGTCCCGCTCGCCACCCCAATGGCGTGGTTGACACCGCAATACTTGGCGATCTCTTGTTCAAACGTCTCCACTTCCGGCCCCAGGATGAACCGGCCAGAGACCAGGACTCTTTCGATAGCCGCATCGACCTCCGGCTTGATGGCCTGGTACTGTCGTTTTAGATCCAAGATCGGTACGTTCATTCGTTGTCCTCCAGCTCTTGTACGCCTGTGGCACGTGGCTTGTAGTTCGTAGCTTGTACGGTTGATCGCTTCTCGCTTGTACCTGCCCCTTCGCGATTCCTCAGGTACTGGATGTAGGCGGAGATTCGTTTCGCAAGGGTCTCAATCCTGGGCTTTAGCTGTTCGTAGCCTTCTGTGTTGATGTAGTCAAAGTCCGTCGCCAAGCGCAGGAGCGTTCCCAATTCGTAAAGGGACCCGAGCGCAATTCTTGCAAAGCGCGCCGCCTCACGCGGCCCTCCTCTCCCAACACCCTCCGCGATGTTCGCCGGAATCGACACTGCTGCGCGCCGAGTCTGGCTCGTCAGCCCGTACCGTTCCTCGGCAGGCCAACCACGAGTTAGATCGTGGATGCTGCCAGCTAACTTCACTCCGTCCTTCCAGATCTCCAAATTCTCGACACTCTCTGGCATACTTCCCCCCACAGACTACCTGCCACAAGCCACTAGCTACTCTACCGGTGACACGTTCTCGCCGTCCTTACGGTATCGTCTTTTACATGAGTTACATCCCGCTTCACTACTGACGAACTTGAGCGGCTGGCCACATTGACAGATCCAGCCCTTGATCTCGCCAGGGTTCCCGTAAACAACGGCGTAAGCGGGAACGTCTTTGGTTACCACCGCCCCGGCACCAATGAAGGAGTGTTCGCCAAGGGTGTGTCCGCAGACAATGGTCGCGTTGGCCCCGATGCTCGCCCCACGTTTGACGAGCGTCTGGACGTAGCCGGACGGCCCCTTGGGGTACGCGGCTCGCGGGTTCAGGTCGTTGGTGAACACACAGCTGGGCCCGCAGAACACCTCGTCTTCCAGAATGACGCCCTCATAGACAGAAACGTTGTTTTGGATCTTGACGTTGTTTCCGATCTTCACGTTTGGGCCAACGAGGACGTTCTGCCCCAGAGTACAGTTTCGCCCGATTCGCACACCGTGCATAACGTGGGAGAAATGCCAGATCTTGGTATCCTTACCGATTTCTACATCGTCATCGGTGTAGGAGGATTCATGAACAAAATATCTTTTATCTCCAGCCATCTTTTTCCCCACTACTCTAGATCCAAATTCATCACTATCGTCGGTTTTCCGCCGCTATCTAGAGATCGCTGGGCGGCATCTAAAACTTTTAACACCCTAAGCCCATCGTAACCGTCACTTCTTGGTCTCTTCCCGTTTTCAATACAATCCAGAAAATGTAAACACATTCTTTTTAAAGGTTCTGCCAGCTCGATATTAGGGATGTGCACGTCGCCGAAGCGGACGTTAAACCTCCCCTCATTTTTCTCCTCCGCTCCTTTGTCGAAGATCTTAAGCTTGTCGCGGGACTCCATATCGTCAAATACCATCATCTCCCGATCTCCGACGACGGTCATCTTTCGTATCTTGTGGGGATCAAGCCAACTGAGATGGGAATGAGCCCGGAGGCTACCTGCAAACTCGAGGTCGAGGAAGACGACATCTTCGATATTTTCCTCTTTTTGCAAGTAGACACCTCCATGAGCGGAGACACGTTTTGGCTCTTCGCCCAAAAGATACAACAGCACGGATATATCGTGAGGCCCCAGGCTCCACAAAGCATTTTCTTTAGTTCGCACCACACCTAGATTTACCCGTTGCCCATAGGCATAATAGATCTGGCCCAGCTCGCCGGAATCGATTCTCCTCTTCATCTCCTCTACCGCGGGATGATATTCCAAGAGATGATCTACCATCAGGGTTTTATTTTTCTCTTTGGCCAAGTTGATGAGATCAACCGCCTCATCGATCTCCATAGCAAGAGGCTTTTCTACTAATACATGTTTGCCTTCTTGTAACGCTCTTTTGGCTAGCTGAAAATGGGTCACGGCCGGAGTTGCGACTGCGACCGCTTGAATCTTCTCATTTGAAACTAAACTCTCAAAATCCCCCTCTGTTTTAACACCGGGATATTTTCTCTTCATTGCCTCCAGTCTTTCCTTATCCGAATCACAGATAGTTACATCTTGCTCGCCTAAAATCTCGCAGAAATTTCTGGCCAGATTTCTACCCCAGTTTCCAACCCCGAGAATAGCAATCTTCGTTGGGTTCGTAGCCCCGTGAAATAGGTGTGTTGGTTGTGATTGCACGGGGCAGGAGTTCATGGAGTTCGTTGGGTTCATGGAGTTCGTTTTGAGCCGACCCCTAATCGCGCGACCTTAGAGGATTCGATTCCCTTTGTCGCGTTGCGGGTGTCGAGGATGAGTGGAGCATGGTCGACAACCATCTTGTAGTCAACGTTCGTGTGCGCGGTGGTGATGATGACGAGGTCTACGTCGGAGAGGGTTTCCCTGGCGAGGGGGACTGAGTTCATCTTAAGATGACTTGTGTCAAGAAACGGGATGTAGGGATCGTGATAGGAGAGATTGGCGCCTCCCTCCAATAGAAGATTTGCCACCTTTAGCGCCGGGGATTCCCGGAGATCGTCGATATCTTTCTTGTAGGCCACACCAAGAAGGAGCACGTTGGAGCCTTTGAGAGACTTTCCTACTGCATTCAACAGCTCCATCGACCGTTCCAGGACATGGTGGGGCATGGCATCGTTGATCTGGCCAGCGAGCTCGATGAAGCGGGTGGTGAAGTTGTATTCCTTGGCCTTCCAGGAGAGATAGAACGGATCGAGTGGGATGCAGTGACCACCGAGCCCCGGGCCGGGATAGAAGGGCATGAATCCAAACGGCTTGGTCTTCGCCGCCTCGATGACCTCCCACATATCGATCCCCATCCGCTCGCAGAGGAGGGCCATCTCGTTGACAAGGGAGATATTGATGATGCGAAAGACGTTTTCGAAAAGCTTGGTCATCTCCGCAGCGCGGGGGGAAGAGACCACGTAGATCTCCCCATCGATGACCTGTTCGTACATCGCCTTGGCCACCTGAGTACAAGCCTCGGTGACACCGCCCACAACCTTGGGAGTGTTTTTCGTCTTGTAGTGCTTGTTGCCTGGATCGACCCGCTCTGGAGAAAAGGCGAGGAAGATATCTTTCCCAACGGTGAATCCGCGCTCCTCAATACGGGGTTTGATTACCTCCTCGGTCGTGCCCGGATAGGTGGTGCTCTCCAGGACGACGAGCTGCCTTGCGTGAACATAGGGAAGCGATTGATCGACCACGCCCTCGATGTAACTCGTGTCCGGTTGTTTGTTCTTATCAAGCGGGGTGGGAACGCAGATTGTCACTACATCAACATCAGCGAC
>Ga0307429_1001617_pt1 | contig 10352 bp, 19 predicted proteins | sample SalMarWE160230MG_FD_202151 | JGI IMG/M metagenome (GOLD analysis project Ga0307429, IMG submission 202151) | Salt marsh sediment microbial communities from the Plum Island Ecosystem LTER, Massachusetts, United States - WE1603-230 | ecosystem: Environmental > Aquatic > Marine > Intertidal zone >...
TCTTTCTATGTAAAGTATACCACAGAACCGGCAAGAATGCAAATTATTTTGTAAGAAAAAACTACTATTTTTTTCTTACGGTTTTTCCACCACTTCTTGATGCTATTTATCGGACCACGCTTCTCGATTTCCCAGTCGAACGCGGCAACAGTGTCGCCCACCAACGGCTGTAAGGTTAGGCAGGGTCCGGCAATTTTGACAACCTTGTGAGCCTGTCCCTCAAATGTCACGACCTCGTTGAGCTTGACAGGTGAAACCCACTTCTTTGTGTCGATGATATATTCGTCATGGACCCGTGTCACGCCGGTCCGTTCGAGCAGCCGCCGTTCAATCCCGGCGAAGTCAGCTTCGGCGACAAGCTCTTGCAGCTTTTTATTCAGCTCGTTCGGTAGGTTCCAACGACCGTCAACCCACCGCTGCATTTGTTTCCGCCGCCCAAACTCTAAGCCGCGACCGTAAGCAGATTCGGCAGGTACTCCGCCGTATATCATTCGGAACATATCGTTTTTATTTCGTGGCGTCGATGTCACCACCACCTTTTGACGGGTGTTATACTTCAAGAATTGCTTCCAGAATCGGGTCCGAAGGCCCTTGCCAAAGTTGGCGTTTTTAAGGGCACGGCCCAGGGCGATTTTCCGGGCTACGGAAGTGTCCGGCTTATCTTTGTAACCCAGCATTGTGAGGCCGTGACCTACCTTATCCAGTCCGCCGTTGGCGAAAATCAAGCAGCTCGTGATTGTGCGGTCCAACCCATCCTTCTCACGTTTGGCCCCGGAAGCCTGTTCGGTGAATGTCACGTTGTACTTGCCGGAAGGAAATCCACCATCAACAAGAAACCCATCTCGCCCGGTTGTCGCTTTGGGTACAACTGTCTCATGTACGGCAGTGAATACTGGCCCGCCAATGTGGTGCCGTCCGGCGACTCGTTGATAAAGTGTTTCAGCTTTGCCGTCGAACCGAGTCTTGCAGGTTCGTGACGTGCACGTCGGTGTTGACCGGGTGACTACACCCACCTTGCAGTTGTCGCAGTCAGCTTCACGATTGTTCAGGACACACCAGTCTTTGCCGTGGCCCTTTGTTTCTAAGCGGTGAACACATTTATTCATTTTGTGTGTCCCTCAATAATTCGCTGCCCAGGGTCAAGTCAGCTTCCTGAGCATCTATCAATAATTCGTATCCCAGGTCCAGGTCAGCAATGCCCAGGCCGACGCCGTTTATGTCGGACGGCTTTGCGGTCAGGCATGACATAATGGACCCACACTCTTCGCACTTCGGGCGTTCGTCTCCGCCGTGATGCAGCGTGACTTCGCCGCACTCTTCACACGTCCAGGCCGAAGGCACAACGGCGTCACCCTCAATATATCCGCAAAGCGGACAATACAACTTCGAGTCACTGTTTGCAATTCTCTCGCCGATGATTTTGTGGCAGCGGCCACAGCGGTCTTTCTTATTTTCACTCATTTTTTGTCTCCTCAAAATTTCTCATCTATCTATAGTATACCACATAATCTTGTGAATCAAAATGAAAAAATAAAATTTTTCATTTGCATTTTTTGTTTGTGTGTGTTATACTTTCCACAGATAGAAAAATTTTGACCACCGTGTGTTCGTGAAATTCAGAGCTGACTATGCTGACTTTCTTTAGATTTTCCCAGGTCCGTTCCAGGCTTTGCGGTGACTTGAAAAGCCAAAAGCCGTCAGGACCGCAGGGAGTCCATATTCTCCCCGTGGTCCCGTGGCGAAGGGCATACATCACACTTCTCGGTAGGTCCGATAATTGGTGAGGGTCGTTCATGGTCGCGGTACTCCGACCCACCCTGAGCCAACCCACCTTTTCTCAACGTCCAGGTCCACGGCTCGGCGAATTAGGCAACCCACCCTATACCAACCCACCCTTTTCATTTGTCACAGCACTCCATCGCCTCTGGCTTGACGTTGCGGTCAACCCACTCTGGATAGGTCTCGTCAATGTCACCATATATCATTTGAGTAGGTGACTTCGGGTCGTAGTCACTCACGGCGTGCTCACGTCGCTGCAAGTCTGCGAACAGTGCGTCGAACAGCCGGTCAGAAATCAGCGGGTCCGACTTGACGTAGTACCAGTAACAGCACCGGATTAGCCAGCGTCGCATACATTCGATTTTATTCATTCCAGGTCACTCCCAACACCGACCGCGTTCGGCACAACAACATTCTTCGTGGCGAGTACGCAGCCAATCGGCATACCATAGCCCGTGTGAACGTCAGGCATAACGGCGATATGGTGACATGCGAACGGCAGCTCCATAAGATTATAGATTTGGCCTCGTGCCGTCTCTTCAACTTCGGTACTGTTCAGCCACAACAATGCTTTGACAGTTGCTTCCGGGGAATTCCACTCAACTCTCATACGCAGCCCCCACAAATAGGTCCATCGCCGGTCAACACATATCCAGCTTTACAAGGTTTTCCGCACTTGCAGCAGTCTGGAGTTTCGCCGACTTCGTCTTTTGCAGCAATCGAGTAGCCGACATCTTGCCGCTTGATATTAACTCCGAGCTTACTTCGGTACATCTCTTCGACAATGTCCGGCGTCATGCCGACCGCCTGGGCTAAATTCACCCAGAAGTGTAGCATGTCAATCACTTCGCCGCGTGCCGCGTCAAGGTCTTTCACCATATACCGCCGACCGTTCTGGGCCTCGGAGCACCAATGCTTCCAATAGGTGTGGCGGCGTAGCTCTTCAATCTCGCTGCTCATCGCTTTGAGAAAATCATCAATCCATTGTCCAGCTTCAATGAGTATATCTTCTCGTGAGCAACTTCTTGCGAACACGGCGGCAAATTTTTCGTGGTCAAAGCCGACTTTGATATTGAGACTACCTTGTAACTCAAATAGCTCTTTAAGAGTCATTGTCACTCTCTCCAAAAAGTTTTGTCAACATGATTTTGTGTGCCAGGGCGACATGCCAGTTGCGGCTATCGTATCCGAACAACAACGCCGCAGGTGCAATGACCATCATAGCAATTTCGCAGACTAATAGCACGACCAGTAAGAAGATAAACACTACGCAGACGATGATGTCTGCAATCGGCGAGATTGTTGCCAGGAGCATCGCTCTTCCCAGTGGGTCGCACAGCATTAAGACCAGTAAAGCTATCAGCAAGAACCACATGATTTTTCTCCATTGTAAAGGATAACTGTTCGCTGGAGAGACTCGCACACTTCGCAAGTGCACAGCTTCCAGGTTGACATTTCGGTATCGACTATGTCGGTAAGCTCGTTTTCCATCACCCAGACAAGCAGGTCCGCCATTGCCGCCGCAGGCTCTGAAAAGTATCTCCAGGTGTAGAAGCTGTTGTAGTGATAGCACCAGGAGTCCAGGCCGAGATATACCATTGAGCCGGACCACGATGTCACTATGTCGGCGATGCCCAGCTTTGCGGTGAGGTCAGCAATCATGCGGCGAAGTGATTCCAGGGCGGTTTGGTGACTCAACTCTGTGAGTACCATCATACTTTGTTCGCACCCCGCCAGCTCATTGTCACCGGCGTACAGGGTGAAGTCAATGGCATAAATTGGAAATTCAGTTTTCATCATCTTCGTCTTTCGTAATCAGACTTCTTCCCAATCAACAACTTCGCCGTTCTCTTGCACATCGCCGATGAAGTCTTCCAGGTCCGCAGTCTCGTGGTCCGGGCCAGGAACATCAACAGTATGCTCTACGGTGACGCGGATTGTCACTTGGTGAAATTGTCCGCGTGCTTCCGCCAGGGCCAAGTCATGTTCGGCCTCGCGGTCATCATTACAGCAACAGTCTCTACACATTTTCTCATCTCCTTAATTTTATGATTGCACGCGAGCTGCTGATTGCCGACGACGTTGTGCAAAGAGCTTTGAAAATCAATTTTCTTTTTCGTCGTCCAGGTCCACCAGATACGGAAGACACTTGCTCACTGTCCCATCATCCCAGGTGACTTCCAGGCCGCTTGCTATTCCTCGCTCCGGCACTTCTTCAAGTATGTTGGTGACAGTGCCCCGCTGCTCAGACTGCTCATCAAATTCCTTTTGCAATACGGCTTTTCGAGTAGCAATGCCGCAGGACAAAACACGGTCGTGAAGACTGCGAAGACTTCTCCAGCTTCGTTTTACTCGCTTGCCCTTGAAGCGTTCGGCCAGGGCCTCTTCGTATTGTGTTGCCATCATTATCCTTTCAGTCGGATTTGAATTCTCTTTTCATACATGGCCTTCGGCTCAGGATAGTAGAAGCCCCAATACCAATCTTCGATTGTGTCCAGGGTGCCGTACTTGTGACCCTTGTGAATCTTTCCGTATGCCTTGATGCCAAAGATTTCGCCGGTCTCGCGGACCACCATTAGTTTGCCGCTACGACCTACATCGACCTTATCATACTTGGTGCCGATTCTAATCCAGGTGCGAGCGTTTTCGATGTTGGCGTCACAAGCCACGTTGCGGGCATGGAGCTGTTCAATCTGCTGGGCTTCGAGCTTCTCGGCCAGAGCCAACAACTTTGCCCCATAGTCGCCGCCGATATTACCTTCTGCAAACTGTGCCATTTTGATTCTCCTCAATTATGTCTCTCATCTATGTAAAGTATACCACAAAAACAATCGGAATGCAAATGAAAAATTGAAAAAAAACTGCCAGGGAGTCCGAAGACTCCCTGGAGCTGGAGAGAGGGAGAGGGAGATGAGAGATTATAGGACTCGGTCCAAGATTTCTTGGTCGATTCTGTCAATAGGTGTAGCAAAGCCCAGGTAGTCTCCGCCGCTGAATCGGGCAAACGTGATGCCGACAAGTCTGTTGTTTCGTATCACAGGCCCGCCGCTGCAACCGTGCCAGCAAAATCCATCGTAGGCGAATTCATTATTGTGGCGTTCGTTAGTTACTCGTGCGAATGTCACTATCAGCCGTTGCTCTGTTTTTTCGCTAAACGGATTGCCGATGCAGACCAACCCATCTCCGAGCTGCACAGGCGTTGGGTCCATCTGTATCCACGGGCCATACGGCCTATCAATAATCACCAGGGCGACGTCGTCGTCTTTGTCTTCAATTATTTCAATAGATTTGAAGGTCTCTCCACTTGGCGTCGTTACGGTGATGTCCCCAACTAAGCCTTCAACAACATGCTTCGCAGTCAACAGAGCCGTGGGAGAAATGAAGACACCTGACCCACCTGCGTTACGCGGCGGTTGCGGCTGCTCTTTACCATTGATGAAAATTCTGAAAATGCCGGGGCCTTTGTCCTGTTTCTTTAGTGATAGTAACGCAGCACAAGCTCTCAGCTCTTTCAAAGAGCAACCCACCGACAACCCACCTTCGACCTTGACCAGCCGGGCGTGTAAATTCCACAACCCACCTGATTGATTAAAGGTACGCTGCTTCAATGTCACGCAGTCACCTTCCTGGACATAGGTCATAAACGCGAGACAGCCGAGTAGGGCCACAATCAAAAAATCCTTCACAGTCTTCATGGTGATTCCTTCCTCAGTTTCACTTTTGCGTAATACGTTCGAAGTTGGGACACTCCCAAACAGGTGTCACGACATCGAAGGTGACACAGTTTTGATAAAGCACTTGAGCAGCGGGACAGTTTATTTTCTGCCCTGGGTGAAACTGATTGCATGACCAGCACAGACAATAATCCCGGTGCTTTCCCTTTAAGTCGGAGCGGACCCACACTTCCGCTCCGTGGTGTTTGTATTTCTCATACTTCTTTGGGCCGAGGAGATTCTTTGCGGCCATTATTGCTATTGCGATTACCAAGAGGACTACTAAAGTTGTCATAAGCGTGCTCCTGAAAAGGTTAAGGGCCGCAGTGGTTACGTCACCCGGCTGCGGCCCGGTTAATTTATATTACCGCTTTGGCTTCCTTCACCGCAGCACGAGCTTCGGGTGTCTGACTGCCTTTCAATATCTTGATTATCGCAGCCTGCTTCTCCGGTTCGGTCTCCGCGTCAATCACATTCTGCATACTCTTTACCAGAGATATGATTTTGCGTTCCCGGTCGGACAATTCGCCTTTGACCTCAGTCATAGCTTTTTGCAGGTCGGCCTCAGTGTAATCCTGTGGGCGTTTTCTCATTAAGCCCAGATAGCCGCCAGCACCGACGCCAAGCAGTGACAGTCCTAGTGCGACGGCACCCGTTGTTGGATTCCACAGAAACTCCTCTCGGTCTTCCGCAAGTTTTGTGTCATTGACCAGGATGCCGCGAAGCACGTCTTGTTCAAGTTTATTCTTTTCGGCGAGCTGTCTCAATTCTTGATTAGTAAATGCGACGGCAGCTTCAAAGTCCTGATTCAATTTTCGCAGCTCGGCAAGGCTCGGAAAGAGAATGCCCTTGTAGTCTTCGGCTTTGCCGGTCCCAGCCTCTTCGTTGTACTTGACAACCTTTTCATTGATTTTCCCTGGTGTCAAGTGTTCGGAAATAGTGCCGATGCAACCACTGCCAACGACGACTATTGCCAACAAAATGTACGCTATCATCTTCTTCATTCTTCTGGTCTCCTAATAACACCATCAACTATTGCTTCAAGAGCTGCGACATACGCAGCCTTACGTTTCAGATATTCTTTATGCAGGTAGAGCCGCACGTCCAGGTTCGGCATGTTTTTGATAACCGTGGTTGCGGCAGCGAATCGACTATCTAATTCTGCTTCGGCCTTCCTCAGTTTCGCATAGGTGATTGTGTTGCTATGCTCAAAGTCTACAACCTCTTCGACCCAGGCCAGCTTGTTCAGGTCAGTCTTTTGAATTTCACACATGATGACCGAGCCACTTCTAAGGTTGATTGCTATTTCCTGTAGCTCCGGTGGTGTCTTGTTGTGGTCCGCCCAGGTATAATCCAACCCACTGATTTCGGGCGGTGAGATGTCAGCCACAGAGCGAGCAAACTCATCTGGGTTTGTTGACCACGCAGTGATGAATTGACCTGACTTGAATGTCACCCTAATCGGTATCATCATCTATACATTCTCCAAGCTCAGGGAATAAGACTTCGACGTCGCTCGTTTCATAGATTTCGGTGAATGCTTGTTCTAAGACACGACGATTATAGTCGATGTCTGCTCCCGGTTCTGTGCCTTCGACGGAATATTTGATAATGTACTCCGCCTCTATGTGAGCCGTCGCAGTGCCCCTTACAAACACGATTGCAGTTGTGATATTCATCTTGACCTCACTATACCATATTTACAGCACTTTGTCAATCATTTTCAAGATGATTTTGAAGGTCCCGTTTGGCAGCTCCTGAACATAACCGAGCCAAAGTTGGCTACACTCTTCATCTATACATTTCCGCACTACCGCTCCATGTCTATTTTCAACTAAAGCGTAGTCGATGGGATTCACTTTTTTTGGTATGCTTAGGTAGCTTTCGCACTTCCTACATCTAAGTCTATCATCTCCAGGTATAGCCATGATGTCTCCTAAAACGGCGGTTGCTCTTCTGTCTCTACGTCTTGCCACACTGTCTTGCTGCCCATGACGTCATCCCAAACTTTTCGGCATTCATTCAGGGCGGCTATCTTGTAGCACTTTGGATTTGTGTTGAAGGTCAACCCAGTATCATACGGTGCCTTTGGGTCTGGGCTGACTCTTCGAGTTGTCGTTTGTGGTAAACCCACCGGCAACACGCGGCCTAAGAATCTGCCGAGCCGTGTCATTGAAATTCGATTCATGTAGTTGCCCGCGTATCGCTTCACAAAACGCTCAAGGTCGAATAGCAATTCTTCCTTGCAGATAACTATTTGCCACTCTTCGTGACGTGCCAGGACTCTGCCTTCATGCAGCTTATCATACCACCACGATTGTTCTGGACTCATGTTGAGACACTTCTGCTCTGCCAGGGCCTCGGTGTTTGGCACATCTCTCAGGTTCACATCAGATATATCAAGTGACATTAAGTGATGGAGTAGAGCTTCATATCCACCATTCTCAAGTTGAGCCATGATGTCACCGAAGTATTGCGAGTCACATTTATGCTCTTCTCCCATATCCAGAACGAAGAAGCGTCGGTCATCCATTGCCACCGGAACGACCCAATCACTATTCGATGCCATGATAAGATGAATGTAGTTAGGCTGAGCCTCGGAGTCGATACCTTTCTTTTCGATGACGATATGCTCTTCGGTGATTAGTGCTTTGAGAATTCCTTCACTCTTCTTATCACCAGCATAGAATGCTTCGTCGGCAAATAGTAGAACGCAGTCACGCAAGTGAGCGTTGAACGAACCGACGAGATGTTTTGAGTTGCTGATATGTAAGAAGTGCTGACCGAACAACTTTCCGACCGCCTTAGCAAAGAACGATTTTCCTGTACCCTGCTTGCCACGCATAACGACGGCGGTCCCCGCAGGCTTGCCTGGATTCTGAACAGCGGATGCCAACCATGCCATGAGATACTTGTAGTAATCCTCGTGGCCGCAACACACGTTGTCTTTCAAATGATTGAGGAACAAGTCACATGCTCCAGGTATAGCTTCGCAGTTGAAGCCACGCCAGAGATTGAATGCTCCATCAACTTCCTGGGCAGGCACGAAAATCATTTGGTCGAATTGCCGTCTGTTCTTGTGCTGCAACCACCACTTGCCGAGAGGCATAAACACGTCGGCCCCATTCTTATCTTCGGCGACCTTCACTTTGCGGTGCATGTATCTATTCGAGAAATCCTGAAAGGTCTGCAATTCGATTCGAGGCCGATTGAATGAGTAGTCGTACTCTTCGGCAATCACGCGGCACTTGCCGCCGATGCTGGAGATTACCGCGTGACGTTCATTCAACTCTCGAAGAGCAGGGTCCACCGCGTATTCTTTGGCCCGCTCGATTTGCCGTAAGGCGTATGCTTCTGCTCGTGAGCCAAGTGACACTACTGACTCAGCAATGCCGAAGTCTTTGTCTGTTATGATTGAAAAGATTCTCTCGTCATCTATACCAGCTCGCACCAGCTCGCAGACTACGTAGAACAACGCTTCACTGCGTGACTTGAATCGGTGTGGCTCGTCCGGGTCTTTGCCCTGAGCTATGAGAATTTTCACCCAGTCTTTAACCTCTTCGCCCAGCTCGGACAGGTCTTCAATCCGCCGCACATTGGCCGTATTCACTTTGGGTGTAAGCTCTGAACGACCGCCAGAAAACCCAGAAGAGGCTGACGACTGGACCTTCTGAGCTGCTGTGAATTGACTGATAGGATATGAAATCTTTATGTCCAGATGAATCGTTTCTGCCAGGACTTCTTTGCGGCCCTTCTTACGCTTCTTGGCGTTTGGCCGGTTCATTGTCCCTGGTAGACGCATAATCCGGTCGATGTTGTGGCAGTTGTCGCCGCCCAGGATTAGCTCAAGCTGCATGTTGTACCGCTTTGCTGCTTCTGCTTTGGCGACGTCACCGTCTATGAGAATCGGCTCTTCAAGTCGCCAGAATGCTTGATACCCACCGCCAGAGAAAATGACGCAGGTGGGTGTAGGTTTGAATTCCTGAATCTTTTTTAAGATGCGACCTTGCTCTTGCTTTAAGTCTTCGCCAGCACGAGGGTCAACATCTACGTGCAGATATTCGACCGATTGAATGTCTTCGCGTGACGCCTTTTTGTTCACAGCCTCACGGCATGGATTGACTGAGAAATAGATGTTGTGACCTTCACCGTTTTTAGTGAGCCACTCTTCCAACTTCTCTTCCATTTCCGCAGAGAATGTCACTGTATCCAGCTTGCCGCCGTCTACAGGAATTGCCGTGAGCGTCCAGGGTCCGCCCGGCCTAAACTGCTTTAAGAAGTCAAGAGATTTTGACATAGTTGATTACGTCCTGCATATTTTTTGTTGATAGCAAGGCAATCTTAAATAGCCGTGCTTTATCGGTTCCATCTTTCGCTACCCACCTTGCCGCTGCTTCCCCATCGAACAGTAGCCACTCTTTTGTACTTGCAACATAGAGTACCAGCCAACCATAGCCGTGACTGGTTTTTTGTTTTGCACAGGCAAGATGTCGGCGGAGCAACCACACACGTTGTTGTTGTGTGAAGTGAGGGATGCGAACAGTTGTGTCTTCCTTCTTCGGCCAATCTTCAACCCACTTGCATTCAATCCAACCGTCGATGAATTGAATGTCAGGTGTCCCTGGATAGGCGGGATTCTCGACGCTCGTTGCATCGAGTCCCGCCTTCGTCAGGGCTTTTACCAAAAGTTGTCGTTGCTGTTGTTCCATCAGTCAGCGTCGGTCTCCTCGACAACCTCAGCCTCAGAAGTCCCCTGGGTGTCGGCGGTTTCCGCGACTTCCACAGTGACTTCTTCGGCATCGGTCTTTGTTTCGATAGCGTGGCTGGTGTCGTCAGCAGAGATGATTTCATAGAAGACCA
>Ga0307429_1001619_pt1 | contig 10333 bp, 7 predicted proteins | sample SalMarWE160230MG_FD_202151 | JGI IMG/M metagenome (GOLD analysis project Ga0307429, IMG submission 202151) | Salt marsh sediment microbial communities from the Plum Island Ecosystem LTER, Massachusetts, United States - WE1603-230 | ecosystem: Environmental > Aquatic > Marine > Intertidal zone >...
CCCCCAATGCTCGGGCGTTCCCGAATCGATCACCGTGAAGGGCCGCGTGGTGCGCATGAGCCTCGACGAGCACCTCGGAGAGGAGGGACCCTACAGCGCTGCGGTCGCCTTCGATCCGGTCTCCCCCGAGGTGCGCCACGAGCTCGAGTGGGTGCTCGAGGAGCGCGCCCGGGGTCCCGCCACGCTCCGACCGCACGACCCGGACGGCGAGCCCGAGCTGGCTGCGCCGGTCCGGGAATCGGCTCCACTCGACCCGCCGGAGACGCGCGACCGCGCGGTCGCCCGCGACATCGCCGTCGAGGTGGACGTGCAGATCGAGGAGGAGCCCGTGCCGGAGCCCGAGGTGGCCACGACCCCACCGCGGGCGGAGCCGACGGCGCGGATCCCCGGCGCGGCCTCCGCGCCAGCCGACTCCGAGCGCCGGGACGGTCCGCGCGGCGCCTACCCGCGCCGGGTCCCGGCATTCGGCGATCGTGCGATGCGCGTGCTGGTGGCACGCGATCTCTCGATGGGCGGCATGCGCGTCGAGAAGGACTCCGGCCTCGAGCTGGGCACCCGCCTCCACCTCGCCATCTACGGCTCGGCCGAGGACGAGCCCTTCCTGGTCTGGGCGACCGTGGACCGCGACGACGGCCCCGACGGGATGGCGCTCGTCTTCGACGAGGTCCACCCCGTCATCGCCGAGCAGCTCGAGAAGGTGGTCGCGGACCTGCCGGCCATCGAGTCCCTGCGCCACGACGAGACGCGCGCCATGGGCACCGTCCTCAGCGAGATCCTCGACTAGGCTGCCTTCCGATCGCTGGCGCGGAGCAGCGTGGCTCGGCTAGCCTCGGGCGTCCCGGAGCGGAGCCCATGGCCAACAGCAAGAGCAAGCAGAAGCGCAAGCGGCACCAGCATCGCCTGCGGCGCAAGCGCCGCCTGCGCCGCAAGAAGCTCGCGAGCCAGCAGGCGAGCTGAGCGGCGCACCCCGCGGGACGCCGAGCCTCCCGCGCCTCCCGTCGGAGCAGACCCCAGGCGCTGCGTTCGAGTCTCGACCGAGGCCCTATAATGGGCCCGTGGAGCCCGGCTCATGAGCGAGGTCTCCTGTCGCACGTGCGTGCCCCTGGTCGAGGCGGTGCGGCGCCAGCAGCTGCCGGCGGCCGAGCTGCTGCGCGGCCTGCCGTACACCCTGGACAGCCTCGCCCGGCCCTCCAACCGCATCCCCTGGAGCGACTACACCCGCCTGCTCGAGAACGGGTCGCGCCTGCTCGGCGGCCCGGAGTCGCTCGAGGACGTGGCGATGCACTACTACGAGAAGGCGGGCGGCATCCTGGGGGCGGTCGCTTCGCGCGTCTGGAGCGCGCGACCCCTGTACCACATGGGTGCGCGCTGGTACGGCCCGTCGCTCTACTCCAGCACGCGAGCGAGCTGCGAGGACCTCCCGGACGGCCGGATCCGCCAGACGATCGAGATCCTGCCCGGCTACCGCGACTCGGTGCTCTTCTTCCACGCCATGCGCGGCGGGCTGCGCGGCATCCCGATCCTGCTCGGCCAGCCGTGCGCGAACGTCGAGATGGAGATCGCGCCGCGACTCGGCGTCTTCATCATCGAGCCCCCGGCGCACCTCTCGGCGTGGGCGCGGCTGCGGCGGTCCTTCTCGTGGAGCAGCGCCCTGGAGCGGGCCGACGAGGAGTTCGATGTCCAGCGCGAGGAGCTGCAGCGCGGCTACGAGCTGGCCCGCAAGACCTCCCGCAGGCTCGACGTCCAGACGCGCAAGCTCGACGAGGAGAGGCTCGAGCGCGAGCGGGCCGAGCAGCTGCTGCTCCAGGCGCAGAAGCTCGAGACGGTGGGTCGGCTGGCCGGAGGCATCGCGCACGACTTCAACAACGTGCTCACCTCGATCACCGGCTATGCGGAGCTGGCCGAGGCGCGCCTCAAGCCCGGCGACCCGCTGGCGGAGGATCTCGACGAGATCCGGTCGGTGACCCAGCGGGGTGCGTCCCTGGTACGACAGCTGCTCAGCTTCAGCCGTCCGCGACCTTCGACGCCGGACGTGCTGGAGCTGAACTCGGTGATCTCGGGAATGGAGTCGATGCTGACCCGCCTGATCCCCGAATCGATCCAGCTGGTCATCGTTCCGTCCTGCGAGCCGATCCGGGTCTTCGCCGATCCCGGGCAGCTCGAGCAGGTGATCGTCAACCTGGTGGTGAACAGCCGGGACGCCATGCCGGGAGGCGGGCGCATCACCATCGAGATCGGCGGCTCCAGCACATCGGAGCTCGGCGTCTCGGGGCGGAGCGAGCCGGCGGGCCCCTGGGGGCGCATCCTGGTGCGCGACACCGGCCGCGGCATGGACTCGAAGACGCTGGGCCGCGCCTTCGAGCCCTTCTTCACCACCAAGGCCCGCGGCAAGGGCAGCGGCCTCGGCCTCGCGACGGTGCAGCGGATCGTCTCGCAGAGCGGCGGCGCGATCCGCCTGGAGAGCGCGGTGGGCCGCGGCACCAGCGTCGCGATCGAGCTGCCCGCCGGACCGCCCGATTCGCGGCGTCCACGGCCGCGTCGCGCCGAGGACCCGCTGCCGGGCGGACAGGAAGCCATCCTCGTGGTGGAGCACGACCGGGAGATGCGCGCGCTGGTGCGGCGCACGCTCGAGGAGCGCGGCTACAGCGTGCTCACGGCGGAGGACGCGGAGGAGGCGCTGGAGGTCACCCGCACCCATCCGGGGCCGATCGAGCTGCTCGTGACCGATCGGGTGCTGCGCAGCGGGGACGGCAGCGAGCTGGCGCGCCGTGTGGACGCGCTCCGCCCGGAGCTGCGCGGAGCCGTCTTCCTCTCCCGCGAGGCGATCGGGCGGAGCCCCACCCCCGAGGCTCCGCTGCCGGCGCACCGCGTCCACCTGGCGCGGCCGGTCGATCCCCCGGCGCTGCTGCGGGCCGTGCGCCGGGTGCTCGACAGCTAGGGGCCCGCTACCCGCCCCGGTCCGGGGCTGCCGCCGCTCAAGAATCCTCCGCCAGCCGCCGAAAGAGCCCAGGCAGCCTGGGCTTGTCCCGAGAGCTGCGCGCGTGTTGCAGGGGGATGGGCGTTCCGGCACGAGCCATCGAGTTCATCGACGCAGCGGTCAGCGAGGCGCTGCGGCGCGGCCTGGTACAGCTCCGCGCCGAGGACGAGCGCCTCAACGGCCGCTCCATCCGCGTCCGCGGCCAGGAGACCCTGCACCTGGCGTCGTGCAGCTATCTGGGGCTGGAGCTCGACCGGCGCCTGCGCCAGGGCGTGGTGGAGGCGGTCGAGCGTTACGGCACGCAGTTCTCCTCCTCTCGCGCCTACGTCTCGGCACCCCCCTACCAGGAGCTCGAGGCGTTGCTCGAGCGCATCTTCGAGGCGCCGGTGCTGGTGGCGGCGAGCACCACGCTCGCGCACCTCTCGGCGCTCCCGGTGCTCGTCGAGCCGGACGACGCGGTCGTCATCGATCACCAGGTGCACCAGTCGGTGCAGCTCGCGGCGTCCCAGCTGCGGCTCGCCGGGACGTCGGTCGAGCTGGTGCGCCACGCGCGCATGGACCTCCTGGAGGATCGGATCCGCGCGCTCACCGCCTCGCATCGCCGCATCTGGTATCTGGCGGACGGCGTGTACAGCATGTTCGGCGAGTTCGCGCCGATCAAGGCGATCTCCTGGCTGCTGGCGCGCTACGAGCAGCTGCGTCTCTACGTCGACGACGCGCACGGCATGAGCTGGTGCGGGCGCAACGGGCGCGGCTTCGCCGCAGAGGCGCTGAGCGGCGAGGAGCGGGTGGTGATCGCCGCTTCGCTGAACAAGTCCTTTGCGGCCGCTGGCGCCGCTCTGGTCTTCTTCGACCCCGAGCTGCGGCGCAAGGTGCGCAACTGCGGGAGCACCCTGATGTTCGGGGGGCCGATCCAGCCTCCGATGCTGGGCGCGGCCCTGGCCTCTGCGCGCATCCACCTGTCTCCCGAGATCGGACGCCTTCAGGCCGAGCTCGTCGAGCGGATCGTCCTCGCCAACCGCATCGCCGAGGAGCTGGACCTCCCGCTGGCGAGCCCCTGCCAGGTCCCGATCCGCTACATCGGCCTGGGCAGCAAGTCCGCCATGTTCGAGGTGGCGGACGCGCTCCTCGAGCGCGGCATCTACGTCAATCCGGCCGCCTTTCCCGCCGTCGCGAGCCGGCAGGCCGGCCTGCGGCTGACGCTCACGCGCCATCACTCGCTGCAGGACGTGCGACGCGCGCTCGAGGCCACCGCCGAGCTGCTTCCGGGCGCGCTGGCGCGCGCGGGCTGGTCGCGCGAGGAGGTCGACCGGGCCTTCGGCCGACGTCCGCCCGCGACCTCCCCGGCTCCCGTGCGCCACGCCGACGCCCTCAGCTGCCGTCACGAGGACAGCATCCACGCGCTCGACGGCCGCGAGTGGGATGCGCTGCTCGGGCGGGTCGGCTGCTTCGACGCAGCCAGCCTCGCCGTGCTCGAGCAGGCCTTCGGCCCGGAGCGCCCGCCCGAGCAGCGCTGGCGCTTCCACTACTACGTGGTGCGGGACGCGGCCGGATGCACGCTGCTCGCCACCTTCTTCACCGAGGCGCTGTGGAAGGACGATCTGCTGGCCGCCGCGCACGTCTCCCGCGAGGTGGAGGAGAGACGCGCGCGCGATCCCTACTTCCTCACCTCCCGAACGCTCTCGATGGGATCGCTGCTCACCGAGGGAAATCATCTGTATCTCGATCGCGATGCGGACTGGCGCGGCGCTCTGCGCCTGCTGCTGGGCGCGGTGAACGAGGCGCGCGAGGAGTGCGGCTCGCCCGCGCTGGTCTTCCGCGACATTCCGGGCGAGGACGCCGAGCTGGGAGCCTTCCTCGAGGCCGAGGGCTTTGCGCGGGTCCCGTTGCCCGACACGCTGACGGTCGACGTCGACTGGAGCTCGTCGGAGCAGTTCCTGGCGCGGCTGGCCAGCCGCGAGCGGCGCTTCCACCGCAAGCACGTGCTGCCCTGGGTCGACGCCTACGCGACCGAGGTGCTGGAGCCCGGTGGACGGGCGGTCTCCGAGAGCGAGTGGCGACACCTGAGCCGCCTGTACCGCAACGTCCAGGAGCGTCAGCTCGCGCTCAACACCTTTCCACTGCCCGACGACCTGCTCCCCCGCCTGCTGGGCTGTCCGGGTTGGGAGCTGCTGTGCCTGCGGCTGCATCCGGAGCGCGGGGGCCCCAGCGGCCCGCTCCCGCAGGGCTTCGTCGCCTGCCACCGAGGCCCCGAGCGCTACGACTGGCTGCTGGTGGGCATGGACTACGACTTCGTCGAGTCCCACGGTCTCTACCGCCAGCTGGTCGCCCAGGTGGTTCTGCGTGCCCAGGCCCTGGGTGCGCGGCGCATCGGCTTCGGCATGGGTTCGGAGCGCGTGAAGCGGCGCTTCGGCGCAACACCCGAGGCACGCGTCATGTACGTGCAGAGCTACGACCGCTTCCACCACGACGTGCTCGAGCTGATCGCGGCCGACGCGAACCTGCGGGGCGAAGGCGCATGATCCGCGGTCTGCGCTGGCTGGCGTGGGCCCTGGGATGGGGCACGCTCGTGCTCGCCTGCGCCGGCGCGGCGGCCTACCTGCTGGCGCGGGAGCGCATCACCCGCAGCTACCGCGTCGAGCCGGATCGCGTGGCCGTCCGGGACGACCCCGCGAGCCTGGAGCGCGGACGCCATCTGGCCGAGGCCGTGATCGGTTGCACTCACTGCCACGGCTTCGACTATGCCGGCAAGCAGATGGCCGACGATCCCTGGCTCGGCCGGCTCTGGGCGCCCAACCTCACGCCGGGTCGCGGAGGCCTGGCGGGGTACAGCGATGCGGACTGGGTGCGCAGCATCCGCCACGGCGTGAAGCCCGACGGCCGCCCGGTGCTGATGATGCCCTCGCAGTACCTCTACCACCTGAGCGACGCGGACCTGGCGGCGCTGATCGCCCACCTGCGCCGCCTGCCGCCGATCGATCGCGAGACGCCGGACGAGCGGCTCGGGGTGATCAGCGTGCTGGCCATCGCGTCGGGTCGCGTGCCGGACCTGATCCCGGCGGAGCAGCTCGCACACGCGCCGCCGCGTGTGCCGTCTCCCGAGCCGCGCGTCTCGAGGGACTACGGCGCGTATCTGGTGGAGGCGAGCGGATGCAAGGTGTGCCATCGGGACGACCTGTCGGGCGGTCTCCACCCCCTGGCGCTGCCGGATGAGCCAGCGCCGCCGGATCTCACCCCGCGCGGCCGGCTCGCGAGCTGGTCGGAGGAGGACTTCGTCCGCACGCTGCGCACGGGCGTCACGCCGGACGGCCGGCGCCTCGACCCGACCTGGATGCCGTGGCCCATGCTCGCCCGCATGAGCGACGTCGAGCTGCGCGCGATGTGGCGCTACCTGCGTTCGGTTCCGGTCAGTTGAACGGCGCTCGAGCGGACGGAAGACACCGCCGCGGTGGTCGCCTCGGGCGACCCCAGCCAACGCTCGGCGAGCTCGGCCCGACAGCTGCCGTCGCTGCAGAAGGCGCGCCTCAGCACCTCGGCGGCGATCTGCGCGGCGTTGCGCCACCACAGATCCCCCTGGACCAGCAGGGTCGCCACCGCCAGGCGCGGGTGCTCGGCCGGCGCGACGCCGATGAACCACTCGTAGCGACCGTCGGGCTGCTTGCCGGAGAGGCTCCCGGTCTTGCCCGCCACCCGCACCTCGCCGAGCAGCGGCTGCCCGTTGCGCCGTCGGAAGGCGCTGCGCGCGGTGCCTCGCGTGGTGGTGTCGACCAGCATGTCGCGCAGCTCGCGGGCCAGCTCCGGATCGAGCACCCGCCGCGCGGTCGGCAGCGCGGGCAGCGTCAGCTCCCGCCCCTCGGCATCCACGATGCGATCGATCCAGCGCGGCGCCACCAGCTCGCCGTTCGCCAGGGCGGCGGCGAGCTGAGCGGCGTGCAGCGGCGTGATGCGGCAACCCGCCAGCCCGCAGCCGAGCCTTCCGAGCGCGTAGCGATCGTCGCCGGTCTCGACCTCGCCCGGCGCGTGGGCCGGCGCCGGTGCGGAGAGCCAGCCGAACCGGCCGATCGCCTCGATCAGGGACGCACCGCCCACCGCGTGTACGGCGAGCTGGGCGAAGCACTGGTTGTTCGAGGTCGCGAGCGCCTTGCGCAACGACACGGTCCGGCCCCGCTGCGGCGGGTCGATGCGCGACGGCGTGAGGCGCCAGGGATTCCCAGAGAAGCGGCACGGAAGCCTCGCCGTCTCCGGCTCGGCGTCCAGAGCTGCCGCCGCGGTGATCACCTTGACCAGGGAGGCCGCGGGGTAGGTCTCGGTCGGCGGGAAGTCGCGCAGGTCGGTGGAGGCGTAGGCGAGCACCCGGCCCGAGCGGGGCTCGAGCACGATCTCGTGTCCGAGCGCCACCCGCCCCTGCTCGAGCACCCGGAAGACCTCCCGCGTGAGCTCGGCGTCGAGGGTGTACTCCACGCGCAGCGGGCCGGCGGCCTGCGGGTCGGGGTGGGGAACCAGCTCGACCACCCGCCCGGACACGCCGGACTCGCCGACCCGCCCGACCGCGACCCCGGGCGGTGCAAAGGCCTCCAGGGCGAGCACTTCGCGGCCGGCCGGCAGCCGGCCGACCAGCGCCGCCGGTGCATCCTGCGGGTCCGCGCTCTGCGACTCCGGCGCCGCCGAGACCGGCCCCGGCCCAGGCGACCCATCCGGATGCGGACCGCGGGCCGCCGCCAGACCGAAGACGAGCGCAGCCACGGCGGGTATGGCGCACAGCGTGACCCGCCCGCGTCGACTCAGCCGTGCACCGCGGCGCCGCTCCTGCGCCAGCCGCCAGTGGCTGCGGCGCGAGGTCAGCCGCTCCCAGCGCGTCGCCGCGCCCATCCCCCTGCTGCGCGCCATGCTGCGAGCGATCCTCTCCCGGAATCTGATGCGCTTCGCGATTGCCTGTGGGGGGGATTCGGGTGACGCCCGGACCTTACGTCCTCCCTCCGAGAGCGACAACCCCCTGGACCTCGGGAACCAGCTCGCGCAGCCGTGCCTCGATGCCGTGCTGGAGGGTCACCGTCGAGCTCGGGCATCCGCTGCAGGAGCCCTGCAGGTAGACCTCGACGATGCCGTCGCGGAACCCGGCGAAGACCACGTCCCCCCCGTCCATCGCCACGGCCGGCCGCACCTCCTCGTCGAGCACGCGTCGGATGCGTTCCACGAGCTCCCCGTCGCTGCCCGCGTCGCCCGGCTCGAACGCGGGTCCCAGCGCGGCCGCTCCCGATTCCAGACAGCTGCGCAGCACCTCGACCACCGGCTCCGCCAGGTCGGTCCACGCCACCTCGTCGCGCTTGGTGACGGTGACGAAGTTCGAGGCCAGGAAGACCACGGCGACCCCATCGATGCGGAAGAGCCGCGCGGCGAGCGGCGACACGGACTCGGAGGGCGGAGCGTCGAAGTGGGCGCTCGCGCCGCCTTCGACGAGCGTCTGACCCAGCACCCACTTGATGCTGTTGGGGTTCGGGGTGCGCTCGGCGTGCATGCGGACGCCGGGATCCATGGGCGTGCCTCCGCCACCACAGGGTAGGACCCCGCAGCTCCGCGGCCAAGAGCCAGGGCAGCCCGGGGGCGATAGACTCTGCGGGTGGACGTCGCCGCGCGCCGCGGGCTGCAGCTCTCCCTCCTGCTGACGCTGTGCGCGGCGGCCATCGCGCTGACGCTGATCCGCCGCGACCCGCCCGCCTTCTACGATCCCGGACCGCCCGCGCCGAACGGGCTCCCGACCGCGCAGCGGCTCTCGCTGCTCGCCGTCGGCGACACGGGCCGCAGCCTGCCGTTCCGTCCCTTCGCCGAGGGGCAGCGCTCCGTGGCGCGCGGCCTGGCCGCCGAGGACCGGCGCGCCCCCGTCGACGCCCTGCTGCTGCTCGGGGACAACTTCTACCCCGACGGCCTCGAGCCGCAGACGCTCGTGAAGCAGATCCGGAAGAATCTGGTAGGCCCGTACTGCCGCTTCGCGGCGCTGGACGGTCCGCGCGCGGCCGAGGTGCGGGACGCCTGCGCGCTGCCGCCGGAGGCGCGGCATCCGGTCGCGATCCTCGCCGTGCTGGGCAACCACGACTACAACCTCGGCGAGAGCCCCGAGCTCGAGCGTCGCACGATCCCGCTCTTCCTCTCGAACTGGCGCACGACCGAAGCAGACGCGGAGGTCGTGGAGCTCGGCGAGGGGGTGAGCCTGGTGCTGGCGGACGCCTCACGCATCGGCATGAAGCGATCGGCGCAGGCCCTGGTTGAGGCGCTCGAACGCGCCCGCGGCCCCTGGCGCATCCTCGCCACCCACGAGCCGATCGCGCTGCGCGAGGACCGGCCGGCACGGCCGGGCTCCACCACGGAGGCGATGCGCAGGGCGATCGCCGCGGCGTCGGTCCCGGTCCAGCTCGTCCTGACCGGACACCGACACAATCTCCAGGTGATGACGCCATCGCTCCCGAAACCGGGGCTCCACGTGATCGTCGGCGGAGGCTCCTCGCGCAAGCCCCTCCGCTGGCCCCCCTTCGAGGAGCGGCGCTTCGCCATCGAGACCACCGGGTTCGCGCGCGTCGACCTGCTGGGGAGCGGCGACGAGCAGGGGCTGCTGGTCTCGCTCTTCACGATGCCGCGCCACCCGATCTATTTCTGGGCGGAGCCGCGGCTCGTGTCGCGCTGGTGGGTGAACCGCGCGGGCCACGCCTATCAGGTCTTCCCGCCGCCGAAGAGCCGCGATTCGAGGTCGTCGAGCGAGACGACCAGATAGCCGCGCTGGCGGGCCTGCACGAACTCCCGCTCGCCGTTGTAGCCCCAGGCCGCCAGACCGCAGCGCACCTCCAGCGCCGCGACGGCGTCCAGGTGGTTCACCTTGTCGTCGAGGAAGGTCATCTCGGGAAACCCCAGGTCGTAGCGACGGGCCAGGTGCTCGAGGTGTGCGCGCTTGTCCGCCCCGTTCTCCTTGTCGAGCACGCTCCCCTCCGGAAACAGATCGGCGATCGCGTAGCGCTCGAGCAGCTTGCCGACGGAGCGGCGGTCCTTGGAGGTGGCGATCGCCAGCACCACCTCCCCCGAGCGGCGCCGCAGCAGCTCGGGGATCCCCGGATACGGCGCCATCAAGCCGTACCAGCCGCGGGGATCGGTGCGGGAGAGGGTCGTCCGGATCCGATAGAAGCGCTGGTGGAACGCGCGCAGCCAGGCCGGGTCGATCCCCGACTTGAAGGCATCGTAGGCGGCCTGGTCCGCGAGCCGCTCTCCGGCAGCCAGCGCGGCGAGCTCCACCGCGTAGTCCTCCGCCCGGTTGCCGAGCGGCATCATCTCGAGGAAGGCGCGATACAGCGGCCGGCCTTCGATCGCCTCGAC
>Ga0307429_1001621_pt1 | contig 10324 bp, 8 predicted proteins | sample SalMarWE160230MG_FD_202151 | JGI IMG/M metagenome (GOLD analysis project Ga0307429, IMG submission 202151) | Salt marsh sediment microbial communities from the Plum Island Ecosystem LTER, Massachusetts, United States - WE1603-230 | ecosystem: Environmental > Aquatic > Marine > Intertidal zone >...
AATAGGGTGACCTTTGGATAACAACCCACCGTCAACATTTACCGGTTTCTTTCCATCCACATATGTCTCTTTGCCATCAATCAGTTCAGTCCCCTCCCCAGCTTTGGCAAAGCCCAAGTCTTCATAAGCCATAAGCTCAGCTATAGTAAAACAGTCGTGAACCTCGGCAACATCAACATCCCCCGGACCTACACCAGCCATTTCATATGCCTGTCTGGCTGCCTCCTGGGCACACCGCAAACCGGTGAGCGATTCTCTGCCTGACATTGTCATTGTGTCTGTGGCAGCGCCCAGACCCATTATCCAGATTGGAATATTAGTTACTCTTTTAGCTATGTCACCACTAGCTATTATTATGCAGGAGGCACCGTCAGCATTGGCACAGCAATCAAACTTCTTCAGCGGGCTAGTTATTACTTCCGAGCCTAAAATGTCGTCCAAACTCAGCTCTTTACGATAGGTAGCCTTAGGATTTGCCGCACCATAGTGTGAATTTTTGACCCGTATCTTGGCCAGTTGCTCTTCAGTAGTTCCATACTTAGCCATATGAGCCCGGGCATACATAGCATAACCAGCAGGCATGGTTATGCCAAAGGGCGATTCCCATATTATGTCACCTCCCCGACTCATCCTCTCTGCAGCCTCACGAGAGGTCAAGTCCGACATCTTCTGGAAGCCTACCACTGCTACTACTCTGTGAAGGCCCGCCTTTATTAATGACCAACCTACTCTTAGCCCCGTGCTACTAGAAGAACATACAGTCTCGATATAGAAACTCGGCTTGGGCGTTAGCCTCAAGTACTCTGATATTAAACCGGCCGGTGAGCGCTGCTTATCATACTCCGGCGCAGAACAAATAATGGAGGCATCTATATCACTGTTGGTAATGTCTAGACCCTCCATTGCCTCGGTATAGGCTTCAAAACATAATTCCCCGATAGATACACCACACTTACGAGAAAAAATGCTCTGACCTACTCCAACAATAGCCACATCTTGCATAAAGCAACCTCCTCGAATCGCAAGAGTTTAGTTTTTCTAAAAATTCTAGCCTATTATGCTATATCACCTGCCCTCGCACTGTCAAGCGCTTTGGAGAGCTTTTTATATGGAAGTTTTTTGAACGAATACGACTATGTATGGCTACTCCAAGTACAGTATCTTACTACAGCTAGTACATTGGATTAAATCGCCAGCTTTAGCTTTCTGCCATTGACTCGTAGGCACGGTGATGTGGCATCCCTGGCATTTTCCCCTCTCCACTTTGACTACAGCTTGCCCCCTTGTTAGCCTGAGTCGCTCATAAGTATTGATGGCTTCAGAGTCAATTTGCTGTGCTAGTTTATTACGGTCCTCCTTGAGCTTAGCAAGCACAGCTTCAACTTCGCTTTTCCTCTGCCCAAAAGCTTCTTGCCTCGGCCCCCATTCTCGCTTCAATCGTTCAAGCTCTTCGGCAATAGTTTTTACTTTAGCTTCTATCTCTTCTACCTGGCTCATTAATCCCAATAGGGCATCTTCTTTTGGCCTAATCTGATTCCTAAGACTTTTGACTTCTTTCTCAAGGTTAATCAGCTCCTTGGGATCCTTAGTTGCGCCACTGTAAAGTTTGTTATCAATCTGCCTGACTTTCTCTTGAAGGCCTCCCAGTTCCCATTCAGCGTTTTTTTGCTCTCTCCTCGCGTCTTCCAGTTGTTCCTTTTGTGAGGCAAGTTCGGATTCAGCAGCAACCAAGGCCTTATCGTCACTCAACTGATTTTCAACCTCATTTAGCTCTTGTTGATTCCTTTGAAGCTCTAGGTCAACCTGCTGCAGCTTATAAAGTTGCTCTGCTAAATTCATATTGAGGCTTATTGTAGAAGTGAAGTAGTGATATTGTCAAAAATACAGACAGCTTCCTGGGGGAACCAAGAAGCTAAAGTTCCACAATTCTGGGCTTCACACGGCATTTTTCAGTAGCGACAATAGCGTCTATCTGAGATACAATTTCATCAAGCTTATTTTGGTGACTTGTTATCACATAATCGAAAAGCGGCAGGCTTTTCATTTCACCTTTAGCTCTTTCCAACCTTAGGGCCAAATCTGTTGAAGACTCGCTACGTCGCTTCCTCAACCTCTTTTCTAGTTCTTCCAATGAAGGAGACATGAGGAAAATAAATACTGCTTGAGGCAGAGTTTTCTTGATCGTAGCAGCACCCTGAACATCTACTTTGACTACTGTATCTACCCCTTTGGATAAAGCCGAGGTTATTTCCTCTTTTGGCACACCATAGTAATTGCCGTAGACATTAGCCCACTCCAGGAACTGGTGTTTATCTATCATTTGTTGAAATTCTTTCTGGGAAAGGAAGTGATACTCCACTTCGTGCTTTTCCCCGGCACGCTTAGGACGCGTAGTAGCGGTAACGGCATAGTGGAAGGGACGCCCCAACTTTTTCATTCTAGTAAGCACAGCATCCTTGCCTACTCCCGAAGGTCCAGAAAGAACGATGAGCAGGGGGCGAGAGCTCCTAGTGCTTCTTTGCTTCGTTCGAAGATTCGACTCAAGGCTGCGTTCAGGCACTTCACAGCTCAACTTTTTCCTCAGACGGCAGGGATGCAGTGGCTAACCTGTGAGCAATGGTCTCCGCTGTCATAGCAGCCAACATCATATGGCCAGTGTCAAAAAGAATAGCGGTCTTGGCTTTCCTGCCATGAGTGGCGTCAATTAAAAGTCCTTTCTCTCTTACTTCGCGAAGGAGTCGCTTGATTGGTTGCTGGTTTATGGAAAGGAAAGCAATTACCCTATTTACAGCGATAACACTACCAAAACCGATATGAATTAATTCTGTAGCCATACTGCCCCTCCTGACTTAATTACTAAAACTCATTTTGTTGTAACTACACAGCTTACTTAATTGTTTAGCATTTAGGATTCCGTGCTCAGGATTTATCTGTATTTAATACTTGTTGCAAAGTCTGCCAGAAAGCAGGATATGATACCTGTGCAACCTGGGCATGCTTGATGGTCGTTTCTCCTTTGGCTATCAAACCGGCTACCGCCAAGCTCATCGCCAATCGATGGTCGAAATGGCTGTCAACATCTGTGCCCGACAAAGGTCTACCGCCATGGATGACCATGCCATCCGGCAGAGGCTCAATTTTAGCACCCAGGCGGGAAAGCTCACTTGCCACAGTGGCAATCCTGTCTGATTCCTTTACCCTCAGCTCCCCGGCATCCCTAATCACAGTTTTTCCTTTAGCAACACACCCAGCCACAGCTAACACGGGAATCTCGTCAATGAGGCGAGGGATAATATCGCCACTGACCTCTATCCCCTTTAACTCGCTAGATTCTACCACAATATCGGTTAAAGGTTCACCAGCTTCCAGTCTCTCATTACCTCTTTTTAACGTGGCTCCCATAGCCAGCAGAATATCGATGACTCCCGTCCGTGTCGGGTTAATTCCACAATCCCTTATCACTATCCTGGCGTCAGGGTGAATAGCCCCGGCAACCAGAAAATAGGCTGCTGAACTGATGTCGCCCGGGACACGAAGAGTGACAGGAACCAAGGAGCTGCTCAAAGGCAGCAAGGAAATCGAATTTCCCCGGCTTTCCAAACTGGCTCCCATCCGTTTAAGCATCCTTTCCGTATGGTCCCGGGAAGGAATTGCTTGATGTAAGACAGTATTGCCTCGGGCAAAAAGACCGGCTAGTAGAATAGCTGATTTAATTTGAGCACTGGGAACAGGCAAGGTGAAATCTATACCACGTAACTTTTTCCCCTTAATGACCAGGGGTGCGAAGGAATCTCGCCCCCTTCCCCACACCTCAGCACCCATCAACCTCAGTGGCTCAATCAACCTGCCCATGGGGCGATTACGAAGAGAGGCATCTCCAGTAATAACAGATAGGAAAGGCTGGCTGGAAAGGAGACCACCCAGAAGGCGCATTGTAGTGGCACTATCCTGGGCATCGAGCACATTGTTGGCTTCCTTAAGACTATCTTCGCCAGTTCCCGAGACTAATAGAGTAAGCGAGTCCCGCGACCCTTTTCTGTCAATTTTCACCCCCAGGGCTCTCAGACACCTAACTGTGGCCAGGCAATCTCTCCCCGGAGCGAAATTATCAATCTCGGCTTTACCTTTGGCTAAGCTGTTCAGGATGACAGCCCGGTGGGAAATAGACTTATCACCAGGTAGAACTACCTCTCCTGCCAACCTGGGACAAGGTTTTATGGTTCTTGTTTCCGCTCTTGGCGAAAACGACCTTAAGCCGACAAATTGTTCAGCCATTCTTGTCTTGCTTTGCTAGCCTCAGTGAAGGCTTGTTCCAAGCGTTTATCCCCCTCAGCCACCAGTTTACGATACTTCTCCAATTCCTTGCTGAACTTATCTATCCAACTAACTATAGCTTCTTTATTGCTAATACAAATATGGGCATTTACCTCAGGACTTCCCGAAGCCAAGCGAGTAAGGTCATGATAGCCAGAGGCCGCCAGTTTGGACATTTTAGACCAGGAAGGATTCTTGGTAGTTAGCGAGACCAGGGCCGCCGAGAGCAACATGGGTAGATCACTAATGCCAGCCACCAGATTGTCATGCTCTTGAGCGTCAATGAAAAAAGGTATAGCTCCAAGCTTCTTTACCATGCTTGTCACCTTGTCTATGGATTTTGGTGAAGCTTTCTCTGATGAAGTGAGGCAATAAGTGCACCCCTGAAATAAATCGGCTTTAGCAGCCTGAATGCCATAAGTTTCCCTCCCGGCCATGGGGTGTCCTCCAACGAAATCCACCGTTGGCGGCAGTATTTCCTCGGCCCATTTCATAACCTGGACTTTCGTGCTAGCAGTATCGGTGACAGTGCAACCGGAGGAAAGATAGGGGGCTATCTTGGAGAAGATTTCCTTCACTGTCAGAACCGGTGTGGCAATGATGACAAAATCAGCTTGCTTTACCGCATCCTTTAAGTTGGCTTCGCCTCGCCCAATGGCACCTGAACTTAAGGCATTGGCTACAGTTTCCTGACGACGGCTATAGCCAACTATTTCCCACCCAGGCTTCTTCCCTTGCCTTAAAGCTAACCCAATTGAGCCGCCGATCAGTCCTAAACCGATGATGGTAACCAGCACGGTATCATTATAGCAGCGTGAGGACCACCTGTCATTGCCAGCCCTTCTTGCTTGTACTTTTAAGCGGCCTCTTCTTCTTGTCATTCTCCGCCCCGACTTGGTGGCTATGGCAATCTAATCAGAGGCTTTGTAGATAGCCTCCTATGTGCTTTCCCACAACTTAAAAGAGAAGGGACAAGCATTTCCCCTTACGAAAGTAGGGGTACCAATGGGTGATTGACGAAGGAAGCGAACGTCTCATAGACTACATTCAATTAGGCTTAAGGAGCATTGCATAGGCCTTTAGAAATAAATGGCCGATTTATAGATGGATAAACTATGGTGCTCCAAGTCTATGACGTGATAAGACAATAGATGGAATTGATAAGGAGAAAGAGAAATGAGAAGGAAAATCATTAGCGTCCTGCCGGCATTGGTTCTGGCGATGAGCCTGGTGTTGGTAATAATACCCCAGGCCGAGGTAGGTGCAGCTACACAGAATGAGGAATTTTCAGAAGGCGATACCTTCGTTGTTCCAGAAACGGTAACGGGAATCACCGTACAGGCGTGGGGTGGAGGTGGTGCCGGGGGAGGAAGTACTAATGCTGGCAGGTGGTCAGCAAGAGGTGGCGCCGGTGGTGGTGGTGGTGCTTATGCGAGTTCAACGCTGTCGGTAACACCTGGACAAAATTTGCAGGTTGTCGTTGGGGCAGGGGGAACTGGGATTACTGGAGATGATGGCAACTCTGGTAGCACTTCATTTGTCGGGGCCACTACAGACCCTGATAATGCATTCGTTCGTGCCGCAGGTGGTTCAGGCGGCACGGGAAACACAGACGGTGGCAGCCCGGAGGGAGGAGCTGGTGGTACGGTAGAAGATTCTATCGGTCAAACTAGGATTGCAGGAGGCGATGGTGGAGATGGTGCCACTGGTTGGTGGAACATTAGCTCGGGCGCTGGTGGAGACGGTGCCTATGGCGGTGGTTCTGGCGGTGCTGCGCTCAGCAGTGGTACTTCAGACGGCAATCCCGGAGATGTACCCGGCGGTGGTGGTGGAGGAGCACGGACACAAAGAGATGATGGCTCCCGAGCTGGTGGTGCTGGTGCTGCCGGGAAAGTCGTAATAATCTGGGTGACATATGACCTCACCACCTCCAACATGGAAGGAGGCTCGGTAACCACGCCCGGCGAGGATACTTTTACCTATGGCGAGGAGTTTGTAGTCGACCTGGTGGCGACCCCAGATGAGGGCTACCGGTTTGATGAGTGGACCGGTGATGTGAGCACCATTACAGATGTCTATGCTGCCTCGACCAACATCACCATGAACGGCGACTATTCCATAACAGCCAACTTTGTCAAACAGTATGACCTCACCGTCTCCAGCACGGAAGGAGGCTCGATAACCGAGCCTGGCGAGGATACTTTTACCTACGACGAGGGAACGGTAGTCGACCTGATAGCCGAGGTTGAAGAAGAATATCGGTTTAGAGAGTGGACCGGTGATGTGAGCACCATTGCAGATGTCTATGCTGCCTCGACCAACATCACCATGAACGGCGACTATTCCATAACAGCCAACTTTGTCAGGCAGTATGACCTCACCATCTCCAGTACAGAAGGAGGCTCGGTAACCGAGCCTGGCGAGGATACTTTTACCTACGACGAGGGAACGGTAATCGACCTGATAGCCGAGGCTGAAGAAGAATATCGGTTTAGAGAGTGGACCGGTGATGTGAGCACCATTGTAGATGTCGAGGACGCCACAACCAATATCGCTATGAACGGCGACTATTCCATAACAGCCAACTTTGAGGGAGGCTATCCGACGGTCACCACGAAAGCTGCCAGCAACATCACCGCTAATTCAAGCACCCTGAATATGGACCACAATGTTGGGGAATTCAGCCCGGTGCAGGTACGCTTTGCCTACAAGAAGTCCGAAGGCTTGTTTTGGTCTTATACTAATTGGATAACTCAATCAGGAAATGGCACCTATGCTGAGTCGATCAACGGGCTTAGCTCTAACACTAGATATGATTTCAAAGCCCAGCTTAATTATAACGATACTGAGATTGAGGTTGAGGGTACTACCCTTCAATTCACCACAGACAAACCATCAACGCCGTCACCCTCCGGAGGTTGTTTTATTGCCACTGCAGCCTACGGAACTCCGACTGCTGAACAGCTTGATGTGTTGCGAGAATTCCGAGATGTCGTGTTGCTGGAAAGCACCGCGGGCTCTCAATTTGTCGCCCTGTACTACCAGCTTAGTCCCCCTGTCGCGGATTTTATATCAGGAAGTAGCTTTTTGAGAACTCTTGTCAGGGAGCTCCTTGTTGACTCCATTGTTTGGGTTGTCGAAGCTACAGAGGATATATGGCAGAACTAGGGTGATGTAGAGTGCCCCGTATACAGAGCAGCTTGCCTACTGGTACAAGGTGTGTGAGACACCACCCCAGTAGGCAAGGCCAGTTTTATGCCTTGTAGACTATCTCCTCCTGGTGAGGAAACTCACTCCGAAAAGGAGCACGGCACTTACAGCAAAGCCTATGAGGCCAAGGTCACTTTTGAGGGGAATGTCAAGACCCGGGATCTTTCCCATCAAGCCTACTACCCCACCACCTATGAGAGCAGCCAGGGCTCCTCTCGGTGTCACTTTTAGCTTTTCTTTGTAAAACCCGGCGACCACCGGAACAACCAAGCCGCAAGTGAATATAGTGTAAGCGAAAAGAAGAGATGAAATCACCCCTTCTAAGGCCAAAGCCAGCCCCAACGCCATCAGACCTAACCCGACTAGACTTAAGCGAGTTAGTAAAATGGTTTTCCTTTCGTCAAGCGCAGGGTAAACTCGCTTAATTATATCCTCGGTTAAAATGACACTCTGGGTAAGCAGGCAGGTATCCGCTGAGGACATGAGTGCCGCGACCAGGGCGGCAAGGATCAGTCCGCTTAAACCTGGGGAAAGCACACTGGTTATTACCTGAGGAAAGGCTCCTTCAGCAGCTATCTCTGGATATAAAACCTTGGCGCTCATCCCTATAAATATGATGGCAAAAGCCAGGGGAATAAAAAGAAATGCCGACAAGATGGCTGATCGCTGGGCCGTTTTCTCTCCTTTAGCACAGAAAAGTCGAGAATACATATCAGGTCCCACCACATAAGTCGCTCCGACGAGAATCAAAAGAGACAAGAGCATCTTCCAATTGAACTCGGAGCTCGTTGGAAAAGAGAAATAATCCGGGGGTAGAGAGGCCCTTAACCCGTCAAGTCCTCCAACTTGCGAGAAAGCCAGCCCCAAAGCGACAAAAACCCCAATGAAAAGAAGCACCGCTTGGAAAACATCGGTACGGATAATCGAGAACTGGCCCCCCAGAATAGCATAAGCAACACAAACTATGGTAAAGACAGTCATCCAAAAAGCAACAGAACCTATTCCCAAGATAGATAAAACTGTCCCGGCAGCAACGATTTGTCCTGCCACCACCCCCACCCAAGCGACAACAATGAGAATAGAAGCCGCCAAACTCATACGGCGGTCATACTGCCTTTCTACCAGTTCAGGAAGCGTATAAAGCGCAGCGCCTCTTATTTTTTTGGCGAAGAAAATCCCCAGAAGCACGAGGCCGATGGAGCCAACAAGAAGCCACCAGGCACCTGTCAAACCTTGCTTGAACCCCAGGCCCGCCATCCCCACGGTTGCTGACCCCCCCACCGCAGTGGCTACAAGTGAACCGATGATAAGGGGCAGAGTTCCTTGACGGTGGGCAACGAAGAAACCATTTTGGCTTCCTGCTCTCCGCTTACTCCACACCCCTATGCCAATTATGGCGAGAAAATAGACGGCAATGATAATTAGTTGTAACATCTCACAACGATGTGGCTTTCATCCACCAGCTTCATACTGAATGCTGACGGCCGACTGCCCCTATATCAGTATTTGACGCCTCTTCCCTCAAGTGAATACAATCGCCGGCCATTGCCTTCTTCAAAGAGCCATCCCTTTCCTTTATTATCAATGCTCCGGTGGTATCAATGTCAATTGCCCGCCCTACTATCACCTCGCCCGGCGCTACTATCCTTACATCCTTATTTAATGTCACAGAGATTTTTTTCCATTCTTCGAGTAAATCTGCTTTCATTAACTGAGGCTGCTGTCGCTCTATTTCCATCAACAACGCCCTTAGAAATTCCTTTCTGGAGATTTCCCTTCCTAACGCATCCTTTAAGGAGGTCACCGTTTTCTCGAACTGGGGAATAGAGGTATTGGCGTTTATACCCATCCCGACGTTCACGAAGTTTACAACATCCATTTCAGCATCCATTTCAGCCAGTATGCCACACACCTTCCTGCCTTCAATCAAGACGTCATTGGGCCATTTTAATTCGGCCTTTAACCCAAAGAGCTTTCTAATCGTAGTTGCCACGGCAACAGAGGCCATCAAGTTTATCCTGGGAGCATAGGCAGGACTTATCCTGGGGCGCAAAACGAGAGTGAAATAAATCCCTCCTTCTGGCGAGAGCCATTCCCGGCTCAATCTTCCCCGCCCGCGGGTCTGGGCTTCGGCAATCACGATTGTCCCCTCCCCTGCTCCCTTTTTAGCTAACTCTCTTGCCACATCCATGGTCGAGCCAATCTCTGGGAAGTAATGAATTCTTTGTTCTAAACCAGGAAATTCGTAAGGAAGCAGTAAATCCGGAGAGGAGACCAGCCTGTATCCAATGGGCAACGCCTCTATTACATAGCCGTCCTCTTTTAAGCTGCGAATATGCTTCCAGATAGAAACCCGGGAGATGCCAAGCTGGTTAGAAAGTTTCTCGCCGGAGAGAGAACCGCCACACTCTCGAAGAGCTTTCAATATTTGCCTCTTCGTTTCGTTAACCTTCATTTTCTAAATGTTAACGACTACGATAGTTTTTGTCAATTGCCCGGTTGTTTGATTATTTCTAGTACTTTGCATATCATTACCCTTTATCTCAATACCAAAATGAAATACAGGAGATATACAATACTCGCCATTACAACAAGCTTGCTTGAACAGGCAGCCTTGGTGGCAGTCGTGCTCTGGCTGCTGCCAAGGGCTGCGATAAATATCCCCCTCTGGGGTCTCATCCTTATGATGATTGCTCTCGGGGTATATAATTATACAAATTACCGGCTTGGCAAGAAGGCGCTGGTTAAGAAGCCGGTGATTTCGCCGGATATTGGTAGTCGAGGTCGAACAACAACTCCC
>Ga0307429_1001624_pt1 | contig 10309 bp, 16 predicted proteins | sample SalMarWE160230MG_FD_202151 | JGI IMG/M metagenome (GOLD analysis project Ga0307429, IMG submission 202151) | Salt marsh sediment microbial communities from the Plum Island Ecosystem LTER, Massachusetts, United States - WE1603-230 | ecosystem: Environmental > Aquatic > Marine > Intertidal zone >...
GCACGCAGGTTAAGAATAAGTGGTAGGGGAGTGAGCGATTGCCGAGAGAGAGGAAAGAAGATCCTTGACAATCCCAAAATTATAAGCAAATATCTGACATAACTTCATAATGTAACAACGTCCCCCATTACCCCCATTATTTGAGTGGGGTCTGAAATAAAGTTTGGGGGTAATAATGTCCCCCATCATAAGTGAAGAAACTTAAAAACTTAAGGGCGTCCCGATTCAACTTTTGATGGGAAAAACATAACCATAAATGAAGATTACAACTCCTTTACCTTTCTAAAAGAAATCATACAGTTTATGAACAAACTTCCCCTTTTACAGCAAAGATAAGTCAACCGAAGATTTGACCCCATCAATTACGAGAAAAATAAAAATCCCGCTCTCTCAGGCACGCGCCAGGGGAATTATTGAGAACTATTTATCATGGCATATCGAGGTAAACGAACCCGATACCGTGCTCCTAGCATCCGAGATCGAAGAAAGACACCTTTTATCTTTCTGGGATGCACTGATCATAGCAGCAGCCTGTCGAGCAAAAGTTGACAAAATCCTCACCGAAGATTTGAACCATGGCCAGAAGATCGAAGGCATCCTTATCGAAAACCCTTTCGCTATTTGAGAATGAAAAGAGGTCTGAACTTCTCGGGGTCATGACCCGATTTAGTTTTATCAAATCGGGATCGTGTACCCAGATAGCATTTTTCGTGCTTTCGTGACAATCTTTTAGTCTTTCATCTTTTGCTTTTAGTCTTTTTAAATTTATATTTTTTCGTGTTTTCGTGATTAATCTTTTCTTAGCGTCTTTGCGCCTTTGCGTGAGGCCCCAATAACGACAATAAGGAAAGCCTGGCCGCCAAACGCCCCGGCACTGGGATTAGTCCCATGCGCTGGGGTGAAGTGATCGGGCAGGTTGCTCAAAAAGACTATGAAGAGGATGAACTGATATGAGCGCAGTAGCAAAATTTGAGAATTTGCAGGATCGCATCATTGAAATCAGAGATCAAAAGGTATTGCTGGATGTTGATGTTGCAGATATTTACAGCGTTGAAACAAAACGAATTAACGAGGCCGTAAAGAATAATCCCGACAAGTTCCCATCCGGATATATCATCGAACTGGATAAGGCAGAGTGGGGTGGGGTGAAGTCGAAATTTTCGACTTCAAAGAGAGGGGGGAAAGTTAAATTGCCGAAGGCCTTCACTGAAAAGGGGTTGTACATGATTGCTACGATATTGAAAAGTAAACAGGCTACAGAAGCGACGTTTGCAATCATTGAAACTTTTTCAAAAATCAGGCAATTATCCAGAAACATTCAGGAGCTATCGATTATTCAAGGTAAAGCTGATCAGAAGGCACTCATGCAGAGAAGCGGAGAGATGATTGCTGAACTCCTGGATGACGACCTGCAAACAACCGACACAGAAACATCGATAGAACTGAACTTCGCCGTTTTGAAGTTTAAGCACACGATAAAAAAGAAAAATAAATGAGAATTATATGCGTTATAACCGGTACCCGCGCCGAATATGGCCTACTTTACTGGCTTATAAAGGAGATCCCGGAGGATCCTGACCTTGAGCTGCAGAGCATTTCAACAGGCATGCATCTGCCGCCGGAGTTTGGCCTGACATACCGCCAGATAGAAAAGCATGGTTTTAAACCTTGCGTTAGAATTGGCATAAATGGAAATATGAAACAACGCCCCCCATTACTTGACAATCCCAAAATTATAAGCGAATATCTGACATAACTTCATAATGTAACAACGTCCCCCATTACCATAACGTCCCCCATTAGTCCCACTTTAAAGAATGTTAAAAGCAGGCAATGTTTAAATCGTTTTGGAACCAACGTCCCCCTTTACCCTTTACACTTTACAAAAAGATTGAAAGAAAAGGGAAAATGGGATAAAGAATATGTGGCTGGGGAGACAGAATTAGAAATTTTTATCAGGAAAGAAAAAGTATATAAGGGTGGAATATAAAAGATAAATGTCTGAAGGATGATGGAAGGAGAAAACCAAGATAAAGGGGGAATAAATGGAAACTTCAAAGTTTGAAAAGCGTAAATCTTTTACAGAAATACTAAAGGCATTGAACTATCATGATGAAAGAGAGGCTGCAGTTGATCTTACGATCCTATCTGCTTCCGCAAGATATGCTGAGTTTTCTGAGGAGTGCCAGCGCTTTGAGAAAATATATGGTACCGAATATAGGGAGTTTGAAAAGAAGATTTCTAATAAAGGACTTTAGGGAAGAAGATGATCTTATGGCCTGGAAGTTTGCAAAAGAGGGGGCTGAATTCTGGCTTGAGAAACTCGAGGAATTAAAGAGTGTTTTATAACCTGTTGAGAAGATATCGCCCTATAGTAAAAGAGTTCAGGGTAACAAAATTCAGGAAAATCCACAATGCACATGAGCTGGTGATGGAGGTCATTTTAAAAGACGATTCTAAGTTAGCCATAAAGGATTATTTATTTCAGGACGGAACCAGAAAATATGCCTACCACTGGCAAGATAAGGATGGAAAATTACTTATAAGGTGGGACAATGCTGGCCATTGGAAAAATATTTCTACATTTCCTCATCATAAGCATATTGAGAGAGTAGAAAAGGTTGAGGATTCAAATGTTCGAAATATAGACCAGGCTCTTGAGTTTATTTCAAGTAGGCTGGAACAGGCAGAGTAAAGACCTTACTAATCGCAAAAATATCATAATGAAACAGTGCCCGCTCCCCACATATTTTTTCAATCGACAATAGTCAATAGTCAATAGTCAATCTCAATGCGTCCCCCATTACACAAAAGAGCTTGAATGAGTTACTTATTTATTTATGCCCGTCCCCCTCTTCACTGGATCAAATAGTGAAATTCGATATTTCACTGGTTGAACTAATTTCCAGGGTCTGCGCTAAATTTGGGATTAGCGTAAAAGATTTAGTTTCCAAGAGCCGGAATCGACAGCTCAGTCAAACGAAGGGAGTGATATGTTATTTGGCGGTGGATGAATTGGGATACAGTGGGGATGACGTGGCACGCAGGTTAAGAATAAGTGGTAGGGGAGTGAGCGATTGCCGAGAGAGAGGAAAGAAGATCCTTGACAATCCCAAAATTATAAGCGAATATCTGACATAACTTCATAATGTAACAACGTCCCCCATTACAACATGGGGCGTTTATAATTAGTTGTGCCTTACCCAATTCAATACATTCACATTCACCAATAAAGGAGGTGATGGATATGCCAGAGATGGCTATCAAGGGTATTTATCGTGATGGGAAGATTATACCTCAGGAAAACATTCCGTTTAAAGAAGATATGAAGGTGATTATTGTCTTTACTGAAAAATATGATGAAGATGAAGCCCGTTATTATGAGCATGGATGGCAGGTAGCGGAAAAAAAAGCTTCTGAAGATTATAAAGCGGGGAATATAAAGTCGGCAGACAGTCTTGAGCAGATGTTTGATGATATTGAGAGAAACATCAATGAAGATTAAATAGTCTCCTAACTATGAGAGGTCGTTACAGAAATTTGATAAGAATATGCGTCTTAAAGTCAAGAAAAAACTAGAACTGTTTATTGAGAACAAAAAAACATCCGTCACTACGATATAAGAAAGTTAAGGCTCTAAAACATGAAAGGCCACCTGTTTGGGAAATCTCCATTGATATGGATATAAGGATCACTTTACAAAAATTCGATGACCACATTTACTTAAGGAATATTGGCGGGCACAACATTCTGCCGTAGCCAGCAATAAATCGTTACTTGTCGCTCTGTACTCGTAACCCGATGAGCTTTCCGCTTTGCGCATTCAGTTTTTTGCTCTCTGCTATCTCTGGGGCACTCCGCAATTCATTGTGAAACTTAAAAATTTAAGGATGTCCCGCTTCACTACCCAAAGTTATACATTGCGTTTTTCCTCTTGAAGTGATAAATAGGGGACGAGAATTAAGGAGGTATTAGAATAAGGCCATGGAAAGAAAAAAAATTAATTCTACAGTCGGCGTTATTAAGATTATAGAACATATAGAGTTTCAATTATCCAACCTGAAGAAAGCCTTAAAGGAGACTAAGCCGATTGTGGAGGGAGAGAAAAAGAGATTTCGATCCGTCCGAGAATACAAATTTTGTGGAATGTGGAAAGACAGGGAAGATATGAAGGACTTATCTAGCACTGAATGGCTGACAAAACTTAGAAGGGATCAATGGGGCAGAATATAGTAGATATGATTCTTCTAGATTCCACTGTACTAATCGACCTTACCCGTGAAAATGAGGAAGCAATAAATTTTATAGATACGGTGAGAAAGAGCAATCATGAAACAGCTATCTCTATAATATCTTCAATGGAGTTAATCATCGGATGCCGTAACAAAAGTGAAATTGGTAAGACATTAAAATTTCTCAGAGAATATTCGATTATTGACATTTCCGTTCCGATTTCCAGAAAGTCATATCAACTAATTATCCAATACAGCAAAAGCCACGGGCTAGTGATTCCTGATGCTTTCATTGCCGCTACAGCGTTGGATGAGGGCTTGACACTGGTAACAAGCAATGTTCGACATTTTGACATGATAGAGGGATTAGGTGTTCAAAAACCCTATTAGATTTACAGCCAAAAGAGCTTGAATGAGTTACTTATTTACAAATGGACGTCCCGCATAACATTGGGGACTGTTGTTCGTATGCACTATCAAAATATTCCGGTGAACCACTGCTTTTTAAGGGGAATGACTTTTCCAAAACAGATGTAGAGGTCGTGTGAATGTTGGGATCGCCCGTATCCTTTTGAGCTTTGAGCTTTCACCTTTCAGCTTCTATTACGTCCCCCATTACCCCACTTTCTCTTATTGATAAACGACTAAGGGCAATCGTGGATAGGTTTTTGAGAGTGCTCAATGAGAAATAAAGGATTTAATACTCCTTATTTCAAGAGTTCTGTTGATAAACAAAAAAAGTTATTCAACTTAGGAAACAACGGCCACAAAATTACACTGGGGCGGATTTAGCCGGAGCGTAAATCGTTTTGGAACCAACGTCCCCCTTTAATATTTAAAATAGAGTCACAAGGCACCAACGTCCCCCATTAGAGATTAAACGCATAGTGCTTGGTTCAAAAGAATAACCTATCCGCGTGTTTCTGCGTGATTCTGTGGCTAATTTGTGGTAGTTGTATTGGAAATAAATTTGTACAATAAATTTCATGAAAAAAATAGAGAATAGGAAGGTGGCGTAATGAAAACTGTAAAATCTTTGACTCCGGAATCTTTGACTGCTGTTGAGATTTTGGAAGGGATTGATAAAGTTCATAGAGATCAGGCCTTAGAAATGTTAAGGAATTTTGTAAATGACCTTTATAGTGAACAGAAATGGCAGGAATTATTATCAAAGTCTCCAGAACCAATGATTAATATGGCAAAGCAAGCTCTTCAAGAACATATTGATGGAAAAAGTCATGTGATGTAATGAATCCATTTACTGTAAAGTCGTATTGGAAATCATATAAGGGATTACCAAAGAAGATTCAAAGGGATGCAGATAGAAAATTTGATCTTTGGAAGAAGAACCCTTTTCATCCTTCTCTGAATTTCAAATGTGTGAATACGGAATACAATATCTGGTCAGTAAGAGTGACGATGGATTATCGCGCGCTTGCTGTAAGGCATGAGAAGTCAGTGATTTGGTACTGGATTGGTGACCATAATAAATATGAGCAGTTATTAAAAGCTTTATAGCGTAATAATTAGCCGCAGAAAGACGCTGACGGACGCAGACATGAATATTAATGATCTTACGTATCAGAGTTCGGAGACTGCCGATAGGAGCTGCTGATTAAAAACGAGATGCGATAGAAGGGACGCATAAAATCATGCCCTCCTTTCCTATTCATAATTCCTCTATGCCTGTGTGGGCTCGAGCGAACTTTACGCAGCTTTGCAGCAACCTCCCCCATTATTCATTTTCATTTGATCTTTCAGCTTTGCCTGCCCCGTGAAATTGACGAAGTCACAGCGCAGCGCATTTCACTGGGGTGCTTTGAGCTTATATGCTTTCAGCTTCTATTGCGTCCCCCATTACACAAAAGAGCTTGAATGAGTTACTTATTTACAAATGGACGTCCCCCATATAGCACACTCATTAACGAACGTACGCCCTGAGTCATGGAGCAAAGGAAGAAACTTAAAAACGTAAGGGGGTCCCGCTTTACTTTAGAGCAATTTTTTAGTCAATAGTTAAGGTTTGACCCTATTTTCACGTGCGCGTGCAGCCTAAAGCTTTTATCCACTTTAACCTTTCAGCTATTGGCTTAAATCGCCATACACTATGCTCTCTGCTAATTCCGAAATCCGAAATCGCTATGCACTATGCTCTCTGCTATCTCTGGGGCACTCAGCAATTCATGTAGAAACTTAGAAACTGAAGGGCGTCCTGCTTGACATACATCTGCACTCCGACTTCCGACCTCTGATCTCTGGCTTCTGCCCTGTCATGCGCTTTTCACAGGTAATAAAGTTATTTAAGTATTTAAGGACGTCCCCCTATCATTACTGAAGAAAAAGGATTTGACACGCAATCAAGCAGGTGGTATACTTCAGTATAATAAAGAGTATACCTCAGGAGGTGATCAAACTGTCTAAAGTAACTGCCAAATATCAAGTTACCATACCTGTAAAGGTTAGGAAGGAACTGGGTATCCTTCCAGGAACCGAAGTGGACATTGCAAAAGAGGGTCAAAAATATGTCATCGTTGTTGACCCAATAGAAACGGTTAAGAGGAAGTGGCGTGGAAGGTTCAGGGGTGGACTGACAACAGTGGAATATATGGATGAAGTCAGGGGCAAGGTAAATTGAGAGTCTGCGTAGATACGACTATTCTGCTTGATATTTTGAAAGATGAATTTAGAATCTTTCAGGACAAGTTGTACACTGCTCTCGCAAGAAGAGAGAATCTGGTTGCACCCTCGGTTGTGTTTGCGGAACTTATGCCCCAATTTAAAGGAAACACCAAGCAATTGGGTGAGTTTTTAGAGGAACACAAAGTTGTGACAGAACCTCTTGACCTTGATTCTGTCATTGCCGCATCAGAAAGCTGGATGAAATATTTGAAAAGAAAAACAAAAGTAAAGTGCCCACAGTGCGGCCACAAGCTGAACCTAAAAGAACATTTTCTGTCAGATTTCTATATTGGCGGGTTTGCTTCAGCAAAGTGCAGTGCCATTCTCACCAGAGACAGGGGCATATACACAAAATATTTTCCGCAGTTAGTCGGATATGAAGATTGTCTGAAAATGTGATCATGCTAATCGCTGCTGTGCTACTCCATGCGCCCCGCTCTCTGCCCTATGCCCTTGGCAGGCAGGAAAGTTATTTAAGTATTTAAGGACGTCCCCCTTTCCGATCAATGATCAATAGCCGCCCGAAGGGCTTGGCCTTTTCCCGATCGGCTACCTGCCCTGTTAAATTCACGCAGTGAGGAGTGTAACGCATTTAACCGGGGCCCCGATCGTGAAAAACCAACAAAAAACCGCTTAGCGATCTTTGCCTGCCCTGTTAAATTCACGAAGTGACAGCGATAGCGTATTTAACCGGGGCGTCTTAGCGGTTCATAACCCCTAACCCATCATCCATAACCTAAGCAGTTAAAGGTAAGTCAATCAAAGACTTGACCCCCACACTTGAGTTAATTCGGTATATCCACTTAAATCCTATAAGAGCAGATTTGGTAAATGAGCTGAGAAAACTTGACCGATACCGATGGTGTGGCCACAGTGCTATCCTTGGCAACCGCAAAAACCCCCTGATTCAGAAGCCCGCTATGAGCTATAAGCAATCAGCTATCAGCTCTTCTGAGGAACGCCAGAAGCTTCTTGCTGGCAAGACGACTCAGGATGTCTTGCTCCATTTCGGTGACACTCTCAAAGTCGCCCGCAGAAGATACCGACAATTCGTTAATAATGGAATAGACCAAGGAACTCGGCCTGAATTACAGGGTGGAGGTTTAGTCAGAAGTGCAGGTGGAGATAAGACTGGCCTCTTGGGTAGAAAGAAGGAAGAACGAGAGAAGGGAGACGCAAGAATACTGGGCAGTGGGGATTTTGTTTTGAGAATAATAAAAAAGGGAAACGATTCTATTGATGATAAAGCGATGCGCAGTGTTTCATTAGAGGATTTAATTTCCAAGGTCTGTTCAAAATTTAAGATTACCTTAGATGAATTGGTATCAAAGAGGAGAAAGAGGGAGCTGAGCCGGGCGAGGGCAGTGATATGTTATCTGGCGGTGGATGAATTGAATTATAGCGGGGAGGATTTGGCAAGAATTCTATCAATAAGTGGGCGGGGTGTGAGCGACTGTAGAGATAGGGGACAAAAAATTCTCGACAACCCTAAAATTATATATGAATATCTCTCCTAACATTCATAATGTAACAACGTCCCCCATTACAAAAACGTAAGGGGGTCCCGCTTTACTTTAGAGCAATTTTTTAGTCAATAGTTAAGGTTTGACCCTATTTTCTTCAATCATAAGTTTACAAGCACGCCCTGTTAAATTCTTTGGAAAAGACAGCGTAGTGGATTTAACTGGGGTTGACTATGTCCCCCATTAGAGACACAACGTTTGAATGAGTTACTTATTTACAAATGGACGTCCCCCATATCATGACATAACTTCATAATGTAACAACGTCCCCCATTATACACGTGACCCTAAAAAGATATTGACTATTTTAGGCGAAACGATTAAAATAGTTAAAAAGATGAAGGGGGGATAAAATGGAAGCGACAGCAACAGAAGTAAAAAACAAGTTTGGAAAATTCTCTGACATTGCCAGGAATGAGCCGGTTATTGTTGAGAAAACTGGTCGTAAGGTAGTGGTGCTGATAGCCTTTGAGGAATATGAACGCCTGACTCAAATCGAAGATGCTTATTGGGGCGAAAAGGCAGTGAGGGCTGAGGCGGATGGATATGTTGGATCGGAAGAGTCAATGGCTTTCATAAAGGCAAAACATGCTTAGGCTTGATCTAACCAAAAAAGCCATAGCCTTTCTGGACAAATTGCCACCCAAACAGTTCAAGCAGGTTTCAAAAAAGATTTTTTCATTAATGGCAAATCCTGTGCCTCACGATTCAAAAGAATTGAAGGGGTACCCTTACCGGGGGACAGACATCGGAGAATATCGAATTATCTACCGCCTTGAAGAAGATGTTCTCAAAATTGCGCTTGTCGGCAAACGCAATGATTCTGCTGCCTATAAAGAATTAGCAAGACTATAGCGCAGCCGCGCTCTACTGGGGCCTGACCACATTTACATTAAAAGGGTGGGGAAAATTTAATCAGTTTAAGTTACTTATTTATTTATGCCCGTCCCCCTCTTCACAAGCAGGTATGTGATAATTTTGAAACAACAGTGAAACCAAAACATATATTAAGGGGGCAGGGACATCTGGACGTCCTCGGGAGGTAATACGATGGATTTTTATACAACTGTATTAAGAAAAAGCGGCCCATATTGGGTTGCCTTATGTTTAGAAAACGGAATTGCCGGACAGGGCCATACAAAGGAAAAGGCAGTCGCAAAGCTAAAAGAAGCGATAGAATCTATTGAGGAAGTTCGAAAGGCGGACGAGGATATTTATTCTGCTCCTTTGTCAATAAAGGAATTGCATGAATTTTTGAAGGTAGAAAGCTTGGAGGCTATTCCAGAACCGTTGGAAATGAGAGCGTTGTATGCCTAAAAATGTGCCGTCTTTGAAAGCAAAACAACTCATTCGGCTGTTGAAATCCGGTGGCTGCAAGTTTTATAGAGAAGGTAAGGGAGATCACAAACTATACGTGCGTTATGTTGCGGGGAAAAAGAGAGTGGTACCTATTGACATGGGTGATAAGGAATTTTCACCTCCTTATGTACTACGTATATTCCGGCAATTTGGGTTTAGTGACGATGATATAGAGGTGTTACTGAGATAAGACAGCATAGCCCGGGTAAGATCCCAATTCTACTCGTAGAGTCAGAAGGTAACAACATCGCCCAAACACATTTCTCTGTGCCTCAGTGCGCTCTCTGTGAGATATTCTTTTATCCTTTCGCGCCCTGCTCTATGCTATTTGCTAAGTCATCAATCAACAATTTTACCCTGCACAATTGATGTTAATCACAGCGCAGCGTATTTAACCGGGGTTTACCCCGTGAAATTTTTACCCCGTTAAACCTTTCTTTTCTGTTTAACTGGGGCACTTCAGTGACAGCTTGCCAAGTTAAATTCACGTCAGTGACAGTGAAGTTTACCCCGTGA
>Ga0307429_1001627_pt1 | contig 10286 bp, 9 predicted proteins | sample SalMarWE160230MG_FD_202151 | JGI IMG/M metagenome (GOLD analysis project Ga0307429, IMG submission 202151) | Salt marsh sediment microbial communities from the Plum Island Ecosystem LTER, Massachusetts, United States - WE1603-230 | ecosystem: Environmental > Aquatic > Marine > Intertidal zone >...
AGGGCATCGACCTTTTCACCGTTGACAAGGATATCCAGTTTCACCAGATCACTCTCGCGGTAACCGATGAAGTCGTAGTCAAAGGATCCGTATCCCTGGGTAACGGACTTAAGTCTGTCATAGAAATCCACGATGACCTCTGCAAGGGGCATGTCGAAGCGGATCTCGATCCGCCCGGGGGAAGGATAGGTGAATCGGGAATTCTCGCCCCGGCGATCCAGACAGAGCTTCATGACCGCCCCCATATAGCACTCCGGGACCAGGATGCTTGCCTGAATGAACGGCTCTTCAGAGCCCCTGATGACAATGGGATCGGGGTAGTACTGGGGGTTGTCTACCGAAAGGCAATGGCCATCCTCCAGGGTGAAACGGTACTGGACGCTCGGAACGGTCATGATAAAGGACTGATCGTATTCCCGTTCAAGCCTCTGCTGCACAATCTCCAGATGGAGGAGTCCGAGAAAACCGCATCGAAATCCCTGGCCAAGGGCTGCGGATGAATCTTTCTCATAGGTCAGGGCCGCATCATTGAGTTTGTATTTCTCCAGTGCATCCGCAAGCGAGTGATAGTCGTCGGAGGCAATGGGATATATGGACGAAAAGACAACCGGCTTGGCCTCCTGGAAGCCTGGGAGGGACGTGGATGCGGGCCGGCCATCCAGGGTAATCGTGTCCCCCACGCGGGTGTCGCTCACGGTCTTTATGCCGGCTATGAGATAACCTACGTCTCCGGCAGAAAGCCTGTCGCGGGGTTCCCTGTTCAGGCGAAAGTATCCTACCTCCTCCACCCTGTAAGCAGCGCCTTTAGACATCAGACGGATGATGTCACCTGGGCGCAGGGTCCCGTCAAAGACCCGGCAGCTGATAATGACCCCCCGGAAGAGATCATAGTCTGCATCAAAGATCAAGGCGGTCAGAGGATTATCTTCTTTCCCGGCAGGAGGGGGGATCCGGTTCACAATGGCCTCGAAAACGGCCTCAATGCCGATCCCCTCCTTGGCAGAGCACAGGATGATTTGGTCTGAGTCCAGACCCAGTTCGTTTTCAATCTCATCCTTGACCCGGTCCACATCCGCGGAAGGGAGGTCGATCTTGTTGATGACCGGAATGATGGCCAGATCGTGCTCCATGGCAAGATAAAGATTTGCAAGGGTCTGGGCCTGGATGCCCTGGGAGGCGTCCACCAGGAGCAGCACCCCCTCACATGAGGCCAGGGAACGGCTGACCTCGTAGGAAAAATCCACGTGCCCCGGCGTATCGATCAAGTTGAGATCGTATTCCTGTCCGCTCCTGTCAGTATAAGGGAGGGTCACGGTCTGGCTCTTGATCGTGATGCCCCTTTCCCTTTCCAGGTCCATGGTGTCCAGGATCTGATCCCGGAATTCCCGTTCGCTGACCAGGCCGGTATATTGAATAAGGCGATCAGCCAGGGTGGATTTACCGTGATCGATGTGAGCGATGATGCTGAAATTTCTTATCTGAGTCATGTCCGTTAGGTTCAACCGTTGGCAAGGAACGGCCTTCCTTTCTGAAAACTTATGCCCATGCCCCGGTCGATTTGATCATGTCACTCCTCCAGGAGCGTCATTCAAAAAAGGGATGAATAACCTTTATCTTTGAAACATAACAAATTGTCAATAAAGATTTGGGCCGCAAATTATCTTCAAAAACCATGAGTCAAGAGCAGGCCTGCCCCGTTGCGATCACCTGCTAAGGGGGTCAGTCAATGCCCTTCAGGTGGTAGCAGATCTCGCTGCCAAATAGCCTTCTTTGCCATGCCCTTATGGTATCTATGCCCTCCAAATCTTTCGGGCTTTTGGGGTATGCAAGGGCGAGAGACTGTATCTGGGCGTTTGTGCATACAAGAGAGGGATCGATGCCCATCTCTTTTGCTCTTTGTTCCCTCCACTCCCTAAGGGCCTTTACCTTATTTGACACCGTGGCACCGATCTTCTCTTGGGTAATCCTGGGGAATGCCGGGAGTTCATTTTCCGGCAGCTTTATGGATTCATCTATCTTTTTCAGGATGGAACAGCCCAACATCCTTACTTGCCTGGCACTCAATCCCTTTATACGCCCAAGGTCTCTTTTGGTCACCGGCCTCCTCTCCACGATCTCCATGATCGGTTCGTTTCCGAGGATCTTAAAGGGGGGAAGATCCCTGCGTCTGGCCGTATCATCCCTTAATTGCAAGATCGATTCCAGTACTGCCAGGCCTCTGGGGTCAAGCCTGCTGGCTCCCTTGAATCTCAGGAAGAGCGGATTACCGTTCGGAGGAGTAGGGCGCACCTTGCTCTGAAGTTCACACTCTTCCTCCACACAGAAAAGCCTGCCCTTGACCTGCAGTTCTCTCTCCAGTATCCGGCTGAGGGAAAGGAGGTGACAAGTATCCTGAACCGCATAGGCACGCATGGCAGCAGGCAATGGCCTCTCTGACCAGTCCTTTTTCTGATACTTCTTCTCAACAAGCACTCCCAACCTTTCTTTGAGGAGGCGGGCAAGACCAGTTTCCCTGATCCCAAGAAACCTTGCCGCAATCTGGGTGTCGAAGAGGGAGTTCACTTCAATATTGAAATCTCTGTAGAGGGAGCGTATATCATAATCGGCTCCATGGAACACCTTTAGAATATTCGGGTCTGCAAAGACCGGAGAAAGGGGTGAGAGATCATCAAAAGATAGAGGATCCACCAGGATATCCTGCAACGGTGTGGAGATCTGGATGAGGCAGACCTTCTCCCGATAGTGGAACATGGAATCAGCCTCGAGATCCACACCTATCGACGTCTCCCTTTCAAGTCCGGCGGCGATGCGGCTAAGATTAGATCGATCTTTCACCAGTAAGTATGCGGGTTGTTCTCTTATCATCCTTCTCTCTTTATGCCATTAAATTGCCAAGAGGTCGAATTTACCAAATATTTGGGCTCAAATTCGTACCAACGTAGATTTTTAAGTTGTTTTAGAGCTACGGAACCCTTTTATTTTTAAAATTTTAAGTAATTTCTTCACGAACGGGAGTCCTGATCGAATAATTGGTAACGCCGAGCTTCCTGTTCATTTCCCTGAGCAGAGTAAATTTGGCTGATCTTCTGATAATAATGGACTTTGTTATCCGGATCTTCTTGAACCAGGGAAAGATATAGTTCCAAAATATCTGTTGAGTATTTTCCGAACTCAAAACATAGATCCGCGTATCTTTGTTTGATGAAAGTATCGATTCGAACACCACAACCGCGACATTGCCTCATTATATCACCGTATAAATCTCGGGCTTTCTCCTTTTCAAAAAGTGCCTCATAAGTTTTGGCCAGCAATCGAGCAATGTTTTCATCCCAACCAGAAGATTGCAGGTAATCAAGGTAGAGGGATTCCGCTTCTTGATATCTTTTGGCCTGAAAGAGCGTCTCGCCTCGAAGAAGCTGAATGGGTAACGAGTCAACTAACTCTTCTGGACAAGAAAGAAGGAGTTCTTGAGCCTGATCGAACTCCTTTATTTCCCAAAAGATCTCACACAGGAGATGATACCCTTGCATAGAATCAGGATGCTCTTTCATAAAACCTTCCAATAAAGCACGAGCTTCTTCATATTTTTGTAGGTTCAGATAGGCTGTGGCCAGTTCGAGAGGGATAAAACTATGTGGTGATGGATTCTCTCCGATGGCATGGGATAATTTGGCTGCTGCAAGCTCAAAATCTCCCTGATTTAGGGCCACATAACCGGCCTTAAAGGTGTTCCCATAACTATGATAGGCTTTCCGCATTTCTTCAGGCAATGAGCCGCACAAGACCGCAAAATATTCTCCCTCTGGCCCTTGGTAACCAGCTTTTTCAGTATTTTCCATATGCACGTCGAAATCAGATAAATCTTTAATCTCTTCTCCGGCAAAATGATTGTGGATCTCTTGTAGTTGTTCCTCGAGTTCAACTGTTAGCTCTGGATCTTCTGTCAATTCCAGAGCCAGACGAACTATCTCCTCCGCGTTATCAAACATTTCAGCCCTCATTAGTTCTTCCCCCGTCTGTTTGTGTTGAAGAGCCAGGGCCTCCTTGCTGTGGAGAATCTTTTCCTGAAGCCGGTTTTTAAGATCTGTGTTGTTCGGAAATTTTCTTTCCAGTTTGTTTAGAGCCGTCTCATATTCAATTTTTGCGAGCCCATATTTTGCGGTTTCGAAAAAACTATCCCCTTTTTGCTCGTATTCTTCAGGATCTTTACCAGAAAAAATTTTCAAAATTCCCATTGGATCATCTACCTCATTAGGGTTAAGTCCCAGTGGAATAGTCTTCGCCCCAATTGAATAAGTTAAGGCCCCAGTTAAATAGTCTTCGAATTTAACGGGGTAAACATTCAACGGGGTAAAAATTCCACGGGATAAACCTACGTTTGACTCTTATTCACCTCTGGCTCGGAATTCTGAACAACAGTGTCTTGGATGTGCAAGGTTGCCCCTGTGGGCTGCTTTTGGTTAATAGAAGAACAAAGAAATTCTTAAGTCAAGAAAAATTGGCTTTAAGAATTGCATCGGAATCAATGAATTTAGTCTAAAGAAGATGATGAAAGGTCCGCAAGATATTGTGGTCAGCTACTGAACCAAAAAGTTCATACATTAACTAATCAAAACATCAACTGCTTTTTTCTTGCCTGATGAAGAGGGGTATCCCGAAATTTTGTAAGCGCTAAGCACACGATGGTGATATCTTGACTGGTGTTTCAATAATTCATGAACAATGGGGGAGGGTGTGAGGTTTTTCTGTAATGTGGATATGCTCATCTTAAACAGAGGGGAAATCCCATGATTTAAGACCTGACACCGGACTTACATTAGTTAATAGTTTAGGAGCGTAATCCCGACCACAATAGGTCAGGATTAAAGCCGTGGCTTTCTGCGGTCGGGGTAAAGCCCTTTATTTGCTGTCTCAAGGAACGTTAAGCAATTTCTGCACGAGCGTCCCCCATCAAGTAAGATTCTTTTTTATGGCGTTTTGACGGACGATCGAACCGGTCGGTTACACTGTTTTCTGGCGGAATCACCAGTTTAATCAAAAGAATTCCTCGATGCTCTGCATCGGGGTTAATAAGATAAAAATTCATTTTGATACCTCGCAGCTCTGCTGCGGGGTAGTTCATATCTGGGCTCAAAGGAATGACATTGAAAGCCTGCCATATCCTGAACATCTCGGTTTAAATTACACAAAACCGATTCCTGAAATTCCAAATCATGACAAAAAGGACATTTCCTGTGAAAACGTGGTACTTGTGACTTGGCACATTCCTGGCATTTTACGGGCAGTTTATTCAAAGAGGACATCTTTGCCATTTCAGTCTTGCAGTCTTTTATCTACATTATATACATTGTGTCCACCCTGTCATGCCGTTTTAGGAATTCAAGTTGTTCATCAATTGTCAAAAACCTGGAAAGGTCCAATTCCTCAAACTCATCATCACTGGTGTTCGTTTTTCTTTTAACATTTTGAACAATAGGCTCTAACTGTTCTTTTGATATTTCAGGAACTCTGGTGATAGAGCTTTTCTGCGGGACATCGCTTATGATCTTGAAGTTATAGCTTACCATTTCTAACATTCCATTTGCCTTTTCTTTTGTTAATATTCGATATTCAAAATGCTCACCCCGCCCGGCTATTGGACGAAAATAATAAAATTTGTACAATCGTTCACCCTTGCTTATCCGCAATAAATATTGATCATATTCAGGATGTGGCTTTTTAGATCTTACGTTCTTGACTCGCTTCTTCATATCCAATATTGCATCTGACTTCGGCTCCGTTTTTTATAGTGATAATGTTTTTTGAAGCCATTTCTTAAAAACAATATCTTGAATCATATACCTTCCGTTTTTTATAATAATTTCTTTTTTTATAAGACTTGACAGGGCTTTGGTAACCAAAGAACCGGTTTTTAAGTTAACCGATTTTAAAGAGTCAGCGTTAAAAAGGTTGGATCCATTATTCAGCAGGATCAGTTTTAAGGTTTTCTTTTGATTAATGCTTAAGGTTTCCCATAATACGGTGTGTTCTAGACTTCTCTTTTCTATGATTGCATTTTCTATCTTGTTGATAATCTCATGGGAAAATCCTTTTCCCTTTGGTTCCTCCCAGAGGTGAAACAGGAAGTTCTGGATATACATTGGATGGTTTTCAAATCTTGCTACAGTTTCTTCTATTAGTTCAGTAGGGAGATGAACATTCTTTCGGCTGAATAGGTTCTGAACCCAGGGGATGTAATGTTTTGCCTCTATTTTGTCTAAAGGAAAACTCTCTGCCAATTTATAAAATGCACGGTTATTTGAGTTAAACATTTCGGTTATCAGGTGTTGCTGGCTACCTGAAAAAATATAACAAATATTTGAGTGTTGCTGAATAAACGAGCGTATTCTTTTTTCAAAACCATCTTCTGTGTAATTGGCAATTTCTTGGAATTCATCAAAAGCAATAACCAGTTTACGTTTTTGTGAATACTTTGAAAGAATATTCATCAGTTCTTCGAGAATCATTTTTTCATTAACTGCCTCAAAGGTCGGTGAAACTGAGGTTGCTCCTGTTGCTGAATCTATGCTTAAATTGAGCTTGATATTTTTAAGGGCTTTACTTACTGATTTAAGGAGTCTTTCAAAATTTGATTCCAGTTGATTTAAGCCCTGAAAAGTTCTGGTGATAAAATCCTTTTCAGATATCGTTCCATACAACTCGACATGCATAGTGCCGATATTGAGATTTTTTTCCTTGATTTCACGAAAAATCTGCCGAATTAATGAACTTTTCCCGTATCTTCTATGGGAGTATAAAAGTACATTTTGAGACCCTTTTATATATTTAAGCAATTCAGACAGCTCTTTCTTGCGGTTGCAAAAAGACTCCCCGATAACATAGTTGCTGTAGGCAAATGGATTTTTCATATTTTACATCACAGATTAATCTATTTAGTGTATTATTATTTACACTATTATAATTATACCCTTTGGTGTAATATCTAATACATATTATATGTAATGTCAAGTATTAAAAAGTGAAAAAATGGATGGGTAGCAGCCATTATGCTAATAGAGGATCTTCTTCAACGAAATATGAGCAAGGATCAGGGTTGATCCGCTTGTTATATTTCGTTTAATTTTTTTTAAACTTCGGAACCCGCTGTATCAATATCCTCCGCTGCTTCAAATTCGTCTTTTGTTTGTTGCTCCCGCCTAGATTCCCAACCAGCAACTATTGCCGTAAAGGGGGATGTTGGTTCCAAAACGATTTATGAAATGCAGCTCTTGCATCTTAAAGATCTTATATATATTAGGGCTTCGATGGAAGTCTTTTTAAGTTCTGTTTTTGGAAAAAAATCTGACTTTTATTAAGCTGATAAGTCGCTTTGGAAGTCGCGGTAGGAATGCCGGTTACCCGGTTCAGTGCCCGGCCCCTGTTTCGCCTCGTCAGATTCCCCTTGGCCAGCCTCCTTTTCTCCATCCCCTCCGCCATACGCTTGTTGTCACGCATATTGTTCAGGGACTTCTTAGATACTATGAGGCTGTCAGACTCCCTGTATCATTTCATCATTGCTTTGCTCCCTCAGGATTTTCAATGCGGACCTTATTGCAATCTAATAAGGCCAGATACAGGGCCTCCCGATTCCCGCGCAATAAGCTTCCATGCATGCATGAGGTCTCCGACCCCGCCAAGTCCTTATATCCCTTGCCATTCCGGAATATAAGATATTGCCTTCTGTATTCTTAAAGTACATCGGCACTTGGACTCATATCTCTTACGAGGCTCAATACTCAGCCTGCACTTTCCCTTGTCAACGCTTCACCGGTAATGTCACCATTACCAATGCATGACTCAGGGCTGATGTGGATGGCTAGTCCTTCATCATAGGACACTTTCAGTCCCTGCTTATTGCCGGTTTTAATCGGCGCTCTTAAAAAAAGATTTGGCCCCTTTTTTTTTGCTCAAGACCTGCCCGCCGTCCTTCTGGCGGGCTTGTCCGCCATCCTTCTGGAGGGTTTATCCGCCCTCTTTATGGCGGACCTGGCACCATTTATTTATAAACCAGTAGTCCAGTCCCATTTCTCCAACGGACTCAATCCTGGAGTGTTCGCTGCGGATAAATGCCAGCATCTGTTCGGCGGCGGCTGCATCCAGAATCATGGGGTAAAGGCCGGGTGCCGGCCGTATCATGTGATGTTTTGCCGCCAGTTCAATATTTCGCCGAGCATCGGCAATATTTTCTCCCACCGCGATGACCGCCCTGGCCGCGGCAGCCTTTTCCAGCACGACAGAACGGTCCGGGTCAAAAACCGGGTCTCAGAGGTGCGCATGGGTCTCGACGATATTGTGTTCCGGCATTGCGAACAGGCTTATTTAAAATCTGCCAGCATGAGTTCTCCGGTCAGCTGACTCATGGCGGCGACCTGGGTGACAAACTGATTTTTATCAAATTTATCCAGTCGGCCGGTTGTCGACCAGTAGGCGCCCTGAATACCCATGGTGGCGTAAGCCGGTAAATCCCATTTCAGGGCGATTTTTCCCTTGCCGTACCACACGCCTTGGGGTCCGCCATGGATACCGGGCCTTTCAACGCATTGAACCATCACCCGGGACCATTTGTTGTCTTTAACGGCCTTAATGGCCTTGTCGATCAGCGCCTGGTTGTTTCGTGTCCACAAAAAAGAGGGTTCGATGTTTCCGGTGGGTGTATAGACGTCGCCGATTTCCCTGAACTCCAGCTAGCCCAGATGCTCCATGGCGATCAGGGCAACAATTGATTTTTTGTCTTCGGGATGCTTCGTAAACCAATCTTGCTTGGCGTTGCCACGCTCCATTCCCGGCATGTAATGCCGATTGTCCAGAAAAATCATTAGGGTTCTGGGACGCTGGGAGCGGGGGAAATAGGAAAAATAGGAGACAATCCCCATCAGGCCGAACGCTCCGTTATCCTGGGAAATGGATGGTCCGTCGGTGTGGGTGATAAGGATGATTTTCTCGTCTTGAGTGGTGCCATAGTTTTTCCCCGGCAGGTAGCCGATTAGCTGGTAGGTTTCGGCGGGCTCGACTTTGGCCAACAGTTTCAGGGTGGCTTTTTTCCCCTGTCTGGCATCCGCGATCACCTTTGCTCCGGCGTTGCGATCAAGGTAAAGGGTCGGCGTTTGAAACATTTTAAGTATCGGAAAGGTATACAAACCCGAAAGGCGATCATAGCCCATGCTGAAGACCACGATGCCGCCGGCGGCTTTGCTCTTAGCCAGAATTGTATTGATTTTGATGGTTTGGCGCAGCTGCCACCATACATCGTAGGCCACGGATTTGGTCACCGGGACCTGGGTAAACATGGGAGGCAAATTTTGGGGGTCGGACAGGTATTCATAATCATTTATCGTAAACCATTTTTTGTAGCTTTTCTTCAGGGGTGGTTGCGGGTGGGGAGCCACCGGGACAACCACAATTTTACCCGCATAGGATGACAGTGCTGCTTTCGGGTTAAACAGCGCCAACCGAGCTGTCAGGCCCTCGGGACCGGTGGAACCGGAATAGGCCCCATAATGGGCGACTTTTACCGGCCGGCCGTCGGATTTCAATGTCCAGTTGCTGTCGTCAGGCCAATTTGAGGTGTACCAGCAATCATAGGTCCATTTGTTCAGGGTAATATCCACGACGCCCAGCTTTTCTAATTTTTTTTGCGTAAATGAAAGGAATTTATGCCAGGATTTATTCCCTGAATAGGTGGGGCCAAATTTATCTTTGTATTTGTGCCAGGAATAGGCTTCTGAAGGGGTGATCATAAAATTGGGATTTATGGTTGTGAGATATTTTTGATAGTCCGCTGGCTGTTTGATGCGGTTTTTTCCGCCTGTACATGCTGCCATGATGCCGGCGAAAACCAAGATAAGCGCGGTCGGAATAATAAGCGATTTTAAAATGTTCTTCATTTTTATCCTCCTTTTCATGGTTGATAAGACCTTGCTTTTTTGGTGAAGGAGTATAGAAAAATTGCGCTTGTGAGTCAAAGAAAAAGCAGCAGGTTAGAATCCTTGCGCTGCCAAACAGTTAAGCAGGCACTGAGATAGAGGTGAGGATAGAGGCATTGATCTCTAGTCTGAACAAATAGAAAAATTATATGAACACTGGCTTCTCAAGCATTGAAAATCAACAAATCAACGATAAACACCGATTTTCATGGTAAGTAATTACCCCTAATCGTAACCATATCGAGACATCAAAACATGAGCAAATGTGCTATTCACAAACGCTTTCCGGTAGTTCCTCAGATCCTCGTAGGATTCAGTACTAGG
>Ga0307429_1001628_pt1 | contig 10285 bp, 7 predicted proteins | sample SalMarWE160230MG_FD_202151 | JGI IMG/M metagenome (GOLD analysis project Ga0307429, IMG submission 202151) | Salt marsh sediment microbial communities from the Plum Island Ecosystem LTER, Massachusetts, United States - WE1603-230 | ecosystem: Environmental > Aquatic > Marine > Intertidal zone >...
GTTGTGGTACATCATATATCGCATAACCTCTGCGATGTACGGCATATCGGGACAGGCAGAAGAGCAGATATGTCTACAGCCTGCACAGTAGTCACTTTTTGTGCCGCGAGCATAGTCACTAAGGGCCTGTTGGTCAGCCCTGGTGAGCTCAGGTTTAACGACAACGGCGCTTATGTTTTCCTGCAATTCGGTGACAGATTTTACACCGACGCAGGCGGATGCGATTCGGCCGTCCTGCAGGATTGATTTGATTCTTGCCTGCACCTCGGTGTATCCTTTGTCCATAAAGTGTTTATAAACTTTCTTATCTTCTTCGGTGAATTCCTCGCCGGGTCTGACCCTCAGGCCGAGAGTTTTCATAGCAACCAGACCGACGCCGGCCTTTTGACAGGCGTCAATCGCTTTTTTCATATCATCATCGAGCATCAGGCGGAAGTTATAACTCGTCATTATCGCATCAATCCAGCCGAGCTTTACAGCGGCCGTCATACATTGGGGCATATTGCTGTGTGTGCTGAAGCCGAAGAATTTTATTTTCTTCTGCTTTTTTGCTTTTTCGGCCCACTGTTTCAAATCTTCTGTAAGCATCGCCGGGTCTGACAGGCCGTGAAACTGATAAAAATCGATGTAATCGGTCTTCATATTTTCCAGAGAAGCATTCAGGCGACTTTCAATATCGGCGACGGTTCTTGCGCGCGAAGCCTTCGTTACAATGAACAGCTTCTTTCGCAGATTCGAGTCGCTTTCGATGAGTTTACCGATTGTAGCCTCGCTGTTTCCGCCCATATAGTTACTCGCGGTATCGAAGTAAGTGACATCGTTTCGAATTGCAGCTTGCAAGATAACGAGACTATCGAGTCTGTTGCCGCCAATTGACAAACAAGGCACTTTAACGCCTGTTTTGCCGAGCTTTCTGAGGGGTATTTTGGATTTTTTCCCGGCTGGCGCGTTGGGGTCAGTTGTATTCGGGTCGCCAGCAAGGATTTTTGAGAGCTGAGTGAAAAAAGGCAATGCCCCCGCGGCGCCGACGGACTTGAGGAATTTTCTTCTATCGAGCATTTTATTTTGTGCCCCATTCTCTAAAACTATATTTGTTTACCGCCGTGAATATATCAGGCTAATTTTTTTGCAGCCTCTCTCATAAGACTTCTTATGGGCAGCCTGTTCGGACATTTTGCTTCTGCAAGTGAGTAGTCCACGTTAAGCAATCCTGCCTTTGTCGCAGAGGGCAATTGAGCGAAAAGGTCTCTTGCCATTTTGCGGTCGCCGTAGCTGTTATAGTACATAAGGTATCGCATAATATCGGCTACGTATGGCATATCGGGTGCCGCACTTTCACATATTTGCGAGCAGCCGGCGCAATAGCCGTCACAGTTTTTCTTTGCATATTCAGCGAAGAAAGCAACGTCTTTTTCATCAAGCGGGGTTTTGTCGAGGACGGCATCGACGCCGAGGACAAGATGCTCTATGCTGCCTCTGCCGACACCGACACAAGCAGTGCAGAAGCGTTTGTCCTGCAGGACAACCTTTACCTTTGCCTGACCTTCGGTGAAGCCTTTTTTGGTGAAGTAATCGATTAGCTCTTGTTCCTTATCGGTCCGCTGTCTGGTTCTCTGGGCCTGTGTTTTCATAGCAATAAGAGCGATACCTTTTTCGTGACAGGCCTGTACGGCCTCCTGCATTTTAGTATCCTGCATCACGTTGTAGTTGTAGCTTGTCATAACAGCGTCAATCCAGCCGGTTTGCGCAGCGGCTAAAAGGTGGTCAGCCATATTTGAATGGGTGGTGAAACCTATATATTTTATGAGTTTTCGTTTTTTTGCATCTTCGGCCCATTTTCGCAGGTCATCATTAAGCTGGCTGGCATTGCGGAGTCCGTGTAAGTAGTAAAGGTCGATATAGTCCGTGTTCATTCTTTTGAAGGACTCGCGAAGACAAGCTTCAAGCTCTCCTGGTGTGCCCCCGCTCTTGGAGGTAAGAAACATTTTTTTACGCAGCTCGGGCTGTTTTTCGAGAATTTTTCCGATACCAATTTCGGCGTTTCCGTTTGCGTAGCTGTAGGCACAGTCCCAGTAGTGTACGCCAAGCTGGAGTGCTTTTCTGAGGACGGCCTGCTGCTCGAGTGCATTGAACATTACACCGAGTGAAAAGGCCGGGATTTTATAATCGTATTTACCGAACTTTCGCAGGGGTATCTTGGGGGTTTTTGGTTCGGCCGTGTTAGGGTCGGCTACGTTTGCATCGTTTGCATCGTTTGCATCAGCTAACAGGCCCTTTGAAAGGAAGGCAGAACCTGCACCGGCTGCGGCTACTGTTTTCAGGAAGTTTCTCCTGTTTATGGTATTTTTTTCGTTCGACATTTTTCTATTCTCCTAAATTAGAGAAGTAATTTTCTATCTGTGCTTCTGCTTTCACCTTCGGCAGAGACTCTTATAGCTTTTTTACCGCTGACAGGACATTCGTGTTCGCAAATGCCGCAGCCGATACAACGTTCGATATCAACATAGGGTCGCTGCAAACGTACCTGGATGTGAATTTTCGAGCCTTCAGCGGGAATTTTTGCAAATTTAACCTCTTTTGAAATTGTTATAGCGTTATTTGTATTTGTTACTATTTTACCCTTTTGACTCCCATCGAGACTGCAATAGTAATCACCGGTTGCGAATTTGTCAAGCGTTAAATTATTTTCGACGGTCTCGATTGTATTTCCGACGACTTTTTTTACTGTTAACAGGCCGTCTCTTACGGTACTGAAATATTCCCGTGTAAAAATTGCCTTCGGGCTTACGGGGCAGTTTTCCTCGCAGACGATACAGGGTTTGTCGAAAGCCCAGGACAGGCATCTGTTTCTGTCAACGAAGGCAGTACCTAATTTGAGAGGGCCTTTGTCGACAAAGTCACCTGTGCCGAGTTTTTCATCGATAGTTATTTTTCTGATTGCAGCGGTGGGACAAATTTGTGAGCAGGCGATGCAATTTAGCTGACAGCCGCTGGTGCCTATTCGATTATTAAGAATAGGTGTCCAGAGCGCTTCAAGGCCTTTATCGAGACCTGCCGGCTGAAGAACGTTCGTCGGGCAGATGCGCATACACTGTCCGCACTTGATACAGCGTTTGAGGAATTCAGGCTCAGCAAGTGAGCCGGGGGGACGAATTAATTTATGAGGCCAGTTGGCTTTGATTTTACCGGCGAGCCTTACTGCAGGGACAGCCAGAAGACCCGAAGCGAGTGACAAAACGAAGCCGCGTCTCGAGATATCAGGATTGGTGACTTCGCCCGCAAGCGAAGGTCTTACCTGGTAGCGGATTACATTATCTTTTGTTTTGCAGTCCTGACGGCAGTTAAAACAGAGGACACATTCTGAAATTTTTATGTCTGCTGAGGGCTCACAGGCGCCTTCGCAATGCTGCTCACAGAATTTGCAATTCGAGCAGGTTTTTGTTTTTTTGCCGATACGCCAGATTGAGAACCGGCTTAAGACGGCGAACAATGCGCCGAGGGGACATATAAAGCGACAGTAGAAACGCGGGATTACAAAGTTGAGTAAGACAGCGGCGAGAAAGATTGCAAAGATTACAAAAGTTGTGTCGTAGAACCGCTGAGATACCGAGAGGATATTGACGGAGCCATCGGCTATAGGCATCAGGATAAGATTGAATGAGCGTGTAACCAGCGGGATTGGGTCGAGCAGGCCGGTCTGCAAAGTCGCAGCCAGCGAGGGAAAGGCAGCGGTAATGAGCAGGAAAATTAAGATGAAATATTTTATTGACTGGGCCTTTCGGTATCTGTTGAGCTTTATTTTCTGAGCGGCGGTTTTTTTGCGTGAGCCGAGATAACCGAAGAAGTGATGGATTGAGCCGAAAGGGCAGAGCCAGCTGCAGAAGAACCTGCCGAAAATGATTGTCAGGATTACGGTCAGCAGTGCCCACAGCAACGTCCAGTAAAGGGTATGGGTGGTGAGGATTGTGCCCAGTGCAACGAGGGGGTCGAGGCTGAGGAACAGGTTTACCGGCCAGTTTCGCAGTTGCCAGAATTTGCCGCCGTAGGTAGTGACAATGCAGAACCAAACGAAGAGTGTGAAAAAGAAAATCTGGCTTATTCTTCTTACAGTAACTATTTTCATAAGATTATAGCTTTCAGGTTACATTCGCGATAATTGGTTTTAGAGACTGGTAATCGGCTGTGCCGGCGCCTGCTGACTGGGCTTTTGCGAGATAGGGCAGGTCGGCGGGTTTAAGGCCGAGCAGTGAGCAGCCGAAAGAGTCCGCTGCGACGGGATCACAGCTTGCGATGACGGTATCGGTCCTTTTCAAATCCGAGAACGAACCGCCGGTCGGGCCGTTGGTTACCATAGTCTCGGTGCCGTCGAGTATGACAAGGGTCGGCTTTACGAGCATAACGAGCTCGGCGATGATTGTGTTAATGTCCTGATGAAAGAGATTACGCCGGCCTCCGAGCAAGCCGTAAAAGTTTTTCATAGACATCGAGGCAGCCGCCCTGCTGTGACTTTTTACAGGTGCAATGCCGATGAGCTTGTCAGCTTTTGCGAGCGGCTCGTAGAGGACAGGCCAGTTTCTGATGTATTTGGATTTTTCGAGCGTTGTCGGTCTGAACAGGTTCAGTTTGGGCAGGATGACTTCGGCACCGGCTTGTGTGGCGGCTTTGCCGATTTGGCTGATAGTAAAACAGCTCGCGGGATTGTTGATGGGATTATCAGTAATGTAAACCCGCTTTGCCTTAGCTCTGCTGTAGCAAAGCCGTATAACTTCTGCGACGAGGCCGGGATTTGCAGTAGCGCCGAGAGCGGGTACGGAAGTGAAAGCGACGTTGGGCTTTATGACGACGGTTTCATTGGGCTTTACAAATCTTTCTATACCACCGAGCAAATCAATTGCCTTATCGACGGTTTTTACCCTGTCGGGGCCTTTAACGATACTGATAGTCCGGCCCTGGACAGCAGGGATGGAAAAATCGGGTATAGTGACAAGGTCGGAGGGCGGCTGAGCGGAGGGGCCCTGCCTGTCGTAAAGGGTTTTAGCGATGACTCCTGCTGCGGCGATGGACAGGCCGGCCTTTACGGCCCTTGCGAGAAACCTTCTTCTGTTTAATTGTTGCTCATTCTTTTCGTTCATTTTTCGGTGTCCGTTTTGAGAATAACATTCAGCAGCCGGGCAAGCCTGACAGCGGTCTCGATATCGTCGGCTTCGTGAATGCCTGCCACGACAGGGCCGTTATTGAAGACAAGCTCGATTGTGCCGTAGAAATCGAGCAGTCGTGCCTTATCTATACTGATATCGGCTGATTTTTCTTCTGCGCCGGTATTGATAAGGAATTTACAGTAACCTTCTGCCAATTGTTCGGCGTTTTTCTCGTCGGGCCGCTCGCTCAGGAAAATAGTAACATTCGAGCCGTCAATATTGTAAACGGCTGTGAAAGTATTGTCGAAGCCATCGAAACCGAGTGCGTTTCCGGTATAAAATTTTATGCTGCCCGGTATTAAATTATCTCCTGCAGTGATTAGCTGCTGCGGGAAAGAAAATTGTCTCTGGTCGGGCAGCTCTGCGGAGAGCTGCTTTGCGAATTCGGTCATCGCATTGAAAAGGGGCTCTGATTCGGCGGAGCCGATGAGCTCGATATAGTATTTGCCCTTCACGAAAAAAATCGCGTTTTCAGTTCTGTAACCGAAGTTTGTTTCGAAAAGAGCCCCCACTGCTTCGCTTTTGCGAAGCAAAATGGTGGGGGGTAAGGCGTCCGGCCTTTTCTGGATGCTGAAAACGCTGAAGGCATTTGCAGGCTCGGCCATATCATAAACGTAGAACTCAAACATCAACTGCTCATTGTTCTTACTTTTGAGCCAGCTTGTGTAAAGCATTTCAAAGCCGGAATCGACGTAAAAGGGGGCTTTGCCGTCAATCTTTTCATAGAGATTTTCAGCACTATAGACGGCGATTTCAGAAAGCGGCTCGAAACCGTCGGGAACAATTGAGTCCAAAAGACTATCGAGACTTTTCGGTGCGTCAGGAGTAACAATAGTTGAAGAAGTTTTAAGATTGAATTGCGGTATAACGATTGAAAGACCGATAATAAAAAGGACGGCTAATAAGAAAATGCTGATAACTGATTCTCCACAGGACACCTTACGGTGGTGGCGAGTCGTTTTGCCCCGAGTCTGTGCCATTACAGGCTCCATAGTTTTTGTTGCCGGTTCAGCTAAACCAATATACGGGGATTATAATAATTTTTTGGTCTTTGTCAATTGCAGCCCCGTGAGATAACTTCACATCCGGCGGATTGAAGGGATTGTGAGCAGACGATAAAGGCTGTTGACAGGCTTGTTTTCGGGCTGATATAATGGTTTGGAATGAAATAAGGAGATTGATATGACTGAATATATTCGATGCCTGGCTTTCTGGACGCCCGGGCCTGTAGAGATTATCGTAATTCTTATCGTGGCACTGCTGATATTCGGCAGGCGGCTTCCCGAGATTGCCAGAAGCATAGGCAGAAGCCTGACTGAGTTTAAAAAAGGCCTAAACGAAGCCAAAGAAACCAAAGACGAAATCGAAAATGATGTAAAGCAAATTAAAAACGACGTAGAAAAAGAGACAAAAGACACCTCAGGCAGTAACAATGCTGAAAAAGTCGATTAGCAACCAGGCTTCGCCGGAAAACAATAGCATATCACAATGGGCGAGAACAAAAAAACAAACGACCCCCTTTCCAATACGATGAGTCTGGGCGACCATCTTGACGAGCTTCGGTCACGATTGCTCCTTGCGATTTTAGGGATTGTTATTTGTACGTTTATAAGTTTATGGTTCAGCCGATATTTAATTATCTTTTTACAAAAGCCGTACACAAACTTAATGGGCGACAAAGCGCTCCAGGCGCTTTCTCTGACAGAGGGATTCGTCAGCTATGTCAAGATAGCCCTTATTGCAGGACTGGTTATATCGTCACCGTGGGTTTTCTATCATATATGGATGTTCGTGGCGGCGGGCCTGTATGAGCATGAGAGGCGGTATGTGCATATAGCAGTGCCTTTTTCAGCGGTGTTATTCATTGGTGGCGCTTTGTTCTTTCTTTTTTTGGTAGCACCTATTTCGATCGGCTGGCTGATAAAGGTCAATGACTGGCTCGGGCTGAACACAAATATCACATTCAAGAATTATATAACTTTCGTAACGAGTCTGATGCTTGTCTTCGGTGTTGCCTTTCAGACACCTACGGCGATATTTTTCCTGAACAGGAGCGGCCTGGTTTCTATTTCTGCTCTTAGGGGTGCGCGCAAATACGTTATACTTGCCATTGTAATAATAGCGGCGATGGCGACGCCGCCTGACGTGGTAAGCCAGATTACGCTTGCGATACCGATGTATATGCTGTATGAGCTCGGGATAGTACTCTGTCATTTTGCCGGAGGGGAAAAATAATCTATGCTGACTTTGATAAATACGAATATGATGCAGCCGGCGATAGGGCCTGTGGGGCTGGATTATATCGCAGGGGCTGCGAAGAGCAGCGGTATCAATACCGAGCTGGTCGATTTGTGCATCGAGAATGATTGGCAGCAGGCTCTTGAGAAATATTTCAGCAATAAAGAGCCCACACTTATTGGGCTGAGCTTTCGCAACGTTGACGACTGCTTCTGGCCGAGCGCTGAATGGTTTGTCCCGAAGCTCGGCAAAATAATAGATGTGATACGCGAATTGTCTGATGTGCCGATAGTTGTGGGCGGGGTCGGCTTTTCGATATTCGGCAAAGAGATAATAGAAAGCACTGGGGCGGATTTCGGTGTGGCTGGTGACGGTGAGCAGGCAATAACGGAGCTATATAACGTAACACGGGCTTCCAGCCCGTGTTATCACGGCCAAGATGGCCGTGATACTCTCAACGGCAGAGGATTCAAGTCAATCAAAGGTTTGATTTGGCGAAGCGATGATGAGATTATATGCAACGGCAAGGCCTGGCCTGAGAAATTGTCGCTGTCGGTCGAGAGGGATACGGTTGATAATCGTGAGTACTTCAAGCGCGGCGGGCAGTGCGGTTTCGAGACAAAACGCGGATGCAACAGGGGATGTATATATTGCGCGGACCCGCTGGCGAAAGGCCCTGTGGCACGAGTAAGAGAGCCGGCGGAGGTGGCTGATGAGGTGCAGAACCTTGTGAATCAGGGGATTGACGTTTTGCATACCTGCGATTCGGAATTTAATATACCGGCTGAGCACGCGTTTGCAGTGTGTGAGGAGCTGATAAGACGCGGGCTTGGTGATAAGGTACGCTGGTACACGTATATGACGGTTCGGCCTTTCGATGCTGCGTTGGCCAGGATTATGAGGCAGGCCGGCTGTGTCGGGATAGATTTTACGACCGATTCGGCGTGTCCATCAATGCTGAAAACTTACAAACAAACTCACGTACAAGCTGATATCAAGACAGCGGTACGGTTATGCAGGGACAACGGTATAAAAGTAATGCTTGATTTGCTCTTAGGCGGCCCCGGCGAGACGCCGGCATCGGTTGCGGAGTCGATTGAGTTCTTCAAACGATTAGAGGCTGACTGTTTCGGGGCTTCGCTGGGTGTGCGGATTTACCCGGGGACAGGAATGGCGAGCGTGGTTGCGGCGGAAGATGACGGCCAGACTCCGCTTGGGGACGCCTTACGGCGAAATCCCAATCTTAAAAGAAAATACGATGGGCCTGTGGACTTTTTCAAGCCGACTTTTTATATATCAAGCTCCCTTGGCGACAAGCCTGCACAGCTTGTAAGAGACCTGATTAACGGCGACAAAAGGTTCTTCGAGCCTATGGTCGAGATTGAAAAAGGTGCACAGGGTAAATCGACCGACCACAATTATAACGACAATACCGAGCTTTTAGAGGCAATCAGGAAAGGTGCCCGCGGGGCGTACTGGGATATTTTGCATCAGCTTCGAGCGTGAGAAGGTCTGCTTGAATCACGGCCAGGATGGCCGTGTTACCTTGTTTTTACACTCAAAATGCACATTTTTGGGGGCGGTGGGAGCTGAAAAATTCTCCAAAAAAGGACAAAGCCGTAATAAATCTGTAACAATCAGGATTTAGGATTACGCTGTGAAGTTAACTATTTTTGTGTACGATATATTTAATAGAAAGGAGAGAAAAATGAAAAAGTTACTGTTTTTGGTCGTTCTGGCGCTTTTTGCTTCATTAGTGCCGGCTGGTGTAGCAAAAGAGGCTGCAGTTTTACTGCAGGATGCCCGCTACGCCGAGGATATCGAGGGTGATATTGACAAGGCAATCGGGCTTTATGAGAAAATAATTGCGGATAGTTCGGCTGATGCCAAAGTCAGGGCCCAGGCGATGTACCTTCAGGGTATGTGCTATCTCAAGAAGCAGGATGACATCGAGGCACAGACGGTCTTAAGCAAACTGGTGGCTGAGTATCCGGAACAAACACAAATCGTCGAAAAGGCCAGGGGTATCCTTGCGGAGCTAAGCGATTCGGACCCTGCAGCGCTGATGCCGCCTGAAACGCTTTTATACGTTGAGTTCGGCTCACCGGGCAGGCAGATCGAGACCATCCTCAATATGCTCAAGGGCACTCCCCTTGAAAATCCTCTTGCTGTATTAGGACAGGGCGGCTCATCCGGCGGCGGTCAGCAAAATCCCGGCCAGGTTTTAAGCGCCCTTTTCAATCCGAGTATGATGACCGAATTCAAAAAGATTCGCGGTATGGCATTCGGCATTACCGAAATAAAGCAAAATAATCCGTCGGGGATTTTGGTTTTATACCCGGGTAAAAGCGATGCGCTTCGCGGCATGATTATGGCGGGACTGAGTATGGTCGGTCAGCCGGCTGAATCTATCGAGGGGATGCAGATATTAGACATTATGGGCCAAGCAGGCGTTGCCTATGACGACACGGTCATCCTTGTTGCACATCCAACGGAACTGCTGAAAAAGTGCATTAACCAATACAAAGGTCTGAGCAGAGATACAAGCCTTTCGGACAATAATAAGTCCTTTGCCGCCATAGGCAAAAATGTCCGCAGACAAAACGCGGTGACAATATGGGCAAACGTTGATCAGGCTTTTGAGAGCTTCAAGCAATTACACGGCGGTACGCTGCCGGGGGAAATGCAGATTGCGGAAACTTTTCTCGACCAACAGAATATAGACGAAATTCTGACCTGCGTTTCAATCGAGGCTGATGCCTTAAACTTCGATACCAATATAAACTTCAAGCCGGGCCACAAATGTCTGGCATACGATATTTTCCGCACGCCGAATCTGAGCAGAAAAA
>Ga0307429_1001630_pt1 | contig 10276 bp, 8 predicted proteins | sample SalMarWE160230MG_FD_202151 | JGI IMG/M metagenome (GOLD analysis project Ga0307429, IMG submission 202151) | Salt marsh sediment microbial communities from the Plum Island Ecosystem LTER, Massachusetts, United States - WE1603-230 | ecosystem: Environmental > Aquatic > Marine > Intertidal zone >...
AAGCCAGTTTATTCTTGGAGGAGTGGCATAACCGTAAAGTCATAATGAAGCGGCGGTTACCCAAAAAGTATCGTATTCCAGAGCTGGACATGATGATTCGTTCTCAGCGGACAGTGCATGAGCCTAACATTATCCACAAAGCCAAGGAAGCGGGGGTTCCTACTCCAACAATTTTCATGGTTGACCTGGCAGAAGCAAACATCATCATGGAGTTTGTTGAAGGAAAACAGATCAAAGAAATCTTAGACCACGTTTCCTCGGAAGAAAGGCTAAGCTTGAGCAGTCTTATAGGCAGAATGATTGGGCGCCTCCACAAGCATGGAATCATCCACGGCGACCTCACAACCTCAAATATGATTCTGACGCCATACGGCAAAGTTGTCTTCGTTGACTTCGGGTTAAGCGAAAGGTCAGTGGAGCTGGAGCCCAAGGGAGTTGACCTTCACCTCATGAAACGGGCTCTCCAGAGCACCCACTACAAGCATGCAAAAGAGTGCTTCAAAGCTGTAATGAAAGGATACGGTGAAGCTGTGGGAAAGGAAGAGACAAAAAAGGTTACCGCGAAGATTCGGGATATAGAGAAGAGAGGACGTTACGTTTCCGAGAGATAAAAAAAGCCTGCACCAAAAAGTTGAAAGCCTCTAAAGGTTGATTCTTTTACGTTAATGTTCGTTGAGGTGGTTTGTTGAAGATTCTGCTTGATGAGATGTTTGCTGGCTTGAAGGAGTATTTTGAGATTTTAGGCTGGGACGTTATAACCGCCCAAGAGGCAGGTTTGCGAGGGGCAAAAGACAGGGCTGTTGTGGAGTACGCATTAAACAATAACGTGTTGCTTGTGACTGAAGACCAGAAACCTGCGGAACTGGCGAATCTCAAGGATGCCAAACATGTGCTTATCTCTAATGCGATGATCGCCAAAGTGGCTGACGAAAAAATCAGAGAGAAATACCCTGAACTCGGACAGAAATAAGCCAAGTTTGATCCGTAAAACATTAATGGTGACAAAGTAAAATGTGCATTCGCTCTGTTGAATCACAAGGGATGACAACAACATGAAGGCGAACAAACTTTCAGCCAGCTTTCCTAGAGGCAAAGTAGCCTACTTCGTAACAAGCAACATTCACAAGTTTCAGGAAGCCCGCCGAGTCCTCTCCGAATACAAGATTGCAACAGCCAAACTCAAAGTAGACGCAGTTGAGATTCAAGATGACAATCTCGAAAACATCGCCAAATTCAGTGCCTTGGATGCAGTGAAAAACTGTGGGCTCCCCATCTTCGTAGGAGATTCTGGTCTCTTCGTTGAAGCCCTAAACGGTTTCCCCGGACCATACTCCGCCTACGTCTACAGAACAGTTGGAACCAAAGGCATCCTCAAACTGATGAAAAACATCGAAAACCGAGACGCCTACTTCCAATCCGTGATTGCCTTCAGCAGTCCAGAAGAACAAACGACCTGCTTCAGCGGCAAAGTAGAGGGAAAGATTTCTTTGCAGGAGCTGGGAACTTCAGGTTTCGGTTACGACCCCATATTTGAACCGTCAAAGGGCGACGGCAGAACCTTCGCGGAGATGACAACCGCACAAAAAAACTTGTATTCCCATCGGGCTGAGGCTCTAAGAAAGTTCGCCGAGTGGTACTCCGGCAGCAAACGAAGATTTTAAATACCCGCGTCCCCTCCGCCTTTAAGGAGCTTTCGGAGAAGAGAAAACATGCCGAAAAAAGAAAAGGGGATGTCACATCAAACAAGACCGGTAACCAAGAGGCCACCATCATGGTGTAGATACACAGCTGAAGAAGTGGAAGCCCTAGTCATGAGGCTGGCTAAAGAGGGACACCCCCCCAGCAAGATCGGAATAATTCTTCGTGACCAGCATGGTATTCCATTGGCGAAACCTATCACCGGAAAATCCGTTACTCAGATACTTAAAGAGAGAAAAATGTTTTCGTCTCTTCCCGAAGATTTAGAAAATCTTTTACGAAAGGCTACACGCCTTCATGTTCACTTCGACAAAAACAAGGCAGATTTGCATAACAAAAGGTCTCTCCAGATCGTGGAAGCAAAAATTTACAAGCTCTCCAGATACTACAAAAGCAAAGGTGTGCTTCCTCCTGACTGGAAATACACGCCAAAAGCAATCGCTCTCTTCTAGTTTAGGGGTTCACTATTGTCCGTGAAGAAGAAACAGATTGCTGGCCTCACAAAAGATGCATCTGAGGCGGCTAACCTTATTCTAGAACACGTCAAAAAAGGCAACATCATCCATTTACACTCTCACATAGACGCTGACGGTTTATCAGCTGCGGGTATCATGGGAAAAGCCCTGTTGAGGGCAGGAGGAAAGTTTCGGTTACGCCTCGAAAGGTGGATGGACGATAAGGTTGCTGACCGGATAGCTGAAGAAAATGCGGCGTTAACAATATTCACTGACATGGGAAGCGGCTACCTTGATCTGCTGGGCGAAAGGCTAGCCAACCGAGATGTAATCATTCTCGATCATCATCAGCCAGTCGCAGAAATTCCTCCCGGCTTCGTTCAAGTCAACCCTCACGCTCACGGAATAGATGGAACCCGCGACATCAGCGGCGCAGGAGTCGCCTACTTCGCAGCCAAGGCAATGGACAAAACGAATATTGACTTAGCCTGTCTCGCTGTTGTGGGAGCCTTAGGGGACATGCAAGACAAGAATAAGGAACGGAAGTTGAGAAGCGTCAACAAAACAATAGTGGAAGATGCTGTCAAGTCGGGTTGTCTCAAAGTGGAAACTGATCTTCTGTTCTTCGGAAGGGAGACGCATCCCATCCATCAGGCTCTTGCTCGCACAACAAATCCGTTTATTCCAGAAATAAGCGGCGAAGAGGACAAGAGTCTCGCCTTCCTCATAAATCTGGGAATCAAACCTAAACGGAATGACAAGTGGCGCGCTTTAAGGGACCTTTCGGCGGAGGAGAAAAAGAAGCTGCTCTCAGCCATCGCTGACCATTTGGTGTCGAAGGGTTTAGCTGGAGACATTGCATTTGATTTGGTTGGGGATGTTTACACGTTGATTCATGAGGAGCCTTGGACTCCGCTCAGGAGCGCTCGAGAATTTTCTGTTCTGCTTAATGCTACTGGACGCATGGATAAGGCTGGATTGGGCGCGGCTATCTGTATGGGTGACCGGAAGAAGTGTCTGGAAGAGGCAACAGCGGTGATACAGGAATATCGGCGTACCATCACCAAATATCTCCGTTGGGTAACCGAGAAGCCGGGACGCTTGGAGGAGCTGGAAAGCATCTACGTGGTTCGAGGGGACGGATTCATCGACGAGAAGGTCCTCAGTCCAGTCTGCACTATCCTTTCAACAACTCTCACTAAACTGGGAAAACCCATCATCGCCTACGCCACCATCTCCGGGGAAGACCAAGTTAAAGTGTCATCCAGAGGGTCAACGCCATTAATAAATAGGGGCTTAAACCTCGGAGAAATCATGCAGATTGCAGCGGAAAAATATTCTGGCAGAGGAGGAGGACACGATGTTGCCGCTGGAGCCCAGATACCCATCAAAGACGTGGAAGCTTTCATCAAGCTGGTTAATGAATTGGTTAAAAGGCAGTTTGCGGGGGAGCAGATTGGAGGCTGAGATTCGCCTATCCTACGAGAATGAACGGGAAGCAGAGGCAGTGGCAACGGCTGTTTCTCCAGACAACGTAGAGGTTCCGCCCGGATTATACGTCAAAACGGTGAGGAACGGCTCCGACGTTTTAACAAAAGTAGAGTGCCAAACTAGGCTGCAGACGCTCATAGCCACCATTGACGACCTTCTAGCCTGCGTTTCAGTAGCAGAAAAAACCTTCACGGTAGCAAAAAAGTGACGATCAAGACTCCATAGGACCCTTCAAAGAACAAAACCCGAAAAACTGCGAAGAACGAAAAAAGACAATGAAGACAAAATTAACCGCTTTTTTGTATGACAAAAGGATCCTAACGTTTTATTTAACTTTCCAAGTATGGTTTGAGAAGCTGAACCAAATAATGTTTTGAAGCTTTCTGGTGGAAACAGATTCGCATAAAAATTTTTGTAAAGGTTCCTTGACCAAATAAATGATTCATGTAAGAGTGTTTAGTCAAAGTTTCTTGACAAAAACCCTTTTCATCCTCCTTAAATAATCTATTAATGGTGCCCATAGTGGGGAAAAGAGGGGCAGTTATCATCCTGTTACTAGTTCTTTCCTTAATTCTTGTTTCAATTCCAGAACTTGAAATTGTTGAAGCAGAGTCAAGAACGCTTGTTGTTCCAGATGAATATGCTACTATTCAGGAGGCTATTCATAATTCTATTGACGGAGATACAGTTTTTGTTAAGAGCGGAACCTATAATGAAAGCGTCTTTATTTACAAATCTATTTCAATTGTGGGTGAAGATGAAGAAAAAACAATTATTGTCGGCGATTACCTCCTAAATGGAACCGTTGTTCTAGTAAGCCATGACAATGTGAATGTTACAGGCTTCACAATCCAAAGCCCAAACGTCACCATGAGCAGAAGGGGAGTCCATCTACTTAACGTGCACAACTGCAACATATCCGGAAACAAAATTATGCACAATCATTATGGCATATGGCTCTATGACGCTTCTGAAAACATCATTGCTGAAAACACTTTGAGAAACAATAGCTACGGAATTCAACTTGAAGCTTCCAAGAATAACACCATTTTTAGAAATCTTATAGAAGATAATAGGGCAGGAATTGTTCTCAGTAATTCCACTGGGAACATCTTATCTGAAAACTGCATCGCAAACAACTCTAGGGGGTATGGTGTCAATCTCAATCTTGATTCCGACAGCAATACTGTTACAGATAACATCATCAGGCGTCAGGAATTTGGCATCACTGTCAACGGTGAAAACAATGTGTTAAGAAACAACACTATGGAAAATAACAATTACAACTTTGGGGTTGAACAAAACTTGGGGCTTATGATAGGTCCATCCAACGATGTTGACGTTTCCAACACTGTCAACGGTAAACCAATAATTTACTGGGTTAACCAACATGATAGAGCTGTACCCTCCGACGCTGGATATGTAGCCCTAATAAACTGCACAAGAATAACTGCTGAAAACCTAGTTATATCTAACAATAGTCAGGGAATCCTGCTTGGTTCTACCTCGAACTCTACAATAGCCTACAACATGATTACTAACTGCTTTGACAGCATTGTTCTCCATGAATCTTCAGGAAATGCAGTGTACGAAAACAACGTTCAAGAAAATGTTCGTGGCATAATTCTCGGTTCTTCTTCACAAAACACTGTATACGGAAACAAAATAACAGATAACGAAGTGTTTGGATTAAATCTCAAGGGTTCCTCAAACAACACCATCCTTGGAAATACCCTTTCGGGAAGCCATTTATGTGGCATTAAACTGACTGAAACTTTCAACAACGTTATTTTCGGGAATAACATAAATTCAAACGATTTTGCTGGGCTCCTTTTTGATGGGGGCGGTTTTGGTCCTTCTTCAAACAACACTATATTTGGAAATAACATAACAAAGCATGATTACTGCATTGTCATAAGGGGAAATTCGTCATATAACAATTTTTATTTGAATAATTTCTTAGAATATACTAAGAGCCCATTGAAAGAATACGTTGAGATCCCATTTTCGGGTGTTGGTATAGGCAACTGTTTTGATAATGGGGTTGAAGGCAACTATTGGAGCAACTATAACGGCACTGATGCTAATCTTGATGGATTAGGAGACACTCCATACATAATTGACGATTACAATCAAGACAATTATCCACTAATGAATCCAGTTGACATTTCCGTAATTCCAGAGTTTCCATCATGGACACCCCTACCGATTATGTTGCTTGCTGTCATGTTAGTAGCAGTCATTTACCGACATAGATTTTTTACTCAATCGAGGTAAGGAATAAAATGAAGACATTCAAATCGACAGTTGCTCTAATATTGATTCTTTCTTTAGTGCTTGTCCTTTTTCCAGTAATTGAATCAGTGCAGGCAGAAAGCACAATTTACATCAGAGCTGATGGAAGCGTTGAGGGAACAGACAAGATTCAACGAGACGGAGACGTTTACACCTTTACTGGCAACATTTATGATAAGATTGTTGTGGAGAGGGACAACATAGTGGTTGATGGGGCAGGATACACTCTTCAAGGAACCGGTGTAGCAATAGAAGGGCCTGTGCGGAATAGAGGAATAGACTTGTCATGGAGGCGTAACGTAACGATCAAGAATATGCAAATAATGTATTTCAACAAAGACGGCATCCATCTCAGTAACGCCCTTAACAACGTCATTACTGGAAACAACATAACAAACAACGGTTATGGCATTGAAATTATCCTTTACTCTTCAGGTAACAGCATATATGAGAACAATATAACAGCAAACATCAAAGGAGGCATCTGGCTTGATTTTGCAAACGGTAACACAGTATCTTCAAACCAGATAACAAACAACAAGCCAAACGGCATCCGGATCTCCTTCTCTTCAAACGAAATTGTTTCTGCTAACTATGTAGCAAACAACGGCTACGGAATTTTCATCGACAGCTCATCATACACTACACTCAGAAACAACACTATGGTTGACAATAAACAAAACTTCAGTGTTGAAGGTACAGACTCGAATCATTTTGTTAATGATGTGGATGTATCGAACACAGTCGATGGAAAACCAATATATTATTGGGTTAATCGCCAAAACTTGGAGGTCCCATCTGACGCAGGATATGTGGCTCTCGTAAACTGCACAAAAGTAATGGTTCAAAACCTGAATATAATCAACAACAGGCAGGGTATTCTACTGGCTTATACGACAAACTCAACCATAAACAAAAACACCATAACAAACACAACTCATGCCATTCGACTCCAGTCATCTTCCAAAAACACTATTATTGAAAACAACTTAACAAACAGTAGCAGTGGAATCTATTTCTATGATTCTTCAAATAATACATTATCCGAAAACAACATTAAAAACAATTTATGGGGAGTCAATTTCGATTACTTTAACAGTAATAATAGCGTGGTTAGAAGCCTAATAGAAAATAACACTTATGGCATCTTTGTCATGGAATCTCCAGATAACATTTTTTTACACAATACTTTCCTCAATAACTCAAAACAAGTTACCGATTTAGTTATCAGGACCCAAACTTGGCTTTTTGACCCCTCAATCAACATCTGGGATAACGGTATCGAAGGCAACTATTGGAGCAACTACAATGGCACAGATAGTGATGGCGACGGAATAGGAGACACGCCATACGTTATAGACGAGAACAACCAAGACAACTATCCAATAATCCCAGAGTTTCCCTCATGGACACCAATACTCTTCGTGCTCAGCATAGTTGCCGTTGCCGTAGTTATTTACAAACGAAAACTGCCCAAAGTTCCCGCCAACTGAAGTGTTCATCTGCATATTAGGAGACTAATAATACTTCATTGTTGAAAACACCCAACTATTTGTTTGGTTTTCTTCTTTAGGTTTCATTTTGAGTCACTAATCATTAAATGATCCTGATATTTAATAGGTTATGAGGACTTTAATACAAAGAAACTAGGAGGGCTAAAATTTAATCCCCCCAAACCAAACCAAACCAACCCCCACCAAAGCAACCGAGACGTTAATGGATAACGGTTAATGGACAACCAAATTATAGGCTACCAAAAAACTGTATATCCAATTTAGGATACACCTAATGGTACAGGATTGATATTATTGGAATATGAATAGAAAGGAAGGTGCCATCAGAAACGATTAGAGATAGATGTTACCGAAATCGAGTATACATTGTAATAGTATGAGGGGATAAGATTTAACCCCCACACATCTCTACCTGAACTCAAGGAGAATTTATTAATTATCTCATGATGAAGGTAATAACGGTGATAAAGGTGGCTGAGAGAGATACAAGTAGCTCGCGCATCAACGAAGCAGAAAGGAAATCTATGAAAACGAAAAAATTTACTATCCTTCACTCAAACGACATGCACGGAGACTTTTTAGCCGAAGTCCAAGGTAAAGAAGGAAAGTTAATTGGAGGACTAGCACTTCTATCAGGCTACATTAACAAAGTCCGGCAGGAAGAGGAAAATGTACTGTATGTCATATCTGGAGACATGGTACAGGGGTCGCTAATTGACTCCGAATACAAAGGCATCTCCACCATTGAGATCATGAATTATTTGGCTCCCGATGTTGTCGCTCTCGGCAACCATGAATTTGATTACGGTTTGCCCCATCTCCTGTTTCTTGAGAAGATGGCGAACTTTCCGATCGTAAACGCCAATTTGTATATTCACAAATACAACAAGCGGTTGATGCAGCCCTACATCATACTGAATAAAGCCGGATTTGACATCCTGTTTACAGGTATCATCACAGAAAAGGTGATGGATTCCATTAAACAGGATGAGCTTATCAGCAGTTTTGTCACATTAGAGGAAGCAAGCCGAGAAGTGGGCAAGATTACTAATGCCTACAAAAATGACGACATAGACCTCACAATAATATTGACTCATATCGGTTTTGAATCAGATATACAGCTAGCTAAACTTTTGAAAGCTGAATGGGGTGTAGACATCATCATAGGCGGTCATTCTCACACAATTCTTGAAAAACCATGGAAGGAAAATGGTATATTGATAACACAGGCAGGGGTTGGAACCGATCAGATTGGGCGTTTTGATATTGTAGTTGATGATGAAACAAATAGCATTATTGACTATAAATGGCAGCTTATTCCAATAGACAACAACCTTGCGGAACCAGACCGGAAGCTTCAAGAGTACATAGCCTCATTTCAAGAAATAATTGACCGCAAATACAACACAATCGTATGTAAATTCGCTCAAATGCTTACTCATCCAAAACGGGAGATTGAAACATCACTAGGAAACCTCTTAGCAGATTCCTTTGCTGAGGTGGCAGAGTGTGATGTTATGCTCGTTGGAAGCGGTTCCATACGAATCAAAGAGATGGGTCCACTAGTGACGCTGAGAGACCTACTCACTTGTTTTCCATATGATGATACACTTACGAGGTACGCCATAAGCGGAGGGAAACTCAAGAAAATCTTTTCCCATATTATGCGCACAGAAAATAGAAACAGCGAAGGCGAGTGTTATCAAGTGAACGGCAAAGTGAAAGCAGTGTATAGCGACACACATCATGCAGTTATGTCACTAAAGATAAATGGCAATGAATTATCTAACACCGAGTTTTACTCGATCTGCATACAAGGGTATCACTTCAGTAACGCAGCATCATATCTCAACATATCGCAAGAGGAACTTCTGGAATCAGGAAAATCAAAGTTAATCAGCACCTCGGCACAAGAGGTTTTGGAAGAATATCTTCGTAACCACCAAAACATAAAGCGGAGGGTTGAAGGTAGGCTCGTATACCATACCTAATTTCAATGATGCTGCTTGTACAATTCAATTGTGGATGAGCATACCTTTTCCAATTAAAGCAAAGTATTCGAAGAATTCAATCCTTTTTCAGTACCCCTTGTTTCTCTACTTTTCTTACAAAGGACCGTAAATAACCCAAAGTACTCTTCCGCTAGTGCAACATGGTTACCGTGACGTACTGTGTTTCTGTAAGTTTTCCTCTGCATATTGGAGACTAATAACAGAAGATTGTTGAAAACAGTACTTTTTCAGAAAAACTGCGCCTGCCCCAGAAACTGAAAAACGGCAGAATTACTACAAACTATTTAGCCACCAAGACACTATATTATGTTAAGTTTTGTTGCAAAAGGTTAACGAGGCTTTTTCATGACGGAAACCAAAGTTTCATGGTTACCGTGGAATAAAGAATCCTTCGAGAAAGCAAAGGAGCTGGATAGACCCATTCTTTTGGGCATCAGCGCTGTTTGGTGCCACTGGTGCCACGTCATGGACGAGACCACATATTCTGACAGCGAAGTTGCACGACTCATCGAAGACAGGTTTGTGCCCATAAGGGTGGATCGAGACCAGCGACCGGACATAGATAAGAGATATAACATGGGAGGCTGGCCTAGCACTGCCTTTCTGACTCCTGACGGTGAGGTTCTAACGGGCGGCACCTACATTCCCCCGCAGCAGATGAAGGCTCTGCTTGAGGATATCAGCAGCTTCTACAAGAAAAACAAGAACAACCTAGAGTCCAGAATAAAGGAGCTGGAAAAAGAGGTGGAAAAGCCTCCAGTGGAGTATGGTTTGGATCGTGAAGTTTTTCTGTCTGTCATCGACGGTTTGA
>Ga0307429_1001632_pt1 | contig 10269 bp, 6 predicted proteins | sample SalMarWE160230MG_FD_202151 | JGI IMG/M metagenome (GOLD analysis project Ga0307429, IMG submission 202151) | Salt marsh sediment microbial communities from the Plum Island Ecosystem LTER, Massachusetts, United States - WE1603-230 | ecosystem: Environmental > Aquatic > Marine > Intertidal zone >...
TATTATTGGGGATATAAACATCAATGGTCTACTAATAATAATAACAGAGTCGATGCAATGGATTTTGCAATCTTTGCTGGTCATGGTAATCATTGGTTAATTGCGCTTCTAGATGGTAGCCTTAGTCTCACTTCAGCAGGAAATAGTTCTCATAAGGGTTATGGTGATCTTGATTGCGAATTTGTTGCTTTTGAATCATGTGAAGTAATTCCTAGTCCATTGGAAGTTTCAGATTGGTACTCTAACTGGACCAGCGAATCAGATGATGTTTTTGATGGATTACATCAGGCACTTGGATTCAGGACATCTTCATGGCAATCCACTGATCAAAAGATAACTTATCTCTTTGGATGGCTAATTAGACTAAATTTTGGTGTATGGGAATCATGGTTCGCCGCTATTAATGCAAGAGGCAGATCGGATGAAATGGGATCAGCAGTCATGCATCCATCATGTGATGGTGACACTTATGGGAACTATGCCCCTGATCCGCCAGAAACTAGTACTTGGCTGAGAATTTGGTGGCAATATTAAAAGACAGTGTTAAAATTTTATTAATAAACTTGAGATAGAAAGGAGTTATACATGAAAAATATCAAATTTATATACGGGCTTTTTATAGCTGCAATGTTATTGAACCTATTTATTGTATCCTTCGCAATGACACCAGAAATAAAATATGCTGAGTCAGCCAAACCTATCAGTCTTGAAGGCAAAGTTCTTCAATCCTTTTATGCTAATTACAGGAAGGATTTAACCGAAAAAAGTGTATTAGAAATGGCTAGGCTGTTAACAGGGGCTTCTGGCAAATCTTTGAATTTTGAAGAGTTAATGGATATGAAAAATGGACTGATGCTTCTAAGAAATGAAGAAGATCCATCAGCTTTATTTGAGATGGACACAAGATCCGGAAGTTTTATTTATAATGGGGGATTGAAGGAATACAAGAAAGATGGTAGTACGCCAAATCTTATAACAGGGAAAGAAGCTGAATTAATCGCTTTAAAACATTTAGACAAATTAAGATTAATGCCTAATAAACAAGAATTAAAGTTAGTCAATATAGGTGGCCTAAACATGGCAGTTCTAAAAAGTGATGGCTCTACTGAAGTATATAATAAGCTAGTTACAGTACGTTATGATCGAATATTGTCCGGTTTAAATGTCATGGGAGCGTCAAGAATTATAGTGCATATGGGTACAGATGGGAAATTGGCTGGTCTAATTTTTAATTGGGGCGAAGTAGTTGATATGAAAAAATTTGAACCCGCTGAGTTACTTACTGAAAAAGAAATAAAGGAAATACTTGAAAGTAGGCTTAGGGAAGCAGCAAAGGATGCTGAGAAAATTATTGTGCAAAAGGTCGATCTTGTTCTTTATGATGATGGAAGAGGACAAATAGAACCAGCATATCATGTTCAGGCCAACCTTTTTTATGAAGCATACGATATACCTTATGATTACTATATACCCCTACTTAAGAAACCTCTGGCTTTTTATCCCTATATGGAGGCATATGATATTAAACCTACTGAATGATGCACGTGACTTTAAAATCTCTCCCAAAGATAATGAATAATGAATTCATAATCACTATCCGATATTTCAAATAATGTCTGATTTGGGTAAGAAAAAAGAGGCAAAAGTCTAACCGGTCCTTTCACCTGACTGCTTGGATCATAACGGAAAGCGGTCAGGTGAACTTTTCGTTAGGACTTAAAAGAAGGAGGTATAGATTTTTTAGGAAAACCTCTGGAACTTTTTAAAAACAAAACTCTTCTAAAAAAAACCATATAGAATCCCCTATCTCTTTTAGGTTATTTGAACAAATAAATAAAATTTAAATAAAAAAGGCAGGACCTCTTAATTGATGCTTCTGCCTTTTTTATTATTTTTTAATTCCTAACAGATCCCAATTGCTTCTTCTAACTCATGAAACACTTTTTCAGTTTCATCTCCCATGCAAAAGTTGCGAAACTCGTCTACTAGCCTCCACCATAGTAGACGCGAAGACCCTTTAACTAAAAGATTGAAGGACTTTTATTTATGAATATTTTATAAATCTAATCTTTAAATATTGCTCTAATATTGAAGAATTAACTGATTTAATCTAACATTTTCAGTTGTAATATTTCCCTTAAAAGTTCTGAAAGCGTCCAATAGGGGGAGCCTGACAATAACAAGCCCTTTGGCATTTTGCTGAAGGGCTTTTTTATTTTTATAAAATTTTTATATGAAAAAAGGGTTTTTAGAAAATTGTGTAGTATTCTAAATATAGAAAGATATAAGAAATTTGGGTTATGAATAATTAGAAGAAAGATAAAGACATTATTAGATAATTTTAAAAACAAATAGTAAGTTCCGATATAAAGAGTTAAACGCGATTTCAGCCCGCTTATATTAGTAAGAAGGAAGGAAGTGAAATGTAATGGCTCAAGACGATAATGTTAAAATATTGAAAGTCGCTTTGATAGTTTCCGCGGTTATAGCATTTGTCTATGGATTCGGTTTCTTGTTTGTTCCTGGCCTATTGGTAAGTTTATCAAAGGGAAACCCTGTTGAATTCAGCTGGTTACGATGGCCTGGAGGTATTATCATCGCACTGGGAATAGGTAGCTTAATGGTTTCTAGTAAACCTGAAAAACAGGGTATCTTCGTGACATCGATGGCATTGGCTACTTTATTTTCCGGTCTAGCAATGCTGTACAGTTGGATTATGCAAGAAGGTAGCGGAGCAATCTGGTTTACTGCATTACCAACTTGTATTCTTTTAGTACTATCTGGTCTACTCTGGTGGGCTCGTGGACAGGCTAAAGGGATTCTCTGATCAGGATAGATAGTGATTTATTTAAGTACCGAGTAGGATATTTGAATATCTTTCTCTCTATCCCGTATTTTCTTATAACTTCACAGTTATACTAAGTGATTAGAAGAAATCATAAAATGCGAGCTGAAACAGCGTCTAACCTTCAAATTTTATTCTAGGCTAGGTAAGTTTTTCTAAATATGAGCATAACATAAGTAAAGAACTTCAGTTTCCTTAAAGTTAATTATTTAAGAAGTCAAGTAAATCCCAATATGACCAGCTCTGACTCTTTTCATCTCAAGACCTATCTTATCCCACAAAAGCACGCTTTCAGACACCAACCCGGGGAGCCAAGCAGAACGAGAAAGCCCTTTGGCAAGTAAGTCGAAGGGCTTTCTATATGTAGGATAAAATACGTAAAATAGGTACAGACACCCATTTCCCATTCTTTATTCACATTTCAAATCTTTAGCAAGTTCGTAGGAAATAAGTTTTTTTGTTTTTGAAATTTCCCAAGCTTTTTCTTTATGGGAAAGTTCAGAGATTTCTTTTGAAGAAAGGTTTTTAAAACGATTGAATACGTAATTTATAGTTTCTAATTCTTCTTTCGAGAAAATCGACAAACAAGGTTCTTCCATGGGTTTTATATATATGAATTCCTCGGAATTGACAATAAAGTCAACCTCGAAGGTAATAAATTTATCGGAAAGTATTCCTAATAATAGATCATATTTTACCGGGGTAGGTCCGTAGTAATTTTTTAAATATTTTAATCCCGTGATTGAAACCGTATTATTTCTAAAGCTTACAAAATCAGAATAGAAAAGAAATTTCATCAATTTGGTTTTATATAATTTTTTTACATTTAAGGCAAAATATAAAACCATATTTACTAATTTTTCGTAGTTAAATTGAGTATATCCACAATATTCATCTAAAACCTCATGGGTATACTTTTTGATTATATTTTCTTCTAATGCGTTATCTATATTACTAACCAATATGTTATCTAAATTTCCCATTACTTTTTTATAATCCCTTTGATTAATTTTATTTTTATTTCTTTCAACTAATATTTTCATATTCTCAGGATTTTTTAATAGGACTAAAGTGCCATTATGGGATTGATCTTGTAATGCACCAGTTTCGTACCTATGGGTAGTTATTTCTCCCCAGCCAAGTATTCGAGAGAAAGCTCTTTGGCTAAGTTCGTACATTTTTCTAATTTCAGTAATTTCTTCTGGCAATAATAATGAATACTTACTTCTATATTTATTATATAAAACATCTAAGTTTTTATTTTCTATTTCTTCATCGAATATTTCTTCTCCAGTCTCTTTGTTTATTTGAACAGTTTCTTCGATTTCTACAGGTTCGCCCCTTACTTTATAGACCATTTTTCTAGTTATAAGTGTAGTATTATCTAAGTGAATATTATCTTTGCTTTTCATTTTTTTCACCTCTCCAAACATAAAGATAAATTTTTCTATGTCTAACCTAATGATTTACCTTTATTTTTGCCTCCTTTCAGATTTATTTTTGGGGGTAAGTCATTTCAAATTTGGCTTCATGAAATGACATACACGCTATCTCATCACATCCTTTATTTTTTCTTATTTTTAATTTAATATAAATTTCTTGTCCCTGAATTATTTTACCGAATTCCCATATATATTCACCTTTATGCTTATCCTTATCATGATCTTCAGTTGGTCCTCGGTAATAATTTTGTGGAGTGAGGCTTAGAATTTCTTGTTTCATATGATGGGTGTTATAACCTAAAGCAACCAAGGTTTGCATATTTTCCTCTCTTTTATCAAAAAAATCATAACTGCCTACAGATATTAGTTTTTTGGCTTTTAGTAGAAAAATTTTAACATCATCTTTTTGTGAAATTTGTATCACCTCTTAACGCAAATTAAATTAAATTTATTACTAATTGTTATCATATGATAATACTTTTTAATTTATTATATATTATTTGTAAAGGAATGTAAAGTGATTTAATAAAAAAATATAAATTTATAATATTTTACAGGTTATGGATTATAATTCAGATAAGATGAATAGAAAAAGTAAATAAGTGAATGGGGGGGGAGTCTTGCAAAATAGTAAAGTTAGTAGTGGATGTTTTATTTGTCTTATTTAAATGAATTGGAACACATCCAATTTTCTTAGATAATTATTATTTTACTTTTAAATTAGATAAATAGAGAAGGTGTACCAAGTCAATAATCCGATAATCTTTTCTAACTTTTCGTAAGGGATTAGATATTTCAGTTTTGTGTCTCATTAAATAGTTATATCCAAAGAAAAGATCCCTAATTATAGGTAATATAAAAATATAATTTGTAACAATTAAGATTTTACCAAATATTATCAAATACTAACTACTTCCTCTAACTCCCGATATACTTTTTCAGTTTCGTTACTCATACAAAAGTTGCGAAACTCGTCCTGTCTGGGGAGCCTGACCATCACCAGCCCTTTGACATTTTGCTGAAGGGCTTTTCTTTTTTTCTAAATTATTTTTCAAAAAAAGAAGGATTTTTAGAATTTATTATCGTATATAAAAATTCAGAATAAATGTACTATAAATTGAATCAGATGAGAAAAAAACAGAGGAGGAAATATATATGAGAAAAGATAAAAAGAGAAAAATTTTCGATGCAGTGCTAACCAAGGCTCTGGGAATAGACTATTCCGAATTTTTAGTCTCACTTTCCGGGAGCTGTAAGCTTCCCAAGAACTTCCCTGGGGAATACGGGGTAAGATTGTATAATGAAGGGATTCCATCCCAAAGTTTTAAACTTTTGCCTTCTGGGATATTTTCTGCAGAGGAGTTAGAACGTATCAAAAGGGACTCTGAGTCCTGTTTGGCTGTCTTTAGAGAGATGACCGATAGGGCTATTTCTGGTCAAAGACCGACAGAAGAGGATATAAAGATTCTAGAGGAGATTCTGTTAAAAAATAAGAAGATAAAAATAGAGACTTACCCCAAAGAGAATAACCCACATTTTTATCCCTCTTTACATATATGCATACCTCCGGGTAGGACTTTGGCTTTTTATTGGGTCTACTGGACTTGGCTTAAACATATTTCCGTAAGAAGATGTATAGCCGAGGACTGCCCTAAAATTTTTATTCCGGCAAGATTAGACCATGTATTTTGTTCAAAACGTTGTGCCAAGAGAGTTTGGGCACAGAGACAATAACTTTAGAACGATAAATATTTGACATAATTCTAATTTTAGGTATAATATATATAAAAGAACAAACCCGCCTATCTCTATCCAAAAGAATGCAGCAGGTTTGAACAGAGCCGGAGTACTTACTGTTCTTCTAGCTCTTCTTAATTATAGTATATATTCTATAAAAATAGTAGTGGCTTGACTCTTGTTAGGGTTAGGCTTTTTTAAAAAAATGAAATCCATAATTCAGATTGTCTTAAGCTATTTTTTAAAAAAGGAGAAGTATTATAGTAATACTTCAAGAGAAGCTGAGAAAGGTAAACTATCCGAAAGGATAGGCCGCAAAGTTATGGGTCTAAGGCATTTTTAATGTCTTTTGCTGCTCTATACTGCTATGACCGCCAGACTGCCAACTTTTTAACTAAATAAAGATTGGCAGTTTTTTATTTTACCTATTGTTCCTCATTTCTCTTATTCTTACATTTATTAAGCAAAAAATCACCCAAGAAATTTTATTATCTATCTACTTAAAAACTGCCTTTGGAAAATTATTCCAAAAAATAGTCGAAGCATCATTCATAAAATCTTTACCCCAATAGAAAATAATTTTATCTGACTATCATAGAACAGATATTTTATCTTAATATATAAGTTCCTATACAATATTTTTAGATGATATAAAAGAAAGCGATGTCCCTTGATTATATTGAAATGATTTAAATTTGCATTTTAGTTTTTATTAAATATTAAACAAATGAGAGGGGTGAATTTTAATGAGAAAGTTATCTTACTTAATAATATCAATAGTAGTTTTGGGATTAATTATATCTGGTTGTATTTTCCCTGTAGTTCCACCTTCAGGAAAAGATGAATCAATTGATATAGTAAAAGATGCCGTGTTCTGTAAAAAAGACTTGATTGCAGGGCAACACACCGTTGCCGGTTTTATTACAGTTAGTAATGATGATAAAAACCTTTATGTTACTTATGAAACTATAGATAATTGGCTAATTAATGAGACTCACCTTTATGTGGATACTATAGTACCAACTAAAAGTGCACCAGGAAAGTTCCCTTACAAACATGAAGAATTAGGAGGAGTTGCAACTGATACGTATGAAATTCCGCTGGAAGATTTGGGAGTAGGACCCTGTGATATAGTTTATATTGCTGCCCATGCGGAATTATTCAAAGGAAAGACAGAAGAGACTGGCTGGGCTGAAGGTGAAGAAATTAGACCAGGCAAGAACTGGGCAATGTATTTTGAATATCAGTTATCTTGCATGGAAGAAATAGCAACACAAATATTAGAAACTCAGGATCTTGGCAGACAATATTTTGAACAACTTGAGTCTCAAGATGATCCTAATGCCTTACAGAAGACAATAGACTATCTTAAGACACAACCAAATGTTGATAATGCAGGAGTTGGAGAAGATGGCGTTTCTATATGGGTTGAATATAAAAGCGGTGTAGAAGGAATAATTTTAACTGAACCATTTAGGTCTTTTGGCAACTTGTCTGTATCAAAATCATACCGCTCTAATTTACCAAAAAAATCTGCAGATAAAAATGCAATAATACTTTTGCCTTTTGATTCAGTACCAGATTACGAAGATGAATCAGTAGACGAAATTTCTAGTTGTCTTCAGCAGAGTGGCTATTCTGAAAGCTCTATAGAAACATATCGTGGCGGGGAAGTTACAGTTGATTTAATGGAAACATTATCTAATTATGATTTTATCTATATGGCAACACATGGAGATGTCGGTTCGTCTGGGCTTATAGAGGTAACGATAGGCCAGGCAGTTAATGCCTTTAGCATAGTTGCTTTATGGAACAGGTTAACAGGAGACTCAAAAGAGATTTCGATAGTCTCTATTCCCGCCAAATTTTGGATTTTTAATATACCGGGGATTGTTTTCGCTTTAAATTCTAGATTCTTTGCACACTATACATATCCGAGTACTTTTGTGTATATGAATGCATGTAGTTCTTTGAAGAACGATTCGCTAGCAGATGCTTTTTTAAATCATGGTGCGAGTGTTTATTTGGGCTGGGATAATCCTAGTGCTTTAAGTCTCGGGAATGAACACAACCCAGAATTTTTCCAGGAACTTGCGAAACCGAACAATACTTTACAACAGGCTTATGATGCTACTTTAGCTAAGTACTATCCTGCTCTTGTGTATAAGGATACGAATCATAATAAAATATACCATATCAAGCTATTAAATGGGGTAGAGGGAGGTGATCAAGATGATAAAATTATTGACTATGACTTGAGTCTTATTTTTGAAGGGGATTCTCAATTTATCCTTAATCCTTCCTCAAAAGTCGAAGGAGGTACAGCAATTCCTTGGACCTTCCATTCAGATAGTGTTATTATGCATCAGATTAATGTTTTCTGGAATGTTTATGAGGGAGCCAATGGTTATAAAGTCTATCGTCAGGTCAATAATAGCAATGATTGGCAAATGGTTTTTCAAGGAGAGGGTTATATCGGTGGTGAACTTAGTGAGAAAAGAGAGTGGTATGATCAGGATGTTCAATTAGGAAATACCTATGAATATTATGTGGTTGCTTATGGAGATGATTGGGAGACTAACCCTAATTTTCTGACAGGGCCTTTAAGTCAATTCTTGCCAGCTATTTATCTTGAAAGTCCTTCAGATCAATCCATTGTTTCGGATCCTAATCCAACCTTGCAATGGGTCCCTTTAGGTGGCATCCCTGCAGGATTTAACGGACCTGGTAAAACAGAGCTCCAGCTCTATGACGTCAACACCAATGAGTTGATATGGCATATATGGTTTGATGATGTAACAACTTCCTCCGTGACCTGTAATCAGGAGGGTCAAGCAACAACGTCCTTGGTACAAGGTAATACCTATGGCTGGCGTGTGAGAAACCATGCTTATGATCAGAATATGGAAGATGTCATTACCCAGAGCGAGTATTGGGAATTTACTTATAGTACAGATGATATAGTCATATTCGATGATCCTAATCTTGAACAGGTTATCAGGGAGAAAATAAGTAAACCTGAAGGTCCATTATATCTTATTGATGTTATAGGGATTACAACATTAGTTGCTGTGGGAAGAGAAATAGAATCTTTGAAAGGGATTCAGCATCTTCAGAATCTGCAGGAGATGTACTTCTCAGAAAACCAGGTGACGGATATTTCAGCACTGGCAAACCTGACCAATATACAGCGGCTGCACTTCTACAACAATCAGGTGACGGATATTTCAGCACTTTCGAACCTGACTAATCTGGAGATTCTGGGGTTCTGGAACAACCAGGTGACGGATATTTCAGTACTGGCAAACCTGACCAAACTGCAGACTTTAACATTCTCGGGTAACCAGGTATCCGACATCTCAGCCCTGGCAAACCTAACCAACGTATCATATCTATCTTTCTTTTCTAACCAGGTATCAGACATCTCAGCCTTAGTAAACTTAACCAATCTGCAGTATCTTGCATTTCCCAACAACCAGGTATCCGACATCTTAACCCTGGCAAACCTGACCAAACTGCAGACTTTAGCATTCTTGGGTAACCAGGTATCAGACATCTCAGCCCTTGTTATAAATGAAGGTCTAGGTACTGGTGATTATATACGATTGCAATTAAATTATCTTGATCTGACGGAAGGCTCTCAGAACATGCAGGATATCAAGACTTTAATAGGCCGAGGTGTGGAGGTTTACTACGAACCCCAGAGCAATCCTTAGATTTTGGGATGTAGATTGACTATCACAAATATAAAGAATTCTGGTTTATGGAAGGGATATTATAAGATGAGTACCGATAGGAACTTTTCCCAACAAATTAATCTAACAAGAAAATGTAACTATCATATGGGAGATGTGCTGAAATGGCTCTGAAGAAGTTGCCAGAAGTATTGACCGAGGAGTAATAAATGATTTTAGTATCCTTATGGGGTGTTTATAAAATGAAATTGTGGCGGCGGAATATATTTACGTTCATTGGGAACTATCACTATTGGTTGAGACGTTGCAGATGATAAAAATACCATTTGCGGAAACTACAAAATTGGAGAAGATCCTTCCCTGAATCAGCAGATAAGAGGTAGTTCTGGAAGTCTTTATGAAATTTATAAGGACACTAACTACATCTCCGCCTACTGTGAATAAAATTAATAATTTCAAATATTTTAAATAAACAGAGGGTTTTTATTGTGGAAAACCCCCTGTATTTATATTACTGGTATTTTTAGTTCTTTATCACATTCCTCCTCCG
>Ga0307429_1001635_pt1 | contig 10246 bp, 9 predicted proteins | sample SalMarWE160230MG_FD_202151 | JGI IMG/M metagenome (GOLD analysis project Ga0307429, IMG submission 202151) | Salt marsh sediment microbial communities from the Plum Island Ecosystem LTER, Massachusetts, United States - WE1603-230 | ecosystem: Environmental > Aquatic > Marine > Intertidal zone >...
CGACTCGAGCCGGCGGCGCGACGCCTGGAGACCTTCAAGGCGCGCTTCGCCGGCGGTCGCCGGCGCGCCCCCGCGGGCCCGCCCTACCCGGCGCATGCCGCGCTCGCCGCGCGCCTGGGCGGCGCGGCGGGGCCGGATGCGCCGGCGGGCCGCGCCTGAGAACCCGAACTCGGCTTCGGTTTCATTTGACCGCCGAACACCTCGGAATTACTCTCGATCACCCATTGCGCCCGGCCTGGAGGCTCCCATGACCGCCGCCCGCTCCACCAACCAGCTCAAGCACCTCGACCGCGAGCTGGAGACCATCCTCACCTCCTTCGACACGAACTACGCCTGGAACTACGGCAGCGTGAAGGAGGGTCTGCGCGATCTGTACGAGAAGGCCAAGCGCGACCAGTGGAACTCGACCACCCAGCTCGCCTGGGACGTCCCGGTGGAGCCCGAGAGCGACATCATCCCGCAGGCGGTCAACCCGCTGGCCGGCTACGCGCCCTTCGAGAAGCTCGATGCGCGCGAGCGCGCGCGCTTCCGTCACGCCCAGGTCTCGCTGCAGCTCTCGCAGTTCCTCCACGGCGAGCAGGGCGCGCTGATCGTGGCCTCGCAGCTGGTGGGCGGCGTGCCGTGGATCGAAGCCAAGTACTACGCCGGGACCCAGACCATGGACGAGGCGCGGCACGTCGAGGTGTTCAGCCGCTATCTCCACGAGAAGCTCGAGTGGGAGTGGCCGATCAACGACAGCCTCAAGGAGCTGCTCGACGCCACGATCCAGGACTCGCGCTGGGACTTCAAGTACCTGGGCATGCAGATCATCATCGAGGGGCTGGCCATGGCGGCCTTCGGCAATCTCCACCAGATCTGCCAGGAGCCGCTCCTCAAGGACCTGATCCACTACGTGATGCGCGACGAGTCGCGTCACGTCGCCTTCGGGGTCCTCTCGCTCCGCGACTTCTACACGGACCTGCCGGCCAACGAGCTGAAGGACCGCGAGGACTTCATCATCTATGCCTGCGAGCTGATGCGGAACCGTCTGGTGGGCTCGCAGATCGCCGAGGTCTTCGGCTGGAACTCGCAGGAGGTGCAGGAGCGGGTGCTGAGCTCCCCGCTGGGTCAGGCCTTCCGCGGCATGCTCTTCGCCCGGGTGGTTCCGAACCTGAAGCGCCTGGGGCTGATCAGCCCGCGCGTGCGCGAGGCCTTCGAGAAGCTCCAGATCATCCAGTTCGAGGACTTCGACCCCGAAGAGCAGGACCGCCAGCTGGGCTTCGCCTGAGCCGGCGCGGCCGAGGCCCGGCGCGGGTCCGGCCGGGCTCGTCTGCGGGATGCTGCAAGAAGCCGACAACGCGCTGCTGAGCGCCCTCGTCCTCTGCTCCGGCGTCGCGTGCATCGCCGCGCAGAGCCTGGGCCGTTCCCGGGCGGTGTACGTCTTCAAGCCGCTCACGATGCTGCTGATCCTGGCGCTGGCGCTCCAGCCCAGCCCGAGCACGCCGGCCGCGTATCGCTGGCTGGTGGTGACGGCGCTGCTCTTCTCCCTGGTCGGCGACGTGCTGCTGATGCTGCCCTCGGATCGCTTCGCGGCGGGTCTGGCGAGCTTCCTGGTGGCCCATCTCGTCTACACGGCGGCCTTCGCCGGGGAGGCCGGGCTCGGCCCCTCGCTCGCCTGGCTGCTGCCCTTCGCCGCCGCCGGCCTCGCCTGCGACTGGCGGCTGTGGCCCGGCGTGCCGCGGCCGCTGCGCCTGCCGGTGCTGCTCTACAGCACGGCGATCGTGCTGATGGGCTGGCAGGCGGCGGCGCGCTGGCTGGCGGTGGGACAGCCCGGCGCGCTGCTCGCCTGCGTCGGGGCGATCCTCTTCATGGCCTCGGACGCCGCGCTGGCCTTCGACCGCTTCCGCCGACCCCTGCGCGCCGCCCCGCTGCTGGTGCTCGGCAGCTACTTCGCGGCGCAGTGGCTGATCGCCCTCTCGGTCGGCGTCGGCGAGGCCCTGGTCGCTGGGTGGATCCGCTGAGGGAGGTACGCTCGGGCGCTGGCATGGCGGTCTACCGGCTCGGCCCCGAGCTCGACTTTCCTCCGCCGGAGGCGGCGGAGCCGGGAGGGCTGTTGGCCGTCGGCGGCGATCTCGAGCCCGAGCGCCTGCTGCTGGCCTACTCGCGTGGCATCTTCCCCTGGTACGAGGAGGGCCTTCCGATCCTCTGGCACTCGCCGAACCCCCGCATGGTGCTGCTGGCCGGCGAGCTGCGCGTGAGCCGCAGCCTGCGCAAGGTGCTGCGCCGCGCGCCGTTCGGGATCACGCTGGACACCGCCTTCGCACGGGTGCTGCGCGCCTGCGCGGAATGCAGGCGGCCCGGACAGCGCGGAACCTGGATCACCGCCGAGATGCGGGTCGCCTACGAGCGCCTGCACGCGCTGGGGTTCGCCCACTCGGTGGAGGCCTGGCAGGGCGGCGAGCTGGTCGGAGGCCTCTACGGCGTCTCGCTCGGAGCCTGCTTCTTCGGCGAGTCGATGTTCGCGCTGCGCAGCGACGCCTCCAAGGTCGCCTTCACGATGCTGGTGCGACAGCTCGAGCGCTGGGGCATCGACCTCGTCGACTGCCAGGTGCACACGCAGCACCTGGCGCACTTCGGCGCCAGCGTGTGGCCCCGCAGCCGCTTCCTCGACGGCCTGGCCCGGCGCCTGGACCAGCCGACGCGACGCGGATGCTGGCATCTCGATCCCGACCTTGCCGCAGCAGGCGCCGCGTGACGCTCACGGCCAGCGGTCCCAACGCCGAGCAGATCTCCTTCTGGAACGCGGTGCGGGGTCGCCAGTTCGTGGAGCTGCAGGCGTATCTCGACCGCCAGCTCGGCGAGATGGGCCTGCTGGCGATCGAGCGCAGCGGCATCCGCGCCGGCGAGCGCGTGCTCGACGTCGGCTGCGGCTGTGGACACACGACGCTCCAGCTGGCGGAGCGCGTCGGCGCAGCCGGGTGCGTCACGGGCGTCGACGTCTCCGCGCCGATGCTGGAGCGCGCCGGGCAGCGCGCCGGCCAGGCCGGCCTCGCCAACGTGCGCTTCGAGAACGCCGACGCGCAGACCTTCGGCTTCGCGCCCGGGAGCTTCGAGCTCGTCTACTCGCGCTTCGGGGTGATGTTCTTCGCGGATCCCACGGCCGCCTTCGCCAACCTGCGCGGCGCGCTCGTCGCCGACGGCCGGCTGGTCTTCGTCTGCTGGCAGGCGCTGCAGCACAATCCCTGGATGCGCGTCCCGCTGGCAGCGGCCGCGCAGCACGTCGCGCTGCCCCCGCCGCCGGCCCCCGACGCACCAGGCCCGTTCTCCTTCGCCGACGCGGAGCGCGTGCGGCGCATCCTCGAGGCCGCGGGCTTCCGCGAGCTCGGCTTCGAGTCGCTGGAGCGCGCGGTGACGCTCGGGGGAGAGCTGGAGCTCGAGCGGGCCGTCGAGTTCGCGCTGGCGATGGGTCCGCTGGGCGCCGCGCTGAGCGAGACCCCAGAGGTCGATCGCCGCGCCGTGGCGGAGAGCGTGCGCGGCGCGCTGGCCCCCTACGCCGGAGCGCAGGGCGTGCGCCTGCCGGCGGCCGCCTGGATCGTCAGCGCCCGCGCGTAGGGTCCGCCTGGCCGGGCCTCGCACTCGCTCTTCGCGCGCGCTCGGGCTCCGGCCTTCGCTCGCCTGCCAGTTCGGCAGGGCCTGCCTCCGCACGGCTGCGCCGTGCTGCGCGCGCCCTTCGGGCGCTTGCTCGCTGCGCGGCCGCTTCGCGGCCTCAACCTGGCCGGGCCTCGCACTCGCTCTTCGCTCGCGCTCAGGCTCCGGCCTTCGCTCGCCTGCCAGTTCGGCAGGGCCTGCCTCCGCACGGCTGCGCCGTGCTGCGCGCGCCCTTCGGGCGCTTGCTCGCTGCGCGGCCGCTTCGCGGCCTTGCTTGCGGGCGCGCCGGGCAGCCGCCGGCTAGCATCGCCGCTGCGGCGAAAAGCCGTTCGAAACCCGAATGTTATGAGCGCAGAGCGGACCGGTTGGGGACGTGCCGTGGCCTTCGATCCGATCGCCGGCCAGGTGGCGATCGCGGGCGTGGGCGAGGCCGACCACTCGAAGGCCTCCGGGCGCTCGGCCCGGCAGATCGCCGCCCAGGCGGTGGAGCGCGCCATCGCGGACGCCGGGCTCGAGCCGCGCGAGATCGACGGCCTCTGCTTCAGCGGCGGCATGGGCGAGGCCTTCGACGCCAAGGCCTTCCACGAGTGCTTCGGCACCTCCCAGCCGATCTTCGAGTCGCCGCGCGGCGGCGGCATGGTGTGGGCGGCGACGGCCCCGGCCGTCGCGGCGCGCGCGCTGCGAGCCGGCGAGGCGCGGCACATCGTGAACGTCTTCGCGGTCTCGTGGGCGACGGATCGCGATCGGATGACCGGTGGACCGGGGCAGTTCCACGCAGCCGAGCGCTTCAAGCGCAATCTCGAGGTGCCCTTCGGCTGGTTCCCGCAGCCGGTCTACTTCGCGACGATCGCGCGCCGCCACATGCACGAATACGGTACGACACCCGAGCAGCTCGGGGCGATCGCCGTGGCCTGCCGCCGGCACGCGAATCTGCACCCCGGCGCCCTGATGCGGGAGAAGACGCTGACGCTCGAGGACTACCTGGCGCGTCCGATGCTGGTGGATCCGTTGCGCGTCGAGGACTGCTGCCTGATCTCGGACGGCGGGGGAGCCTACGTGATGACCACCCCGGAGCGGGCCCGCGACCTGGCGCGTCCCGCCGTGCTCGTCGAGGGCGTGGGCGAGGGCCACTCCGCCACGGGCCTCTACTGGAGCCAGCAGCCGGACTTCACGGCCACCCCGCAGGTCTTCTCGGCGCCCGCCGCCTTCGAGATGGCCGGCATCCGACCCGCGGACGTGGACGTGCTGACGCTCTACGACCCCTTCACGATCGTGACGCTGATGCAGATCGAGGACATGGGGTTCTGCGCCAAGGGCGAGGGAGGGCCGTTCGTCGCGGGCCGGGCGCTCCACTACGACGGCGGCGTGCTGCCCACCAACACGCACGGGGGCCTGCTCTCCCACGCCTACGTGCTCGGGATCTCCCACGTGATCGAGCTGGTGCGGCAGCTGCGCGGCCAGGCCGCCGCGCAGGTGGGCAACGCCGAGATCGGCGTGTACGGCGGCTACACCGGGGCGATGGCGAGCACCCTGGTGCTGAGGCGCGACCGATGAGCGACGACTTCCCGCTGCCCGACACGTCCTGGGAGCCGACCCGGCCCTTCTGGGAGGCGGCGGCGCGCGGCGAGCTCGCGATTCCGCGCTGCGGCAGCTGCGGCCGCCTCTGCTGGTATCCCGCCGAGCGCTGCCGTGCGTGCGACGCCGAGCGCCTGGTCTGGACCGCCCTGAGCGGCCGCGGCACGCTCTTCTCCTGGGCCGTCGTCGAGCGGGGCTGGGTGAAGGGGCTCCGCGAACGGGCTCCCTACGTCGCCGCGCTGGTCGCCCTCGAAGAGGACGCTTGCGTGCGACTCGTCAGCAACCTGGTCGGGTGCGAGCCGGCCGCCCTGCGCATGGAGATGCCGCTGCGGGTGGTCTTCCGCCCGCTGCCGTTTCCGGACCCCGAGCGCCAGGTGATCGCCCCCATGTTCGCGCCCGCAGCCTAGGCCGGCGGCGCAGGAGAGACAGCATGTCCGAAGCGTTCCGCGACGTCGCCAGCATCGACTATCCGATCGTCGACTGCGATTCCCACGTCAACGAGCCGCCCGACCTGTGGCTCGAACGCGTGCCCGCGAAGTACCGGGATCGGGCGCCACGCGTCGAGAAGGTGGAGAAGGGCGAGCTCTGGCTGTTCGACGGTGGCAAGGAGAAGTGGCCGGTCGGGCTCACCGCCGTGGCGGGGCTCTCCTTCTTCGACTACGCCCCGATGGGTCTCACCTACGAGACGATGCGCCCCGGCAGCTTCGACACCAAGGCGCGGCTCGACGACATGGACGCCGACGGCATCTTCGCCCAGGTCCTGTACCCGAGCGTGACGCTCAAGGGTGCCAAGGTCTACAGCGAGGACCCGGAGCTCCAGCTGGCTTGCGTGCGGGCCTACAACGACTGGCTCCAGGAATTCTGCCGGGATTCCGGGGGACGCCTGATCCCGCTGGCCATCGTGCCCACCACCGGCCTCGACGACGCCATCGCCGAGGTCGAACGGGCGATGAAGCACGAGCATCGCGGCTGCGTGATCTCGTCCTTCCCGAACGGAAGCCTGGATCCCCAGCCCGAGGACGATCGCTTCTGGGATCTGTGCCAGAGCCAGCGCATCCCCGTCTCGGTGCACATCGGGAGCTTCCTGCGCGGCGACCTGGGACGCGGTGCACGCGTGCGCGGCTGGTCCTCGCTGGCCTTCGTGGGCGCGGCGGCGTTGACCAAGGCGGGCGGCCAGACGCTCCCCGCCGTCTGCGACATCCTCTTCTCGGGCATCTTCCAGCGCTTCCCGCAGCTCAAGATCGTGCTCGTCGAGTCCAACATCGGCTGGATCCCGACGCTGCTCGAACAGGCCGACGACATGTTCATGCGCTACCGCTGGTACACCGGCGCCGTGCACGAGCAGAAGGAGTTCCCGAGCGAGATCTTCCAGCGCAACTTCTGGGCGACCTTCATGGTCGACACGGTAGGCATGGACCTGCGCCATCGCATGAACGTCGATCACCTGATGTGGTCGACCGACTACCCGCACAGCGGCTCCGACTGGCCGAACTCGCGGGTCACGATCGAGCGGGTCTTCCGCGGCGTTCCGCGGGACCAGGTGAAGAAGATGCTCCACAGCAACTGCAAGGAGCTCTACGGCCTCGACCACCTGCCGGAGCGGCTGCGCTAGCCTGGCCGCGCCTCAGTACCAGGGGGACCAGCGGGCGGTGCGGAGCAGGCGGCTCTGCCAGCGGTCGCGCACCTCGAGCGCGTCGTGCAGCCAGCGGCCGGGCGCCTTGTAGCGGTCCGGCACCTCGCGCGAGACGAGGGGGACGAGCGCCTCCGGGCGCACGACCTTCTGCCAGAGCACCACCTCGCGGCGGCGCCCCGTGCCGAGCGCGGTGCGGAAGCTCGCCTGGATGCGCAGGATCGAGCTGCCCTGCTCGGCGTGTTCGTCCATCTCGCGGGCGTAGTGCGAACCGGCGCGCTCGACGTACTGCTCGAGCCGGCCCTCGTGCGGCCAGACCGTATCTTCCATGAAGACGCAGGCCTCGTGTTCGGCGCCGTCGACCGGGACGGCCGCGAAGTCGAGCTCGCGCAGGGGCGACCAGGGCAGCGGGATCAGCAGCTTGGCCGTGACGTCGTGGCGCGCCTCGTCCGTCCGCTGCGCCCACTGGGCCAGATCCCCGCCGTCGATGCGCCGCACCAGTCGCTCCCAGGCGGCCGCGTCTCGCAGCGCGGTCAGCGTCACGACGTTGTAGGACACGCCCGTGCCGTGCGCGTGGTGCAGGAAGTAGAGCAGGCGCGCGTCGGGCGTCGCCGCCAGCGCCGGCAGCCAGCCGCGGCGGAACGCCTCCTCGAACTCCTGCTCGCGGGCTCCGACCACCTCGTGCACCTCGTGGAGCATCAGCATGGTTCCCCTCCGGTCCGGGAGTCGGCTTCCGCGAGCTCCGCGAGGATCTGCTCGCGATGCGCGTCGAGCGGCGGCGCGGGGGCGCGGCTCCCGGGGTCTTCGAGCCCCGAGAGCTTCACGGGGTTGCCGGCCAGCACCAGGCGACCGGTCTCCGGATCGTCCACCGCCACCAGCATGTTGCGAGCCGCCAGCTGGGGATCGACCAGCAGCGCGGCGACGTCGTTGATCGGGCCGCAGGGGATGCCGGCCGCCCCCAGCGCGTCGAGCCACTCGGTGGTGTCGCGCCGCGCGAGCGCTGCTTCCAGCAGGCACCGCAGCGCCTCGACGTTGCGGACGCGGTCCACGTTGCTGCGAAAGCGCGCGTCGCGGGCGAGCTCGGGGCGACCCAGCGACTCGCACAGGCGCGTGAAGAGCGCATCGTTTCCGGCGGCCACCACCAGCCAGCCGTCCCGGGTGGCCAGCGCCTCGAAGGGCGCGATGGAGGGATGCCGGGAGCCGAGCGGACCGGGGACCTCGCCGGTCGCCTGATGGCGGGCGATGGCGTTCTCGAGCGTGGCGACCTGGCAGTCGAGCATCGCCACGTCCACGTGGCGCGCCTCGCCCGTGCGCTCGCGCTCGAGCAGCGCGGCCTGGATTCCGACGGCGGCGAACAGGCCCGCCGTGATGTCGCCCGTCGAGGTGCCCACGCGCGTCGGCGCGCCGCCCGGGTGACCGGTCAGGCTCATGATCCCGCCCATCGCCTGCACCACGAGGTCGTAGGCGGGTCGCCCGGCGTAGGGCCCCGTCTGCCCGAAGCCCGAGACCGAGGCCAGCAGCAGCCGCGGGAAGCGGGCGTGGAGCTCGGGCCAGCCATAGCCGAGGCGCGCCAGCACGCCCGGCCGGAAGTTCTCCACCAGCAGATCCGCGCGCGCCAGCAGCTTCTCGAAGACCCCCCGGTCGGCCGCGCCCTTGAGGTCGAGGGCGATCGACTCCTTGCCCCGGTTGAGCGAGGCGAAGTAGGCCGAGCGACCGTCGACGAAGGGCCCGATCTGGCGCGCGTCGTCGCCGCGTCCCGGCGCCTCCACCTTGATCACGCGCGCGCCGAGGTCGGCGAGCAGCATCGTGCAGAAGGGCCCAGCCAGCACACGGGTCAGGTCGACGACCAGCAGACCCGACAGCGGTCCCGGCACGCTCATCGCTGCTCACCCGGCGGCGTCGAGGCGCTCCTTCAGCGCATCGAGCTCGTCGTGGAGCTGCTTCGGCAAGCGGTCGCCGAACTCGTGGTAGTACTCGCGCACCCCGTGGACCTCGGACAGCCAGCCCTCGAGGTCGACCCGCAGCAGCTCCTGGAGATCCTCGCTGGAGACGTCTTCCAGGCCGCTGATGTCGATCTCGCCGGGCGCCGGCAGGTTGCCGATCGGGGTCTCGTTGGCCTTGGCGGTTCCTTCGCAGCGCTCGAAGACCCACTTCAGCACGCGGCTGTTCTCCCCGAAGCCCGGCCACAGGAAGTCGCCACCGGCGCTCTTCCGGAACCAGTTGACCATGTAGACCCGCGGGAGCCGGGCGCCCGCGCGCTGGCCGACGCGCAACCAGTGCGCCCAGTAGTCGGCCATGTTGTAGCCGCAGAAGGGCAGCATGGCCATCGGATCGCGGCGCAGCACACCCACCTTGCCCGTCGCGGCGGCCGTCTTCTCGCTGCCCATGATGGAGCCGAAGAAGGTCCCTTGCTGCCAGTCGCGGGCCTCGTTGACGAGCGGCACGACGTGCGCCCGCCGGCCGCCGAAGAGGATCGCGCTGATCGGGACGCCCTTGGGATCCTCCCACTCGTCGGCGATCACCGGGCATTGGGAGGCCGGCGCCGTGAAGCGCGCGTTGGGATGCGCCGCCGGCCGGTGGCTCCGGGGCGTCCAGTCGGCGCCGCGCCAGTCGACCAGGTGCTCGGGCGGCGCGTCGGTCATCTCCTCCCACCAGACGTCGCCGTCATCGGTGAGGGCCACGTTGGTGAAGACGCAGTTCTCCTTCAGCGTCAGCATCGCATTCGGATTGGACTTCATGCTGGTGCCCGGTGCCACGCCGAAGAAGCCCGCCTCGGGGTTGATGGCGCGAAGGCGGCCGTCGTCGCCGAACTTCATCCACGCGATGTCGTCGCCGATGGTCTCGACCTTCCAGCCGGGCAGGGTCGGGTTCATCATCGCCAGGTTGGTCTTGCCGCAGGCGCTGGGGAAGGCCGCGGCGATGTAGTGGACCCGGCCCTGGGGATTGGTCAGCTTCAGGATCAGCATGTGCTCGGCGAGCCAGCCCTCGTCGCGCGCCATCGCGGAGGCGATGCGCAGGGCGAAGCACTTCTTGCCGAGCAGGGCGTTGCCACCGTAGCCCGAGCCGAAGCTCCAGATCTCCCGCGTCTCGGGGAAGTGGACGATGTACTTGTTCTCGGCATTGCAGGGCCAGGGCACGTCCTGCTCGCCCGGCTCGAGGGGCGCGCCGACCGAGTGCAGGCAGGGCACGAACTCGCCGTCCCCGAGCGTGTCGAGCACCTGCTGACCGATACGCGTCATCGTGCGCATGCTGGCCGCCACGTAGGGGGAGTCGGTGATCTCGACGCCGATGTGCGCGATGTGGGAGCCCACCGGACCCATGCTGAAGGGGATCACGTACAGCGTGCGTCCCCGCATGCAGCCCGTGAAGAGCTCCACCAGGTCCTCCCTCATCTGCTTCGGATCGGCCCAGTTG
>Ga0307429_1001639_pt1 | contig 10225 bp, 16 predicted proteins | sample SalMarWE160230MG_FD_202151 | JGI IMG/M metagenome (GOLD analysis project Ga0307429, IMG submission 202151) | Salt marsh sediment microbial communities from the Plum Island Ecosystem LTER, Massachusetts, United States - WE1603-230 | ecosystem: Environmental > Aquatic > Marine > Intertidal zone >...
CTATGCTCTGCGATACGTGAAAGAGCAGACCGAGGCCTTATGTTTCGAGGCCGTCAAGCAAAATGGCTATGCTCTGCAATACGTGAAAGAGCAGACCGAGGCCTTATGTTTCGAGGCCGTCAAGCGAAATGGCCATGCTCTGCGATACGTGAAAGAGCAGACCGTGGCCTTATGTTTCGAGGCCGTCAAGCAAAATGGCAATGCTCTGCAATACGTGAAAGAGCAGACCGAGGCCTTATGTTTCGAGGCCGTCAAGCAAAATGGCAATGCTCTGCAATACGTGAAAGAGCAGACCGAGGCCTTACGTTTCGAGGCCGTCAAGCAAGAGGGCTATGCTCTGCAATACGTTGACAAAAAAGTCTTTATCGCAAAATCAGAGACAGTAACGAATTAATAATATTAAAGCTCTTTGACAAGTATATAGGGTAAAAAAGCTCGGCGGGCAGGGCGGTTGACTATTTACTTTTAAGGTATATACTGCGGGCTAAGCTCGCAGCTATGGCCATTGAAAGGAGGTGAATAAAATGGCACATAGTATCACATTATCCGCTCTGTTTAGTGAATTTGACCAATGGTCACCGGTGCAAGACACCACGAAAAGAAAATGCAAATTTGCATTCAAAAAGCTAATAGAATGTTTCGGTGATATTTTCGCAGATGAATTAACCGGCAAGAAAGCCAGCCGATTCCAGATTTACCTGAAGAACATGCATGATGCCTCGATACAAAGTTACTGCGCAGCGGTTAGCCAGGTATTTGCCTGGGCGGTTAAGCAGAAAGATCTAACAGAAAATCCTTTTGCCGGCTTGAAAGTCAGAGTAAACATCTTTGAAGTTCATATCTACCAGCCGGATGAAGTTGAGGATCTGCTTGAAGCGGCAAACAAAATTCGCTGGCAGGACCCGACAGCGGCCTTGCGCTGGAGAGGATTTTTCCTTTGTGGTTTACACGGACTACGTGAAGGTGAAATCTGGAATCTGCGATGGGATGATATTAACCTTGATGATGGTATTCTCCAGATTAAGTATCGACCGGACAAAAAAAATGAATACTGGCAATGGAACGCAAAGAATAAATCTGACCGAGAAGTTCCGATGTCTCAGTCTCTTTGGGAATGCCTGGCTCGATTGTGTATAATAGCGACCTGGCGTTATCCATTTTTGAAGCAATGCACTTGTTTAAGACTTCAATCACAGGTTGGCAATCTCTCGGAGTTTAAACGAAAAGCCCCCTATAACAATTTTCATCGGGAGTTCAAAAGGATTAAGTTGTCAGTAAATATTAAGCGTGTTCTTGCCGGCAGGAAAAAAATAAAAACCGGCGATTTTCATCAGTTCAGGAAAACCGCCGGGACTCAGTTGGCCCAACAGGGAGTTCCTTTACATGACGCTAAGGATCTGTTGGGTCATGCAAGCATCAAGACTACTCACACATATTACATCGCAACTGATAAGCAGAGATGTTTGAGTCAAGGCAGAGCTGCCTTTAATGCTTACGACTGGGCCCGGTAGGATTCGAACCTACGACCAATGGATTATGAGTCCACTGCTCTAACCCACTGGTCAATAATTATAAATCAACTGGTCAATAGTTGCGAGCTTTTTTATTCACCTCCGGAAGGCGAGGGTAGGAGTCCCGGCTATGTCTTTTGGCATGAGTTCCCGCTCACGGTGATTTCTATTTTTCGCCTTCTTGGCAAACTGCAGGGCTGGGGTATCTCGCTTTTTCCTCTCCCTCCACACCCAGCCCTGTTTTGTGAATTTTACCATGGGCCAGTTGGATGAGTGAAACTTCGAGCGGTAGCTGTAGGACGGGTAAAGGTCCGAAAGCCAACTGGCCGTTTAACGCGGGATGCACGAGTGGTCGAAGTGACGTGTCTCATAAGCACAGTTTTCGTAGGTTCGAATCCTACTCCCGCTATTAAGGTTTTGGTGAAGGGGTGATGAAAGAGGATGGGTGAGCGTAAGCTCGCCCTGCAATTATAACTTAATACTGAAAGGAAGAAATTATGGAAGATTACGGCGCGAAAAATGCCATAGAAGGCAGAGCAACTATCCCTTCTCTGCGTGAGAGAATAGACTCAAGACTTACTGCAATTGAGAGGGAGAGGATGGACCTTCTAAAGGCACAGGAACTTTTAGGGGAAAATCCAGAAGTCCACGAATTGCTTAATATCATGCGAAGAAACAGGGGAATTTTTTGACCGAAGTAACAGTCAAACGGGAGAGTAAAAAATGCGTCAGCGAACAAGAATAATCGAGGCAATTTGTGTTCTTTATTGGGCACTACGGTTTTGGTTTATCTACTGGCGTAGTGACGCCGCGCCGAAAGGCAAAGGGGAGGGGGAAAGTGATGCCGGGAATTAGTTGTCCGATTTGTAATAATGGCAAATTAAAAGTTTTGGATAGTCGGCCAACAACGGGAAATAGAATCCGGCGTAGGCGAAAGTGCAAAAAGTGTAAGGGTAGATTTACAACTTATGAGGGGATAAGAAAAAATGGAGATAAATATTGAGGATTATAAAAGAGATGATAGCGGAATTGACTACAATCGATTCAATGCTGAACTGAAAAAGCTCAGGGAGGAAAATTATAAAAGTGCATTAGCTACCTTCTCACAAGCACAGGACCTTGCACGGGTAAACGGGGCCTTTCTTATGAAATGTACTGAGTGGCATTTCAAACTCAAAGTGGGAAAGCATATTTATCATCTATACCCAAACAATCAGCGCATTCACAGAGATTATAACTTTCAGGGACCGTTTCTGGATGTTGCTAAGCCCTGGAATTTTATAGATGTAGTAATGGCTGCATTATTGAGTGGTACATTAAAACCAAAGCAAATCATTGAGATGATAAAGGGCTAAAGATAGGGAGAGTAATTATGACTAACGCCGAGAAAAAGTGCAGAGAATTATGGAAGCAGTGTGTGAAGTACCGCGACCGATGGTGTGTGGTCTGTGGGTGGGCGACGATCGAAGCACATCACATCTATTTTCAAAGCCAGGGTAACTGGAAGGTTCAATATGACATCGATTTCGGTGTTAGTCTATGCCCGGCCGGTCACAGATACAAAGAGTTTGCCCCGCACGTTAATAACGGTAAATTTCTGGATAAGATTTTACCTCGAATCAGACAGGTTGACACTGAACGAGCTGCCAAGGTGATAGCGTTTCTTAATGAACCTCAAAAGACCTGTGCCGAAAAACCATGTTTTGCTGAGATAGCGGCTAAACTGCAGCTCCAATTGACGGAGCTCAAAGAACTATATTGGATGAATTACGATTGTGAACCATACGCCAGAACGGCGTAAATAGGAGAGGAGAATCCCGATGATATGGATAATTTTGACCATTGTTTTCGGCTGGCTGCTATGTGGCGCGTGGGCTTTACGCATGTGTGAAAAAGATGATGATGAAGTAGAAAAATATTGGAGCCCTTTTTATACATTCGGACTAATAGCCTTAGTGATTATATGGTTTAGCATCTGGCCTGAACGAATAGGAGAATTTATCGAAAATTTTAAGAGTGCCTGGAAACAGGCCATGAAAGGAAAAACACAATGAAGCGAGCAGTATTGTTTGTAATGACAATTTGTTTATTGGCCCCGTTGGTCTTTGGCAGGACAAATCACACGCCAGAGGTTAGGTATTATGTCGGGAACTTCACATTTATTGAGGGTGAACCCATTGACCTGGAAATGACAATGCACGACGCTTACGATGATGTCAATGACACTTCCGGCAAGGCCTACCCGGGCAATACGGTGACACTGACCGCAGAGGACCTGCCTGCAGGTCTGACTCTAATGCAAACTCAGTATGTGGACTGTAACGAGCCGAATGATTTGTGTGCTACCGTCGATTTGGCAGGGACATTATCGAAAGGCTATTACGAGATTATGTTCACCCTGACGGACAAGGCCGGCAATGATGACAATGCCTGGCTTGGTATTAAGGTAATTGCAGAGGACACTACACCGCCGAGTATCGGCTGCAGGAGATTGTTTTAGAAAGTATGAGTAAATGCGAGCACGTAGCAGTTGGCCGTGTAAAGTGTAGGGATTTTATCTGCGTGTTCCCCATGCTCTTAAATCTGTGCCGGGGTCTGGCACGAGTCTATTGGGTGGGGACGTTGCCACCACCAAAAACAGAAGTGTTGAAGATACTCGAATGTTTTGAGAAACATAAATACTGTCCTAAGTGCGGTGCGAAACTGGATTTTGAAAGTTTGAAAGGGCTCTAACATTCAGCCTTATAGTGGATTAGCGTTTATATGAGGAAAAGAAAGCTTAAAGCGATAGAACTTTTTGCCGGTGCTGGCGGAATGGCTTTGGGATTGCAACAAGCTGGATTAGATGTAGTAGCAGCGGTAGAAATAGATAGCTTCTGTTGTCAAACTTTAGAAGCGAACAGGTCAAAGGCATTTCCTAAAATGAAGATCATCCAGGAGGACATAACGAAATTAAAGGGTAAAAATCTTTTATCGAAAGTTGGGTTGTCGAAAGGTCAGCTCGATGTGTTAAGCGGTGGTCCTCCGTGCCAGGGCTTTACTTATGCCAATTCAAGGCGGTCAGTAAATGATCCTCGGTCGAAAATGATGTGGGAATTTGTTCGGATGGTCAGGGAAATCCAGCCGAGGTATTTTGTGATTGAGAACGTGCGTGGCTTATTGAGTTTCAAAGATTTTTTCCGCCACTTACTTACGGTTTTGGAAAAGTGTGGTTCAGGCAAAACAAACAATTCTGGAACTGGTCCACCAGGCAAAACTAAAACCGTTGGATGATGGCTCGATAAAGCTCACTCTTGAGGGTGTCAAGATTTCCGTAACGCCGCAAGGTGAACTGGTCAAGGTCAAATATAAGGACGATGAATAACCTTCCGTGAAAAAAACAAGGGGCAAAAAGGTCTGGCGTATCTTTCGATTCTCGCAGCGGTACGAGCTGCCGGAAGATATACGCTCTTTCAGAAAAGGACCTCTGCTCTATACGAAGGATTTTGTCGGTGGCGGTAGTGACGATGAATCCTGTGCTTACAGCAGGCAGTTGATGGCCCTGCGTTCGAAAGCAGATTGGCTGATTCTGCGAGGTGCCTTTGCGGAACTAAAAAACATGGCGGGAAATACAAGTCAAACTTTCAGGGGTTATTTACTCAATAGTAATTTTGAAGCAGCGGGGGTAAAGGAGATCGGTCGATGGATAGGATTAACTGAAAAACAGTCAAAGCAAATTCTTGCTGACCTCGAAGATGTTGGATTGCTGGAGCAGGTAGATACGCCGGATTTTGAAAAAAAGAAGAAGTCACTTGGCGGCGGAGGCGGGAAAAAGTCCGGGCGTTCACGGGGAAGTCCGGGGAAGTCCGGGCGAAAACGGAGAAGTCCGGGGAAGACCGGAAATAAACAGAACCCTTTAAAAAAGAAGGTAAAGGTAAAGGTAAAGGTAAACGGAAAAACTAAGGTAAAGAAAAATATAAAAAAGGAACTTTTATTAGAAGGTCCTGACGAAACCTCTCATTCGATAAAGAACATGAAAACAACGGCTGGAGCCTCCACAACTTCTGCCAAAGGCAGCAGAAGTTCCCCGACCACCACCCCGCCGCTTATTCCGCTGGAATCCGACGCGGGGGAGTCGAGAGTGATACCATTCAAAACTCCCCCGGAGTCGCGTAGGTTTTCAAAGACCGAAAGATTGGGCGAAATTTTAAGGAAAAACAGTCACAGATACGACACAGAGGCCCAGGCGTTCGCAGAGGAGGTTTATTCTGCCCTGAGAGTGCCGAATGAGCAGGATTCGGCAAATGGAAGGCGTGAGATGGGAAATTTTGCAAAGGCCTGGATGAAAGCAAAGAACGCAGGACTTGAACAGGGCTTATTGAGTGAACTTTGGTCCAGGACGATTGAGGAGGCGAAAAAAATCGGCAGGAAGAGAAAGAGATACAGAAAACCAAGCGCTGTGTGGCGTGACATTTTCAACGGGCAATTATCTTCAAGATGTTCAAAAAAGGCGATAGGTTAACAGGAGTAAGTATATGAACCAATTAAATTTAGGTAATATTCAATTGCCTCTCAATTCAGCCACAAAAACATTTGCTATACTTGCCAAAAGAGGGGCAGGAAAGACCTATTTGGCGGCAGTAATAGCAGAGGAGTTTTTCAAAAATAATATTCCTTTTATTGCCTTTGACCCTATCGATGTATGGTGGGGACTTCGACTTGATAAGAACGGCAAAGATAAGGGTTTGCCTATTGTGGTTTTCGGTATTGAACATGCAGACATTAAATTGGACAGGGAAATGGGCAGGAAGATTGCACAAGCAATCGTGAATAAAAATATCAGCTGTATTATCAGCACTTTCGGATTGCCGAAGGTAGCACAACGTCATTTGATAGCGGAGTTTGCCGATGAAATCCTAAACATCAATAATACCCCACGGCACATATTTATTGAAGAAGCTCACGAATTTGTCCCCCAAAGAGTGTTTGGAGCCTTAGGTAAAACTTTTAATGCGGTGAGCAATTTGGTTGTAATGGGGCGAAATCGGGGGATTGGTGTAACGCTTATTAATCAACGAGCGGCAACAATCAATAAAGATGTGCTTACTCAGCTTGATACATTATTGGCTTTTCAAAATGTTAGTCCTCAGGACCGCAAAGCATTAAGAGATTGGGTCGAATATCATGCAGCAGAAGGGGACTTCGAGAAATTTATGAAAAGTTTGCCAAGTTTACCTAAAGGTGAGGGGTGGATTTGGTCTCCTGAATTTCTCGGTATTTTTAAGCGTATTAAAATTCGACATCGCAACACTTTTCATCCCGACAGGGAAAAAATAGGTGACAAATTTCAAGTACCTGCTCTTGATAGTGTTGATGTGGAAAGTTTTATAGCAGAGTTTGGTAAGAAAGTTTTTAGCCAAAAAGCTTCAAAGGATATTGAAGAACCGAAAATACGAAAAGATGATAACGCAGAATTAATCACACTTCGAAATGAATATGAAAGTAAAGTGCTTGCAAAAGATATAGAGATTAGAAATCTTAAATCCATATTAGAAAATGTGCGGCGGCTGGTAGGTGGTGAAATTTCAAAGGATGCAAATACTCCTCTAACCGCAAATAAAGACAGTGTATCACTTTGGCTCGGTAAATTAGGCAATGGCGGAGCTGCACGTATTTTTAAATTTTTAGCAGAAAATTCTCATAAGAAATTCACAAAAACCCAAATTGGATTAGCTGTAGGGCTATCTTATAAAAGCGGTAGCTTTAGTACTTATATGTCAAAATTGAGAAGCAATAAACTTATCATTGTTGAAGGCGGATTAGCTCAAATAAATCCAGATTTATAAATATGAGCGAAAAAGCAAAGAAGCGTAAGAAAAAATGATAGTTAAGGCAATAGCTATATATCAGCCTTGGGCCTCGAAGATTGCAAGCGGGGAAAAAACGATCGAAACCCGAACATGGCAAACCAGGTATCGCGGTGAGCTGCTGATTATTTCTACAAAGCGTCCGTTCTATGCGGACCTGCCGGTGGGGAAGGCTTTGGCCTTTGTAGATTTGGTTGATTGCAGGTCGATGATAAGGGAAGATGAACGAGCTGCATATTGCAGGATGGATCCGGAACTATACTCGTGGGTGCTCGGAAATATCAGGGTAATAAAAAACCCGTTTGATGTCATAGGCCGGCAGGGGATTTTTGAAGTGGAATTGGTCCAAACCGGCAGGAACTTTCGAGTGGTGAGGCCGGCGGGGTTTATAACAGCAGGTAAAAACAGACAAAAGAGTTTTGAGTTCTAAGTTTTGAGTTAAAGGGGAATTATGCCTACGAAAATCGAATGGACCCACGCACCAAATTACGGACAGGCCTGTTTGGTGCGGGGCAAGCTGAAAGGTAAGATATGAGTAGAACTAAAATAGAGTGGAGTGAGTTTTCGTGGAACCCGGTAGTCGGCTGCACGAAGGTGTCCGAGGGCTGCCAGAATTGCTATGCGGAGCGAATGGCGTGTCGGTTGGCTTATAAAGGCGATTTTTAAGAGAGTTATGTGGGAAGATTATAAATATCGAGGAGAAGAAATGACCAAAAACGAACAAGTAATAGAACTGCTGGAAAAAGCAATTAAAATTCAAGAACAAGCACCATCGATATATAACGTAAAGGGATTTATTAACCAAGCCCTCGCCCTTCTCAAGTCAGTGCCGAAGCCAGCAGTCTCATCGGACGGCGGGAGCGAGTTTACAAAAGCATTAACTCAATCTATTCAAAAAATGCACGCAAAGATGGAGACTTTCATCCGTCTTGATGAAGATAAGGCTAAAGCGATTATTGATGCTCTTGACCGCCTGACCGCAAAGAATGAAAAGCTAAAAAAAGAGCAAGAGGATTTTGGGGAAAATTGCGTTGTTTGAGGAAAAATATAATACGGAGAACGGGGAACTGGCCCCGCCCCCAATTGGGGCGGCACGGGATACGGGACACGAGATAACGCATACGAAATCGGGACTTAAAATACCCGATGGGCCGGATTACGAATATATACTCGGCGATGATACGAACTCGGCGGGCAGGTTCCACTCGATGTTCAAGGGCAGAAGGTGCAGGATAATAAGGCAGAGCGGCCGGCAGCTTAATTTGGTGCTGGTGAGCTTTACCGATAACGGTGAAATGCTGACTACGGGCTTGAACGCGCTTAGAAAGGTATAGGGTTTAGGGTTTAGAATTCATGAGATAGAAAGGTTGAGTGAACGATGGCGAAGGATAATTTACCGAAAATCAAGGCGTTGGGGAAAATCAAGAGTGCGAATAAAAAGAAGGGCAGCGTTGACCTGAAATTTGCCGGTCTGAATTTCATCGGCAGCCAAGCTGAGAGACTCAGCGACTGGATAGAAAGCGGCGATGAAGTGGATGTGACAATACAACTGCACCAGGCGAGGCTGATTAGCTGATGAAGATTAAATGTATATCGGTCAGGCAGCCGTGGGCATCGATGCTCGCATCGGGTGAAAAGACCATCGAGACACGAACCTGGTACACGGCCTATCGGGAATTTGTGAAATGAATATAGTTCAAGAAATTGCTGAAAAAAACGGGATGTGTCTACGGCCATTGATTGATTTGCCTTCGGAACAAGAAAGCAGATTTCATCCTAGTAGCTTTATATCGCGGAAATTTCTTGAGCGTTTTCACGGATTAGTAAAAGAGGAGATAAGACCATATATTTTGAAGCCGACTCCTGAAGTAGCCTTGTATGAATCGGATGGAACTTTTCGACGGGCTGTTACATGGGAAATGGTAATGGAGCGTCGCAGACAAAGACAAAAGGCTGAGCTTACACACAAAAGATATGATTATTCTATAAAAAGAAAGCCTTTATATGTATGGGTTTTTTGGTGTCCGGGCATCAATGATTTTATTTACAGAGGTTATTGGACATATCTAGTAGGGTTAGGCGGGTATTATCACGGCGGCGGATGTAAGGGTGACCTTGACGGCGAATTGTTGGAACAGGTTATTGAATTATTTCCTCTGGTTGAGAAGGATTTGTTTGGTAATTTTGATTACGATTTGTGGATGCGAAGATTTATTGTAAAATATGAAAGAGGAATGTGGGGCGGCAAGCCACAAGGCAAAGCACCTGTTTGGGCGGAGGTAGGAGGTAGTCGTGTTGAAAAAATTTTGAGTCGGGCTGAATGATCGGAGAAATTCAGAAGGAGAGATACGCTATGAAATACAAAAAAGGTGATAAGGTCATAATCCGTGATTGGTTGGAAATGGAATGCGATCACGGATTACTGGCTGGCAATATAGATATAAAGCCTTACGGTTTTTGTGAGGAAATGGAACGGGACCTTAAAGGCAAGAGCAGGAAGGCCAAAATTGTCCATGTAGGTTTGAATTACTACCACGTTAGGCTCGAATGGCGGCTGCGGCGTTGGAGGTGCAAGGATTGGACGCGACAACTTACAGATGAAATGCTCAAGCCAGCAAAAATCAGAGGGATAAAAATAAAATCATTATTAAAATGGTTGGTGAAAAACTGTCTGGAAGTACAGTAAAGATGAAGAAAAAAACAAAGAAAAAAACAAGCGAGAAGATTACACTATTGCAGAAAAGGCTTGTTGAGATTTACATATCGATGCTCAAGCCGAACCAGGCAAAGGCATACGAGCTGGCGGGTTATAAATGCAGGGGAAAAACGGCTGAGCAGGAAGCAAGTAAAACCCTCAAAAAACCACAA
>Ga0307429_1001641_pt1 | contig 10219 bp, 13 predicted proteins | sample SalMarWE160230MG_FD_202151 | JGI IMG/M metagenome (GOLD analysis project Ga0307429, IMG submission 202151) | Salt marsh sediment microbial communities from the Plum Island Ecosystem LTER, Massachusetts, United States - WE1603-230 | ecosystem: Environmental > Aquatic > Marine > Intertidal zone >...
TAATCTTCCATTATGCATAGCTGTTGCCATTTATTTCCTCCTATCCATACTTCAAACCATATTTCTTTATTTTCCTTCTTTGATAAGCCATTTCTTCAAGCGATAAACAACCTCCACACCTCTGAATACATTCATATCTTTCTTGTGGTGTAGGAGGGTCTTTTATAAAATCTATTCCACCACATCTTTGTTTTAATTCTTCTAAAAATTTATCTGTTCTTTTTTGGTCTCTTGGATTCATTTTACCGTACAATCCTTTTTACTATAACGATAAGTTTTTACGTGAGATGTTTCTATTGTAGGGTCAACCCATACTTCAATATTATTAGCCATACATTGCAGGCAAAAACCTAAATCCTCTCCCATTACCTCCCCCCTTCTTTCAAAGAAGAAGAACCATGGTCGTTTTATTTTCTTGAATACTTTAGTTTTTATCAGCATTATCCCTGTACCCACAGCATCTATCTTAAATGGTTTCTTTGCATCGCATTTAGGCCAGGGATGAAACTGCTTAGTCTTTTTATTATAATCAAAGAGCATAGGTCTTATTACTACTTCTCTTCCCGTATCTGTATCATGTGATGGTGTATAATAGACACAAGCTATTACATCTTTATCACGTGATACTAGGGTATCCACAATAGTATGAGGATACCCCATATCACTATCTATCATTAAGACATAATCAGTATTCTCTGATATTGCCCTTTGTGCTATTCTATCCCTATTATAATCTATATAAGCACCAGTCTCATGTATATCCATTCCCACATAATTAGGATTAGATGCCATATAAGCTAATAAACGTGCCCAACAGATATGAGGTTCAACCTCAATGGGTCTGCCAATGGGCATTCCCACGAGTAGCCTTATCGGCTTTTTTGTAGTCTTACCAATAACACCACTAGGCAATATTATTTTAGGCATTACTTTTGTTTCTCTACGAACTTCTCGAATATACTGACGTGCTGTGGAGTGAGTTTCTTATTCTTATCCATTTTTTCTAACTCTTCACCGATAATAGAAATAGCTTTATTACCTAATCGAATGTCAGTTACCTGTTCTACTTTGTTATCCCATTGTGTCTGTTGACTACCACCTTCACCAGGGATATTCTTGAACTTATACTTAGCTACTTCATCTTCCGTAAAACTCAACATCTCCTGTGCTTTTCTAATTACGTTCAACGTTACATAATCTCCCTCTTTTGGAAGAACTTGTAACGCCATTAGACGTTCCAAAACACTTAACTTCATTCCTTTCTCCTTTTTTTATATTGTGGGGCGTTAAGGCACGCCCCTGACCTTTTAATTCTAAGCTACCGCAGAACCTAATCCAATGTATCTCGTAGAGCCGTCTATTAAAACTTTGATATAACCATCATCGGTAGTTACAGTTCCAGTTGTAGCAACATTATCGTGGGTATTAGAAGAAATATCGAAGACATAATCGGATTTTCCAAATAGTGATAGCAGAGCGTTTATAACTCCACCACCAGCATGAGTTGCACTGATAAGGTTTATATCTATACTTCCAGAATTAGCCCCATAAATATCAGCGTGAATAGCCGAAACCCAACCAGAAGCGATTGTAGTCCCCGAAACATCTAATTGCCCATAAATGCCACAGACCATACCATTACCAGCAGTTATTGTATTTGAACCACCAATCAATTTTCCCTGTGTTCCGTATAGATATACACCAGTAGATACCGTGCCCCCTACTGTTACTTCACCCCGAACACCTACCACATTACCGCTAGTCATTGAGCTATGTGTGGTTTCCTTAGAATATATACCCCTAATAGTACCTGGGGTTGCCGATGTTTGAGTAGCCGTAACAGAAACAGCTCCCGTTGAGGCGCTTGTCGTAGCGATCGGAGAATCTGCACTAATCGCTGTGGTTGCTCCTGTAATGGTTATCGCAGTTACAGCGTCACTGATATATATTCCGTGCGTCCAAGGTTCTTTGCTGGTGGATACTTTTATTCTCAAGCCTGCAAATGTGCAAGAGGATACATCAACCGCACCGTGAACACTCGAATCAATCGTAACACCAGTCAACCATCCAGATGCTATCGTAGTGCCAGTAGCCATTTCTATATAAAAATGACCACCGCATCTTTGAGTTGTCGCAGTACCAGTATAAGCAACTGCATCCGATTCAATACCTGCATTGATTCCAGCGTGAACTCCATCAGCCATAGCAAATTTAGGTCTTAAACGTGCGTCTATAGCAACTATACTTATTTGATTAGTCTGAGCTTTTCCCACCTCATATCTACAACGAATCCCAGCTGATAAGCCAGTAGTCCCAGCCGTTAAGGCTGTAACTGGTTTCGCGTGAATTTCAACAGCGAATGGACTAACAGTTGTTAACGCTACTCCAGTTCCCTGAGCACCCATAGCAAGTATATTAGTTAAAGTCATTGCTATATCATTATTAGCTAGGGTATAATAAATCATATCCCCTACTCTATCAAAGATAAAACTAACACCAACTTTTATATATTCATTACGAGCATAACTTAAATTTGTTGTTGTTGCTGTTAAACCCATTATATTACTCCTTATTCATTATTGTGATGCTTGCACATCACCGTTATTCTTGTTTTTCTTCTTTCGATAATTCTTTAATTTCCTTAAAATTGTTTCTTGATTCATCTTCTTTCGATAATTCATTTAATTTCTTAATGATATTTTCCTTGTTCATATGTTTTTTATGAAAATCATTAAGATGTTTCTGGAGTCCTTGTAGAGTAGCTGATGAAGCCTTACATTTACCTAACCAACAATGAAATGGCTTTCTATCCATCTTGCCTTCGATTGTTTCTTTAGCAGATTCTATAACTTCTTCTTGTTTCTCTTTTTTCTCTTCTTTGGTTAATGCTACTTTACTTTTAGCTTCATTAACCCGCTTAATCTGCTCTTGTAATTTAGCCAATTCATCTTCGTATATTTCCTGTTTGTTTTTTATTTTTATTTCCCTGAGACCAAGTTCTGGACTCTCCGTTATTTTTTTTCTAAGGAAATCAATTACTTCCTGTGAGTTGGTGAGGCATCTATGTTCTTTGAACTTAACAAACACTGCTGGTTCTTGAACTGCAATAACTCCACCGCCTACAGTTGGTTTATTTATCGTACCACCAGGACTCTTTTGAACATTTAAATATCTAAGTTTAGAGGTAAAGCAAACATTCTTTTGCACGTTCATCCTCTTCTCCTTTAATTATATTATTTATAATCCCTGTAACCCGCTCTAGCCAATCGTTGTCACTCCCGAGAGCACACTATGTCGTTTACTATCTCCAACTTCCAACGTAAACTGACACTGGTTAGCATCTTCTCTTCGATTGAGTGCCTGCTTTGCAGTCTCAACGTGAGTGGTCAATTTAGGTTCTTGACCCGTGTACCATAGTAACCTAATATCTGATAGGTCAAGAGCTACCGCATATCCACCGAAGTCAGTCATAGCAGCATCTGCTCCATCTTCCAACACCCTTCGAGCATCAATCAATAAAGCCCTCTTTCCAGTCATAACATATTCGGTTATATTCATTCCATAAGTTTTACTCTCTGGAGCTAATCGCAATTTACCCCTAGACCAATTATCCATAGCTCTCTGTATAAGTTCAGACATAAATACATAACAAGTATCCACATACTTGAACTCTTCGGATAAGAAGGTTTGCCAGGTAGCCTCGGTCAAAGTTGTGGCCGAAGTGGTATTAGCAGAACCGTCACCAGAACCAGTCAGGAAGTAGATTAAACCTCCATTCAAACTCAAATCCTTAGTTCCAGTTACACCAGTAGATAGATAGCGCTCATTATGCCATAGATTAAGTTCTATATCTCTGGCTAATTCACGCATCTTCTTATTCTGTAATCTAGCCAATTCGTCTCCACCGTGAATTGCATTATCCTGTACTTCTCTGGTTACAGACCAAGCTCTCTGTAAAGTCGTGGTGTAATTATAAAGAGCAGTCACAGTACCTTGATAAGCATCTACTCCATCAGAACCTTCCTCAATGGCTGGCCCCAAAATAAGGGCATTCTCGCCATCAGTAGCAGCACCACTTCCAGATGCTAACTTCACAAATTCTACGGTTGCATCAAGCGAATCATCATTACAAATTCCCATCCAGGTAGTTTCTGGAATAAAACATACATCCCATTTGTGGAATCTAGCATAGTTATCTACGGTAAGAATCGTAGTATCAAGAGCCTGCTCCCCATTAAGGGTATCCCATCGGTTATCCATCTCTTCGTGATACCAATAATGTCTTACTCCATTTACAGTTCCCTTTTTTCCTATTTGATTAGTTAATACTGTTAATGGGTCTATTTTAGCATCTAGTTTATGTATATCCTCAGCAAAACTATATTCCTGTCTTTCTGTAGTTAAATCCTGTAATGCTTTATAAGCCATTTTATTATCCTTTATTAACGAAGATGAGCTACACCTCTTGTATTCTTTATCTTCTGTATCATCTTCTTTCTTAACGCATCATCTGATTTATCTTCTTCTGATACAGGCGAAGAACCTTCTACAAAGGCTTCTCTATCTGCATCATCTACTCTAGCCAGATTTTTAGTTGATTTTCCTAAGAGATGATAAAATACGGCTTCGGGTGGATTATCAAATCCTTCCCAAACCTTATTATTTTTAAGCTCATCTTGAATCTGAGGTATCATCTCATCAAAAAGTTTAGCTTTATCACCAGTTCCCCGTGCTTTAGCAGCCAATTCCCTCATTTCTCGACCCTTTTCCTTCTGTTTAATATCAGTTAATTCCTTTTCTAACTTCTCTGCTTGTTCCCTTGATAACCGTGCATCCTGTATAAATGGAGCATTGAAGTTATGAAGTGCAACGAGTGGGTCTTTATTGAAATCTTCCTTGAATCGTGCTGTCATAGCATCTCGTTCTTCTTTGGTAATCTCTGGTAATTTTCTCTCTACTTTTTTCTGAGTTTCTAAGATACCTTCGAGCTTAGCCAAACGTTCTCGCATCTGGTCATTGGTTTCATCCCTTTTTCCCAAATGCTGTTCGAGTTCGTTATAGGCTTTTATCACATCCCCTTTTGTACTATCCTTAAACTTCTCTGGTAGAGTTACTTCTTTCTTCTCTTTCTCTTTTCCTTCATCTAACTCAGTCCCCTTTTTTGGTTGTTCCTCAGTGGAGCCAGGAGTAGGATTATTGAGTTCTTTAGCCATTATTTCTCCTTTTTCTTTTTATCTAATTCTCTTGTTTCTATTATTTTTCCTTCTGTCATTGTATTACCAACCCAATTTATAACACCATTCATACCTCGTATTATTCCTTGTTTCTTCATTGCCTTTCCAACATCTTTAGTAAGGTCTGTTCCAGCTAGTTCATTTTTCAATCCAGTTCCCCTTCCTATAATATAAGCTACTATGCTTTTCCATCCTTTGGTATTGATAGTTATTTCTAATTCTCTATATTTTTCTATTTTTTTTAAATCTTCGTCAGTCATATCTACCTCGGTTTGGGCGCATTAGTACCCATTCCCGCCCCTTGCGAGCCAGCCATTAACCCTTGAAGGGTTGGTGCACCCTGTCCTTGTCCTGGTTGTCCTTGCTCTGCACCTGGCGGCATCTCCGCACCTTTGGGCATCTCTGCCTGTGGCGGTATAATCTTTTCAATATCACTATCCAATAAATCAAACTTCTCAAATAATACTCTAGCTAATTCCTGCCTTCTCAAATTAGCTTGTAGTGCAACCGCAGTTTGAACAGCAGTAATAAATTGTTGTCTCTGAACATCCTTAACTGATTCTGGATTTAATGGCGCTATCTTGGGAATAAAGTATAAATCACCCTGTAATCTTGATTTTATAATAGTAAGATATTGACCTCTGCCCTCTGAATCATATAAAAATGGCAAGGATAATGCTTCTTTGAAATATTGCTGATTAATTGCTGACATCCAGTCTGCTAATTCAGTCATTCCTAATTTCAATGACATCATATTCTGAAATTGAAATATTGTATTACCTGCTGCTTGCAGACGAGCTATACCTGTCGCAGTTTCTCTCTGTTCTGGTGCTTTACCCATCGAATATTCGTGTAATCCAAGTCTATTTTGTATATCATTTTCTATTGATGCTGCTTCTGTATAAACTCCAGATGTTATAAATGGAAACTCAAATGGTCTTAATGATTCTATGTCATTCATACCAATAAGTGCATTCGGTTTAATTGGTAGTGCCTTTAAGTCTACATCCTCTCCCTTAATATATTTGAATGGAGGATTGAGTATAAGATTAATATTATCAAATCTTTGATTCTTTATGTGGGCTAATTCTTTTATGTGGCCTTCTATTGCTTCTATGCGTCCAATTCCCCAAAAACTCTTTGGTTTAGGCCAATCAAGTGCCACTATATATGGAAATGCTTTCTTTTTCTTTTTGTAAGGCGAAGGACTATCTCGTAATAATACCTTCCTTGAACCTACGGTAGCAACCCGAACTTCTCCATCTCTACGATACCAATATTCTAATATTTCGTATAAATTTTCTTTTTCTTCTGTCGTCCATCTATTAGCTTCGGATTCTTCTATGTGTTCTCCTATATGTTCTCCACCTGGTAATGCCAATAATTCCTTAGTATTCTTATATGTTGATTTATTTGAACCCTTCCAATTCTTACCCATAATCTTAATATATTCTCTTGTTCTCAATGCTCTCTGGATAACCCAGGGAACTGTATAAATAGAATAACCATCTGGTGATGGGTAAAAATTCTTAATATTAATTTGCTCTATTTTAGCTTCATTATTTTCTCTATCCCAAAAAGGCTTCCTAATAGCTGTTCCATATATAAGTTTATGTTGAATCCATTGAACTACATTAAGAAATATTTTAGGTGTATCTAGCTGCCAGCTTAATAATTGTTCCATTAGCTTAGCAGCTTCTTCCCATTTCTTTTGTCTAGCACCTACTGTCCAATAAGGCTTTTGACCAAATATAACTGCTATTTCTTTGGCTAGAACATAATCTACTCCCGCCTGTGCCCAGGGGGGCATAATTGCTGATAAATCTCTTTTGACTCGTTCTTTTAATTCATCTGATTCGCCACCATAATAACCTTCCCACTTATCAACTGATGTAGAAAAATTATCTGTTGCTTTTTTATCTCTGGATAATTTGAATTTTACTACTACTTCATTAGCAAGTTTGGTTTCTTTATCAGTCATTATCTTTTCCGTCTTATTTTCTTTTTCTTCTTACCCCTAGTCCAACCTCCACCTTTTTTCCTTTTTATACCAGTAGCTTTTATACATACGGCCCAGGGATTCTTGACTTTACCTTTCGCTCTAACTTTTCTTACACAACGTTCCAATTTTTTAGGCAATTATTTTCTCCTTTTGCGAAGTCCAGTTCCTCTCTTTGGCAATGGACTTCTAGGATGTAACCTTTTATGTCTTGCTTTTCTCTGAGCCTCTGAACGAGGTTTGCCTGAACGTCTACGACCTGCACTCATTATATCACTCCTAATAACCGAATGTTCCATCTATTGGCTTATCTACTTTTACAGCCAATGGATCCAATCCACCCGATGGTTTTATAATCTCTAATAACATTGCTGCTGCATCTATTAAATCATCACTCATTTTAGCACGTGGATAAGATATAATCTGTGTATATAATTGTTTCATATTCTTCCCAACGGGAATCCATTGCTCTTTACCATTAATGTTTATTTTCTTTCCCTTCAGGAATATCTTACCATCGGCAAACCAGGGTTGTAGTGCTCTAATCCTATCTTCTTTGCGTTCTGTTCTTCCGTAATGCTTTAATTCCTCTATTCTAGGTTTCGTTCCCCATTCTAAACCTCTTCTCTTAACTGCTGAGGCAAGAGCACCACGAAAGTAATTTTGTTCAATACCAATTTTTCTTATCTTTAATGATAAATATTTAGTAAATATTGCACTGATAATTTGGTCTAAATCAAAGCGGTCAAACTCTGGTTCATAAAAATAAATATTCTGTGTCTTATCTATGCCAGCCAGTATAATTGCAGTGTTATCACCAACTGAACCCTCGTGTCCAGCAGGGTCAACTGTCATATAATTAGTGCGTTCAGGAGGTAGTTCTTTATTATCCTCATACCATTCGATATCATCCTTGCTGAACATCGTTGCTGAAGGATTAATTGGGTCGTTCATGTATTGACAGGCATAAAAATAGGGGTCTCTGGATTCTATTCTCTTGAGAAAATCCATAGAGAGCATTTCTGGATAATAGAGAGAACCATCATCATTTATGGCTGAACGAATAAAGACATCAAAATCATCAAGCTCATTCTCTAAGATAAATGAATATAAATCATCCATATCCTGACGAGTGCCAGTGACGATTTTCCTTCCTTGTTCTCCCACCATTGGTACGAGTTCAAGATAATGCCTTATGGCTTTTGCTAGGGATTCAGGTGTAGCAACTGTATCTGGATCAACTAAATCATCGAGAGTCATTAACTTTGGGTGATATGATACCCTTGCCGAATCCATACCATATGTTCCTACAGATGGATTAAATTCTCTTCCTTTGGTTGCATGAGCTATTGTAAGAGAATAATCAGTCCAACCTCGTTCTGCTTTCCATTCTCCGAATGTTGCCTTGAATACTTCATTTCCTTCACATATATCCCTGATTTGACCAAGCATTTTTATTGCAAGTGACCTTTGCACACAATCAATAACAATTGTCATTGATGGGTCATTCGCTAATTCAAAGAGCGTATTTCCTATAGTAATACAAGATGTTTTAAGACATTTTCTAGGAATGAGAATGAGTTTGTTTTTCTTTCCGCTAGACCAGTCTTGAACAAAATCACATAATTCCTTATGTGGTTTTTCCTCCATTCCAATAGGAGGATTATAATTTACTGAATTAAAACCTAATACATATCTATTAAAGAAATATAAGGAACTTAATGCTTTATTTCTAAACTCCTCAATTGTATATCCCACATAATTGTTTTATTTCACTCCCAATTTATAAATCTTTCCCCACTTTAATATCCCCTTCTATCATATGATACGGCGGACTAACTACCCACGCCTGATTAATTATCTAAACATATCTTTATAAGTTTTCTTACCAATTATTCTTGTAAGTGCTCTGTGATACCACTTACTTATCGTTTTTTGACTTACTCTAAAACAATCAGCGATACTTCGTTGTGACATTCCCCTGAGAATAAGTGCTAAAACCGCTGCCTCTTTACCCTTTAATTTATTATATAAATCTAAACTATTTTTCAAAAGGCATTATCCTTATAAGTTATAGTCTCTTCAAATAACAGAACATTTCCCTCTTCGTCATAAGTATCTAAATCAGAAAAGTTAAGTATTCTTATGTTTTTAACCTTACCGCTCTTATCCCTATAGCTATGCCGCTGCCTTAAATCTTTATCTATATCTCGTAGTTTACCATTATCCCATTCGGGATGTTCTTTTTTGAATTTTTTTACTTCTTCTTTTAATAACTCTTCCTTCAAATTTTTTATTTCCTCCTACTATATAGGGTACAAATATACCCCTTTTTTATAAATTATCCGACTAATATTACTATTGTGCTATTTTGCTGTTCCCTTTTTCACCTCTCTCTATATATGTGGGGAACGACACCCTATTTACACCCTATTTTCAATAAAAAAGCGTCACAACATAATCGCTATAACTACGTTATGACGCTTCTCTTCTAAAGAAATTCTTCAAAACTTTTTAGCTAGCTTATATCACCTCCCATGAAAATGTATTTGATACCTTCCTATATTACAATTGAAACCTATTTGGGTACAAATATACTCAACTTGGAGTACAATTTACTACATCACAATGCTAATAAATCAAGATAATTATAGCATTATGATATTATTCTTTGACTATTTTTACTTTTTGTGGTTTTTCAGATTTCCATTGTCCGATACAGCGAGTGAAGAATACTAAATTATCTAAGTCCCAAACTTCAGGAAATCCAACTTTTCTTTCCGCAATACGGTCATCTTTTGCGATAACAGTATTCTTAGCGTGTAGATTCTCTTTCTTATTCACTACATAAACCTCATATAATCCCATCTGTGCCATTTTGTTGGCCTCCTTTATTTTTTTTACTTCTTCTTTTAATTTATTTATTTCCTTACTATCTATTGTGCCACTTATTGTCATATTACCATCAATATTTACAGCATATTCT
>Ga0307429_1001642_pt1 | contig 10214 bp, 12 predicted proteins | sample SalMarWE160230MG_FD_202151 | JGI IMG/M metagenome (GOLD analysis project Ga0307429, IMG submission 202151) | Salt marsh sediment microbial communities from the Plum Island Ecosystem LTER, Massachusetts, United States - WE1603-230 | ecosystem: Environmental > Aquatic > Marine > Intertidal zone >...
CTCTCGAAAAGCGGTGGGCTGAAAAATGCCTCGTGGGTTCAAATCCCACCCTCTCCGCCAAACATCAATAAGGAGAGAGTACTATGAACTACATTGGCACTGACACCAAGGAAGGAATTAGCAGGCGCTTCTCTGAATATGTATCTTCCGGAAAGGTTGATTTTCTTACCGGCGTTGGAATTGATTTTGTCTTCGGACGAAGAGAAGGACCATATGTATGGGATGCAGCAGGTTCCAGGCGCCTCATTAACTGTCACTGTAACGGTGGCGTTTTTAACCTGGGGCATAGGAATCCAAAGGTTATACAAGCCCTTGTGGAGAGTCTCAAGGAACTTGATATTGGCAACCATCACCTCATCAGCGAGCAGCGAGGTCTTCTGGCGGAAAAACTGGCGGAGCTAACTCCAGGTGATATCCAGTATACTGTGTTTGGCGTCGCTGGCGGCGAGGCCATCGACCTGGCCATAAAGCTGGCCCGTGGCTATACGGGAAAACTCAAGGTAATATCTGCCAAGGGAGGCTATCATGGACATACTGGCCTTGCCGTTGCCGCGGGAGATGAACAATACCGGAAACCATTCGGGGCACAACCTCCCGGCTTTATGCAGATACCTTTTAATGATATAAGTGCTCTGAGCCAGGCCATTGATCACGATACGGCAGCAGTCATTTTTGAGACAATACCGGCAACATATGGGATACCAATCCCTCCGGAGGATTTTTATCCTCGGGTGCAAGACCTCTGCAGGCGAAGTGGCGCCCTGCTCATTATTGATGAGGTCCAAACAGGCCTGGGGCGCACAGGTAAGTTATGGGCAATTGAACATTACGATGTAGTACCGGATGTCCTGGTAACAGGAAAGGGTCTTTCTGGTGGGATATATCCCATGAGTGCCACCTGCTTTCGCCCCCAGTATGAGTCATTCTTCAAGGCCAATCCTTTTATCCATGTATCTACCTTTGGGGGGGCAGAGGTAGGCTGTCCAGCGGCGATGGTTGTGCTGGAGGAATCATCACGCCCGGAATTCCTGGAGAACGTCCGCAATATAGGTAAGATCTTTGCCAGGGGCTTTGAAAAACTTAAGGTAAGACATCCGGAAATTCTGGTCGGGCTGCGTCAACTGGGATTAATGATGGGGATTGAGATGGTAAATGAGCAATGCGGACCGGTTATGTCGCGGACATGTTATGACAATGGGATACTATCCATCTATGCTAACAACGATACCAGAATCAGCCAGCTTTTGCCTCCACTAACCATCGACCAAGACCTCGCCGAAGAAATCCTGGACAGGCTGGACCATGCACTCAATGATGCGAAAAAGCTACTAAAACTTTAATCTTGAGGAAGCAGACTATGCCTGAATTAGATATTGATTTGCTCAAAAGATTTGAACAGGGGCTTGACCCAAGACACCCGGAAAAAAGCAGGATATCGGCAAAGGTCATTGGTTACGGCGAGATTAGCACCATCTTTGAGATTGAAGCTGAAACGCTCGCAGGATGGGCCTTCAAAAGGTTGCCTATCTTTAAGGCTCTGGCCGAAGTGGACCAATACGAACAAATATTCATTGAATACAATAAGCTCCTTAAGGATGAGGTCGGCATTGATGTACCCGAGTTTACCTGCGCAAGGATTATACCTGAAAAGGGAAACATCGTTGTATTCGATATTCAGCGTAAATTGCCTTCCGAGTCCATGGGGCACAGGGCTATTCACCTTCTGGATAACAAAAATATCGCAACCTTTGTGGAGATAGTACTCAGGGAATTGAAAAAGGTCTGGACTTTCAATAAGAGAAATGACCACATACGTATTGGCATTGATGGACAGATATCCAACTGGGCTATCAAGGAGTTTGATACCAAAAACCCCCATGTGGACACAAATACCCAGCTTTATTATGTAGATACCAGCACTCCTTTTATTCAGAAGGATGGAGAGGAGCAGCTTAACCCGGAGCTGTTCCTGCGCAGTGCCCCTTCCTTTTTAGTCTGGCTGGTCAAATGGCTTTTCCTCAAGGATGTCATGACCCGTTACTATGATTTCCATTTAGTTGCAGTTGATGTGATTGCAAATTTCTACAAAGAACAGCGACCAGATTTGATCCCGGAGCTTATTGACATCGTAAATAGGTTCTTTGCCACAGAGGCAGAGGAGCTGGACATAGCACCTGTTACACAGAAGGAAGTGAGGTCATATTATAAGCAAGATGCCAGAATATGGAGGGTATATCTTAACCTTCGGAAGCTGGACCGCTTTCTGTATACCAAACTACTGCACAAACCTTACGTGTATATACTGCCCGGTAAGATAAAACGGTGACTCTTCACTTGGAAGCTAAGGTAGTGAAAGAATCTGACCTATGATGAAGAACGGGATAATGCAGTATACTTAAGGCATAGTAGATTCAATATGGAGAGGTGCTGGAGTGGCCTATCAGGCGCGCCTGGAGAGCGCGTGTCGCCTTGGCGACCGTGGGTTCGAATCCCACCCTCTCCGCCAATAGTTAGATAGGGAGAGGTGATAATAATGAGCAACAATAAGAAGTATCAAATTTTCATTTCTTCAACTTACGATGACTTGCGAGATGAAAGACAGGCAGCTGTAGAAGCAATATTAAAAGCTGGTCATATCCCTGCTGGTATGGAACTTTTCACTGCAGGGGATGAATCTCAAATGGAAACAATAAAGAGATGGATTGAATCATCAGATATTTATATGTTGATTCTTGGTGGTCGCTACGGAAGCATAGAGTCAAAAACTAGTCTTAGCTATATAGAACTCGAATATGACTACGCCGTCTCCCTCGAAAAACCTGTATTTGCTGTGGTATTAAGCGATAAAGCTCTGGATTTAAAAGTTAAGAATGAAGGCAAAGGTGTTTTAGAAATGGAACATCCACAGGAATACAAATTATTTCGACAAAAAGTCCTAAGCAAAATGTGCTCCTTTTTTGACGACTGCAAGGACATAAAACTTGCCATACATGAGTCTATCCCAGATATTCAACTGAGACATGACCTTAAAGGTTGGATATCTGCTTCTGAAATACCAGATACGAAAGCCTTTCTCACTGAAATAAATCGTCTTTCTGAGGAAAACACCAGGTTGTCCCAAGAAAACGAAAACTTGCTTAAACGGCTTGAACAACTGCCCAAAAGTGCTAAAAAGAGAGAGGACTATGATGAGCTCATAGAGATACTAAAAAGTATCGAGATTGAAAGTGTTTTGTTCGATGAATCCCAAAAAGTACCTGCGAAGCTTAATCTTCTTAATATCTTTTATGCTACAAGGGACCATTTAATAACAGGAGTTAGTAACCAAATTATGATGTCAGACGGTGATAAACTTCTCTATTTCAATGTTTTCCCAAAGTTGCAAGTTCATGGACTTGCCATTAACGAAAGAGTTCCGGGCGTTACTTGGCGTAGATTTACCCTAACAAAAGAAGGCCTCAATCTGCTTTCCTATATTGAGAAGAATCAGATACTTACATCGAAGTCCAAAGCTACGGAGGTAAGTAATAAATCGATGGCACGAAAATCGGGTTCTCATAGTTCCAAAGATTCTTGAATATTAGTTACCAATTTGCAGGTTGGTTAGCAAAATGTTAGAAAAACATTATTTATATTAATTCACTAGTACCCGAAATTTTGCTAATTTAGCTTAATTTCAGGAATTTGGAGAGGTGCTGGAGTGGCCTAACAGGCACGCCTGGAGAGCGCGTGTCGCCTTTGGCGACCGTGGGTTCGAATCCCACCCTCTCCGCCATAGTAAGTGAATTAAGGAGGTAACTAAAAGTGGATAAAGAGATAATATTTCTTGTTGAGGAATCAGCAGAAGGTGGATATGAAGCGAAGGCTCTGGGATATTCTATCTATACTGAAGCAGAAAGCTTGGGAGAGTTAAAACAAGCAATCAAAGACGCTGTGCGGTGCCATTTTGAGGAAAAGGATATGCCCCGCATCATTAGAATCCACATGGTAAAAGACGAGGTTATAGTAGTGTGAAACTTCCGAGAGACGTAGGTGGTGAAGAGCTGGCTAGGCTTCTCAATTAGTTTGATATTATGAAAATAATTCGCATAATAACGAGTTATATGAAATGTGGCGTTAAATTGAGGTGATAATATGATAAGTATTGATAGGTCATTAAGTACCAGAAAAGAAGAACTGCTAAATTATTTTAGAGAAAGAGCAAATGAATCGCTTGAAGAAATCAAGCGTATTTACGGCTCTACTGAATTTAAGAACCAAGCATCGGCTATAAATAAGGCTACCACTGAGACAAAAGATAATATTATCAAGACTCTGCTACAGAAAGCAGCAAAGGAAAAATGGGGCAATAAAGAGATCCTGCAATGTATTTTAATGGTAACTTACACTAATTATATTGTAATGATTGAGTGCAGAAATGAAGTATGGCCATACGAATACATGACATTCTCCCGAAGAATTGGTGAATTATGGGAACCTTTTTGTAATTTATGTTTTGAGTATCCTCTCAGGGAGCTTACTTTGTTTGTTCCGCCTCTCTTCTCAGAAGTGAGACAAAAGCTTACTACCGAGATTGAAGATTACATTGATACATTGAGTATAACAGAAGAACAGGAAAAAGAGTTAAAGAAGTATTACAACAAGGTGTGGGGCTTAGTAACCTCGGGAGAAATAAAATTAGAGCTTGATTTACATTTTGAACAAAATGATGAAAGATTTGTAGTGGATTTTAAGAGCGGATTTAGTTCTAATGAGAAGGGCAACACAAATAGATTACTATTAGTTGCAAGTATCTATAAGAACTTAGAAGAAAATTATAAATGTCTCCTTCTTGTCAGAGCTGAGGAAGATAGAAATAATAACTATTTTCAGACATTGAAGAACTCTGGAATATGGGAAGCTTACTGTGGTAATGAGACATATGCAAAGATTAAAGAGTATTCGGGCTTCGACATCCAGCAATGGATTGAAAACAATATTAATTGGAGTGGCGATTTTAGAATAGATACAATGCAGTATTTTAGGGATAATAACTTAGACCAATATTTGAAGTGGTAATAAACATGGAAGAAGTGTATAGGTCATATTACACAAAATCTGATCCAATTGTCCGTTATATGGTTCAAAAGCTTTCAGTAGAAAGTGGAATGAGAATCTTTGAGCCGTGTGCCGGCGATGGAGTTTTTATTGATGCATTAAATAGCAGGATACCAAACCTTTCCATCGACATATATGAGTTAAATCCTAAAGCAGTTGAACTATCAAGGGGAAAATATAAGTCAAATACTAACGTAAGGATAACTCAGGGCGATACACTCACCAGTCAGGAATTAATCTTATTCTCAAGCGCAGGGGGGATTTACGATAGGATAATAGCGAACCCTCCTTATGGTGGATGGCTGGATTATGAGAGACGGAAATATCTAAGGAAATTATATCCACTGCTTTATGTGAAAGAGACATATACTCTATTTTTATACCAGTGTGTCCAGTTACTACGTGACAAAGGGGTTTTAGTATTTATCATACCCGATACGTTTCTAAATCTCCATATGCACACCAAATTGAGGGAGTATTTGCTTACAAATACAAAGATTAGAGAAATATGTTTATTCCCCTCTTCGTTTTTCCCTGGCGTCAATTTTGGGTACTCAAATTTGTGTATAATAACACTCGAAAAGTGCATTAACAAGAATAATTGCTTAAATAACGAAATTAGGGTGATAACCGGATTGAAAGGTGTGGCTGAGCTAGGAGATTTAGGAGATGCAATAGAGGAACATCATAGGATATTTATGTTTAAGCAAAGCGATATTGATCAAAATATTGACCATGCTTTATTTATATCCAACGATCCCAGGATTACCTATTTTATTAACCATAGCAGTACAAGAATTGGCGATATTGCGGATTGTGTAACAGGCTTTTATTCAGGTAACGACAAGAAATATCTACACCCAATCTCTCCAGAAATTAAGAATGCTAAAAAATATGAAGTGGTTGATAGAACACTAATTTGCAATGATTATACTTACAAAAAAAACTTACTTGAAGGTATTAAAGAACCTAAGCATTTTATTTCTATTGTAAAAGGCGGAGGGATAAAATACCTTAAACCTGACATATGGTATATAAACTGGAGTGTGGAGGCAGTGAAAGATTATAAAACAAATAAGAAAGCTCGATTTCAAAATGCACAGTATTATTTTAAATATGGCATTGGTGTTCCAATGGTGTCTTCTTCTCAGATAACAGCTGCACTAATCGAAAATAAACTGTTTGATCAATCGATAGTAGGGATATTTCCAAAAGATCAGAAATGGGTATATTACCTTCTTGCATTTTTCAATTCCCCAACATGTAACAAGTTAATTAGAACTATAAATCCATCGGCAAATAATCCCGCAAATTACATTAAAAAGATTCCGTTTGTTTTCCCATCAGATAGTGATTTGAAAGAGATAAATAAGATCGTTCAGGAGATTATTCACGCTCTAAAACAAGGAAAGGAATGTCCTATGAATTATGAAGCTGCACTCAATGACTTAATTGGGAGAATATATGGATTTTGACAATTGCGCCATACTTCGTCTAACACAGCATAAAAGGTTCGTGCCTTACGGCACTCATCCAAATCCCGACTTCGTCGGGATTTTTTTTATGCTGGAACCGTTAAGTGAAATTGCCCAAAGCCCATTGAAGATTATAAACTGATTGAGAGAATATATAGGAGGTAAAAAATATGGCAACCATATTTATATCCCATAGTAGAAGAGATGAAGATTTAGTAACCGCTATGGCTAAAGTGTTAAGAAACATCGGGCATACCCCCATAATTGAGGAATTTATCCCAGAAGAAGAAAAAGAACCAATTCCATATGAGGAAATCAGGAAAAATGTTAATCTCAGTCAATATGTGTTTCTATTTCTTACAGATAATATTGTTGCAACTGAATACACGCATAACTGGGTTGCATTTGAAGTTGGTCTTGCTGCAAGTACAATGAGAAGATTGTTTGTCTTTGAACGTGCAGGTGTTCCAGTTCCATTTCCTATCCCATATCTTACAGACTATATGATATTTGATGCAGATAGCACAAATGATATTTTAGATATTCAAGCATTATCAAAAAAAATAGATGAAATTCCTACGGGGATAGTCGGTGCTGGCATCGGGGCTTTATCAGGGCTTCCTTTTGGTCCTCTGGGCTTGATTCTTGGTGGTTTAGGTGGGGGGCTTTTAGGAGCAAGTGCCGCAGAGCAGATATTAAAGGTTAAATGCCCATATTGTGGAGTGTCATTTAACTATTACTCACCTCAGTACACCCAATTTAGTTGCCCAGCATGTAGAAAAGGTATCTCTCCAACTATTGGAGGTGCTTAAAATGTCAGAAAAAAGAAAGATATATCCATACAATGCTAAAGTGGTTTTTGAATCGTTAATAAAGGTCAGTAGCCGTTCTCGGTTTAGTGTAAAAAATATTGATGAATCTATAAAAAGAATAATAGTGACAACTCCCTCATCTCTCTTTTCTTATGGCGAAAGCATTGAAATAATTGTGCAACCAGAAGGAGATGACAAGGCATTAGTCTATATAAAATCGAGGCCAAAAGTTTTTTTTAATATTACGGCAGGAGGTGCTGTAGAACGAAATATCCAAGAGATATTCCAAATGTTAGATGAGAAATTAAAATGATAACAAATGATGGGCTTTGGGCAACTCTTCGCAACCCTTCGGGTTGCTCGCCTTCGCTACCGCTCGGGTCACTTAACAGCGAACATACGGTTCGGGCTTACGCCCTCACTCAAATGCTCGGCTTCGCCTCGCACTTCGTATGTCCGCAGCCGTTATATATACCTTTGCTGTAGCAGCGAATCATTAGACATGCCTGAAAAAGTCATCTTCGGGTGGAGTGGGGGCAAGGACAGCACCTCGGCGCTTTACGAGGTTCGGAAAAGCAATAAATATGAAGTAATATCGCTTCTGACAGCTATCCGAGAGGATTACGACAGGGTAAGCCTGCATGGGGTAAGGCGCAGCATGATAGAGCGTCAGGCTGAATGCCTTGGCTTGCCGTTGTATGAAGTATTTGTTTCCCAGGGTGAGTTTACCCAGGAATACGAGTCCAAAATGATGAATGCTTCTCTTGAATTCCGAAACAAAGGTATCACCTCGGTGGTTTTCGGGGATATTTTCTTTGCCGACATAAGGAAATATCGAGAGGATAACCTGGCAAAGATAGGAATGAAAGGGATTTTCCCTCTATGGGGAAAGAATAGCGCTGAGCTTGTCAAGACATTCATAGATTCAGGTTTCAAGGCTATTACCGCCTGTGTCGATTCAAAGGTTCTCGATAAAACATTTGTGGGCAGGATAATCGATAAGGATTTCTTAGCCGAGCTCCCTGCAAACGCTGACCCATGCGGCGAAAACGGTGAATTTCACTCGTTTGTATTTGACGGTCCGATATTTAAAACAAGGGTGCGGTATACTACAGGAGAGGTTGTGTTAAGAGATTCATTTTACTTTTGCGACCTGCTGCCTGTTTAAAAAGGGTATTTTTTTGCCACTTTCCGCAATTTGGGCTACGATGAAGATGAAAGGAGGATAAACGATGTTTGATCAATGCCCGGGAGCAGCTAATATACGAACACCTACACTTGAAATAAAGAAGTGCCCTCAATGTGGCGAAGAGGTAGAAATTTTCTCTAACGAGATGCAGGTGGAATGCAGCAATTGTGGATTTACAATTTACAATGACCTGGAGTCCTGCGTGCAATGGTGCAAGTATGCTAAAGAATGCGTTGGAGAAGAACTCTATAAGAAGTTGATGAAGAAGGAAGCACCATGAGTGGGGTATTTGGTAAAAAGGAAAGGAAGCCGCGTGTTGCCAATCATTTGAACGTGTGTATTGCTTAGCGCAATTTAAACGAGAAGGGCAAAAATGAAAACAATCGGGTTAATCGGGGGAATGAGCTGGGAGTCGACAGCGGAATATTACCGGATTATAAATGAAGCGGTGAAGGAAAGGCTGGGTGGGCTCCATTCAGCAAAAATCGTGATGTATAGCCTCGATTTCGAGGAGATTGAGCAGCTTCAAATCCAGGGAAAGTGGGATGAAGCGACAGATTCAATGGTGGATGCCGCGAAAAGAGTGGAAAAAGCCGGCGCAGATTTTGTTCTGATTTGCACCAATACCATGCATAAGATGGCTAAAGAAGTTGAAGCAAGCATAAATATTCCCCTGCTGCATATTGCTGATGTTACCGCGGAGAAGATTGTTTCTTCGGGTTTGGAAAAGATTGGTCTTTTAGGCTCTACATATACTATGGAGGAGGATTTCTATAAAGGGCGTTTGATAGATAAATTTGGTCTCGGTGTCGTAGTTCCAAATGAGGCTGACCGACAGACAGTCAATAATATAATCTTTGAGGAATTGTGCGTAGGGAAGATAGCGAGTTCGTCAAGAGAACAAGTTAAAACAATTATCCAAAAACTTATTGACCAGGGTGCTCAGGGAATTATCCTGGGTTGCACGGAATTGCCCTCCCTGATAAAGCAAAAAGATTGCTCTGTTCCCCTTTTTGATACTACCATGATACATGCTCAGGCTGCTGTGGATTACGCCTTTAGAGATTAGGAATTTTATCTTAATTGGGACTATGCGATAAGGAGATTAGTGAACATGAAGCATCCAAAGGGCAAAACTCCTAAAGTTGGTTTAGCCCTGAGTGGTGGTGCATTTCGTGGAATGGCTCATATTGGGGTATTGAAAGCACTGGAAGATGAATCCATCCCTATTGATATGATAAGCGGCACAAGTGCCGGAGCGCTTGCGGGTGCTTGCTATGCCAAAGAGAGAAATGCTGCCATTTTAGAGGAAATAATGCTGGGGCTAGATTGGCGAAAGTTAGCTGGCCTGATTGACCTGAACCTGATATTGCTGTGGAAAGGATTTGTGCAGGGACAGAGGGCTAAATCATTCTTGAGTTCCATTATTGGAGGTGTAAGGTTCGAGGATTTGGAAATACCGCTTAGCGTTGTGGCCACCGATATTCAAAGCATGGAAGAAATTGTTATCAATGAAGGCTCGGTGACAGAAGCGGTAAGAGCCAGCATTTCGATGCCAATGATATTCACGCCAGTGAAGTGGAGAGGTAGATTCTTGGTTGATGGTGGAGTGGTCAATCCCATGCCTGTGGATGTTGTCCG
>Ga0307429_1001645_pt1 | contig 10197 bp, 8 predicted proteins | sample SalMarWE160230MG_FD_202151 | JGI IMG/M metagenome (GOLD analysis project Ga0307429, IMG submission 202151) | Salt marsh sediment microbial communities from the Plum Island Ecosystem LTER, Massachusetts, United States - WE1603-230 | ecosystem: Environmental > Aquatic > Marine > Intertidal zone >...
AGCAGAGGTAATCTTAACTCAAGGGAAAGTAATGGATGCAGTGAGAGCCAGCATCTCCATCCCGGGAGTATTTACGCCGGTAAAGTATCAGGATTATTACCTGGTAGATGGAGGAGTGGTAGACCCGGTTCCGGTGGATGTGGCAAAGAAGATGGGAGCTGATATTATTATTGCCGTCAGTCTGGCTAAAATAAGCCCTTATACCACAGTCCTGATAATTAATAAAGAGACAGGTGGTCTGGAGGAAGTTGAAAAAAGCTCTATTCTTCAACAGAAGATAGAAGAGGTAAAAGCAACCTTTGAAGGTCCCAATATCTTTGAAGTAATCGTTCAATCTATTGATATTATGGAAGCAAAGATTACAGATCAAAGTTTAGAAGGAGCAGATGTAGTTATAGTCCCCTTCGGAATTAAGGATATTAATCTTTTCGATTTTGATAAGGCGGAATCAGTCATTAAAGGTGGTATAATGGCTACTCTAATTAATATACCTCAGATTAAAGAAGCTATAAAAGAAAAGCTAAAATAAAAAGGATGGATAAATATGGTTTTTGCAAAACTAAAGAGAAGATATAAAAATATTAACCGGCTTCGACAAATAGTCAATATTTTAATCAAATACGGATTTGATTATTTTGTAAAGCAATTAGGATTAATTAATCTGATTTCTAAAGGCGAAAAAATTCTTAAACTAAAACCTTCTAAAATAGCCCAATTGCCCCTTCCGATAAGAGTCCGTCTTGCACTCGAAGAATTTGGTCCTACCTTTGTTAAATTAGGTCAGATTTTGAGCACGAGACCTGATTTAATTCCTCAGGATTATATCATAGAATTACAAAAGCTACAGGATGAAGTCCCTCCCTTTACCTATGACCAGGTTGAACAAATAATAAAAAGAGAACTGGGAGCTGATATTTTGAAAATTGTTAAATCATTCGAGCAGAAACCATTCGCTGCTGCCTCTTTAGGTCAGGTTCACCAGGCTATATTAGAAGATGGGAATAAAGCAGTAGTGAAGGTCCAACGCCCGGATATTGAGAGAGTAATTGAAACTGATTTAGATATCCTCTTCGATTTAACTCGCCTTACCGAAAAACATATTCCCGCCAGTCGCCTATATGACCCGGTGGGAATAGTTGAGGAATTTGCTAAAGCAATTAGACTTGAGCTGGATTATGGAACCGAAGGAAGGAATGCAGAAAGATTCAAGAAAAATTTCGAAGGTGACAAAACAATTTATACCCCTAAAATATATTGGGAATTTAGCAGTAGACGTATCCTAACTATGGAACTCATTGAGGGGATAAAAATAAATAATCTTAAAGAATTAGATAAAGTCGGATATGATCGTAAAAAAATAGCTGAAAATGTAGCCAAGGCTTTCATGAAACAAATATTAATCGATGGGTTTTTCCATGCTGACCCTCATCCTGGGAATATGTTAGTTATGAAAGATGGAATTATTGGATTTATGGATTTTGGGATGATGGGACGACTGGATGAAGAGATGAGGGAAAAAGGGATAGATTTATTTGTAGCCGTATTAGAACGTAATCCTAATAAAATTATAAATGAAATGTTAAACTTAGGGATTACTTCCCAAGAAGAAATCGATACTCGTTCTTTAAAGAGAGATATTAAAGAAATGTTAGACCAATATTATGATAAACCATTAAAAGAAATTATATTAGGTGAACTAATTAGTCAATTAGTGGAAATTTCTATAAAATATCATATAAAAATGCCTGCTGAATTTGCTTTACTCGGCAAATCACTAATTACCATTGAAGGTATTGGATTAGAACTTGACCCAGACTTCAATCTTGCTGAAATAGCCAAACCCTATGCAAAAGATGTTATTCTGGAGAGAAAAAGTCCTCAACGCCTTATGGTGAAATTATTAAACGATCTTTCTGAACTTTATAATTTAGCAATTTTAATACCTCGACAACTAAGCAAGACCTTAAAAAAGATGGAAAAAGGTGTCTTTAAATTGGAATTTCAACATCGGGGATTGGAAAGTTTAATTAATGCCTTAGATAAGGCTGCCAATAGAATGGCCTACAGTCTTATCCTGGCTGCCATTATTGTTGGCTCATCTTTAATTATGCAAACTAATAAAGGACCACTCTTTATGGGATTTCCGGTTATTGGAATCCTTGGTTTTTTAATCGCTGGTGTATTAGGTTTAGGTTTAGTAATTATAATTCTCCGTTCGGGAAAGATGTGAAATAAAACTTACTCAACTTGACCCCATTTTCTTATTCCTGAAACTCCTATAAAATAAAGGGTTTCATGTAATTTAAATTTATACCCCCTTCTTAGAATAAAAGATTTATGATAGAATAATACAATATAAAAAAACAATCTTTGGGCAGGTATAAATAATGTCACATATGGTTGGAAAATCGGCTTATAAAAAACTGGAGGAAAGATTAAACAGATTCCCCCAGGGCGCTCCCCCTTCTGAAACCTTATATAAAATATTGAGTATCCTTTTCAATGAAAAGGAAGCAGAACTGGTCTCTCAACTTCCTATAAAACCATTCACCATTAATACAGCCAGTCGAATATGGAAATTAAATAAAGTCAATACCGAAAAAGTATTGGATGAACTTGCAGGCAAAGCAATCCTCATGGATTCCGAACACAACGGTATTAAAAAATATGTCCTTCCGCCACCAATGGCAGGATTCTTTGAATTCTCGCTTATGCGAACAAGACAGGATCTGGATCAAAAGCTTCTTTCGGAACTCTTTTACCAGTACCTCAACGTTGAAGAAGATTTTGTTAAAGATTTGTTTTTAGGTAGTGAGACATTACTGGGAAGAACTTTTGTGCAGGAAGAAGTTCTATCCAATGATAATCTTATTTCCGTCCTGGACTATGAAAAAGCAAGCCATATCATAAAAACCGCAACACATATAGGAATCAGCATGTGCTATTGCCGTCATAAAATGGCCCATTTGGGAATGGCATGCAATGCTCCCATGGATATCTGTATGACTTTCAACAATATCGCCAAATCCCTGATAAGACATAATTATGCCCGAAGAGTAGAAGCCTCAGAATGTATGGAGTTGCTACATAAAGCCTATGAATATAATCTTGTCCAGTGCGGGGAAAATGTCAAAAATAATGTCAGTTTTATATGTAACTGCTGTGGTTGTTGCTGCGAATTCCTGGTAACAGCAAAAAAATTCGGGATGCTCCATCCGGTCCAGACCACTTCCTTCATTCCAAAAATTGATGAAGATAACTGCTCCGGATGTGGAAAATGTGTCAAAGCATGTCCTATTTCTGTTATAGAGTGGGTTTCGAATGATGATGAAACAAACAACAAGTCCAAAAGAGTTAAAATAAATGAAGAAATATGTCTGGGATGCGGGGTCTGTGTTAGGGCATGCTCCAATAAAAGCATTACACTTGAAAGGCGTAAGGAGCAGATTATAACACCGGTCAATTCAGTCCACCGGATTGTCTTGATGGCGATAGAGAAGGGGAAACTGCAGGAACTTATATTTGACAATCAAGCCTTTGGCGGCCACAGGGCGATGGCAGCCGTTCTTTCGGTTATCTTGAAACTACCTCCTATAAAACAAATGATGGCCAGCAAACAAATGAAATCAATATACCTTGAAAAACTTTTTGAGAGAATAAAATAATATTAAAATAAATATTATTTCTCTTTAGCAACACATCCAAGCTCTTTAAGCTTCTCTTCAGCTCTTGCTAAGTCTTTTTCTTTCACCAAAATGTGATCGGTAGAATAAGCGGAAATGACAAAGATTGGTATTTTTTCATCGGCAAGCACTTTAGAAACTTTTGCCAGGAATCCGACCAACCCAAATGGTAAAATCATATCAAAGGTTAATATTTTCCAATCTTTTTCAATTTCTATTACATCCTCATTATTATATTTAAATTGCTCAATAATCACCGTGGTTTCATTCTTGTCAATTATATTTACAAAAGCTTTAGGATATGTTTTCTTTGATTTAATTATTGCATAAGTTTCTTCCCGGATATATACTTTGCCATTTTTAAAATAATTTTCTAAATCCATAATAAACTTGAAAATCTCCCATATATAATGAATATATAAAATGTCTTACGAAAAGATGGTCTGATTACTTTTAAAAACAACTCCCAATATTTTATATATTGCTCTACTTATACTTAGCATAATTCTATATTAAATATAAAGTCCGACCCCGCCAATTTTTCTATGTCTTCGCAAACGTTATGTTAATGAAAATAGGTGTCCCTAATATTTACCTCTTAACCTGTAGTTCCATCTGTTTGCTAAAATAGTAGCACTAAATTGTAAATAACTTTTTTAAGTTAAATTTTTAATAGAGAATCAAAAAAAAGAAAAATTTATTTTATATTATCACACAAGAGATCTTCAGGGACATTTTGGTAACATATCGGTCTTAAGAATCTCTGAATAGCGGTCATTCCTACTGATGTAGTACGAACAGCAGTAGTTGCGGGATAGGGCCCACCGTGATTCATAGCAGGTGATACCTTGACTCCTGTCGGAACGCCATTTATTATCAATCGGCCGACCTTTTCTTTCAAGCAATTAAATAATGGCTTAATTTCCTTATAATCCCCTTTTTCTAAATAAATTGTTCCCGTTAGTTGTCCATCTAATTGATCTACCACTTCAAGGTATTGGTCTTGAGAATCACATTCCACAAATAGAGCAAGTGGTCCGAAATATTCCATTTTTAACCTCTCTTCTTTCAAGTAAGTAGATAAGTCCGTTTTTAGTAGAGTATTCTGAAAAGCAAAATTCTGGTCTGCAATTTTCCCTCCAATTAATAATTCAACTCCTTCAAGAAATTGAGTTTCTTCCATCATCTTAACGAGAGATTCATAAATATTTCCGTTTAATAATGATTGGTTTTCCTTTCCATTCATTATTTCCGCTATTTTTTTAATAAATCGAATGGATCCTTCAAATGCTGGTAAGAAGAAAACACCTGGTTTCGTGCAAAATTGGCCAACGCCTAAAGTTATTGAATCGGCAAATTCTTGTGCCATTTTATCAGCCCGGGCATTAATGGCAGATTTAGTTATAAAAACCGGATTGATACTTCCCATTTCTGCATAAACGGGGATTGGATTTGTTCGCGAAGCTGCTAAATCAAATAAGGAATCACCTCCACCTCGTGATCCCGTGAATCCCACTGCTTTAATGGCAGGATGAAGTACTAAATTCTTCCCGATTATATTTTTTACCCCTTGCAAAAGAGAAAATGTTCCTTTTGGAAACCCCGCACGCTCAATAGCTTTATTCATTGCGACGGCAAACAACTCAGACGTTTGTGGATGAGATGGATGTCCTTTGGCCACTACTGGACACCCAGCAGCTAAAGCCGATACAGTATCACCCCCACACACACCAAATGCCAATGGAAAATTACTAACTCCGAACACGGCAACAGGTCCAATTGGTATCAGCATTCTTTTTAACTTCGTTTGTGGATCCCCTTCATCAATAATTGTTTCTTCGTGCTTCCCTTCCCGTATATAATCCGCAAACATTTTCATCTGATTACACGTGCGTTCCCTTTCACCAGTAAATCGTTGTAAGCCTAATGCCACTTCCCAATCGGCAATTTCTAATAATTGATCACCTAAATTCATGATCTCTTCTGAGACAATTTCCAGGAACTTAGCTCTCTCTTCATTCGTAGTTTTCCTTAAAATATTAAAAGCACTATGGGCTAATTTGCAAGCTTTTCCAATCTCGTCTTTTGTAGCTTCATAATATTCCAATTCACTTTTTTCTCCGGTTCGTGGATTTATTGCATAAAATATGTCATCTCCATTCTTGCTTGGATTACCACCAATATAATTTGCACCTTTTAAAATTATATCTTCCAATTTAATCACCTCAATACTATTCTTTCACTTTAATAATTATTATACTCTTAACCTTTAATCGTTACAATTGCATATAAAAGTAGCCAGTCTCCATTTTCCCGATCGATCAATTAATTAACGAATAAAAGGAGAAAATAAAATACAAATGCTAAATAGTACCAACAATATAATCATCGCTCCCCACTTCAACTTATCAGAATTTGCCTGTCCCTGCTGTAATCTGGTTATGCTGCATCCCAAACTGCTTGCCAAATTGGTAGAGTTTATGATATCTCTTATACCGGATTAGTTCACATCTCCGGGGTAGAATGCAATATCCCTGTTAATGAATATAGGGATAATCATCGTGTTTTAGTCACTACACAAGATAGGCTTCAAACCAAAGAACAGATAGTATTACTCCTCAAACTTGGTTATGCGGGAAATATTTCTTTTGAACCTTTCTCTCAAAAAGTACAAGAAATGGAGATTAAAAAGATAAAATCAGCAATTAATAATAGTATAAAATATATAAGTAAATAAAATAAGAAGTAGCGTTCTCTGTCACGAATCAGGCCTTATCTATGGAAAACTGTAGAAAAAGGACTTCCTGAAAGCCTTATAAAGTAAGGGTTTCAGGAAAAAATCACTCTAAGTACCTTTAAACGCACAATTTTAAAAAATAGGTACTTTACCCCTCAAAAATGGCTCTTTTTTGACTAAAAATACCTCATCTTAAAAACTGAAAGTGGCTATTTATAAGGATTTCCCAATTTGAAGAAGACAAAAATTGGCCAAAAATGGGGGTCGAATTTGCTGTTTTTTTGAAAATTGAGGCCCGTTTAAAGGCACTCTACGTGCGTTTTTGGGGCATTCCTGAAGGGAGTCTGAAATCCTTACAAATAAAGGGATGTATGACAAAATATTTACTAAGGTTGATTTAATATTTTATGTTCTCCCACAGTTCTAAGAATAATTAGTTTACCTTTTAAATTAAAAGTAATTATTAAACTTTTAGAAACCCTCGCCTCCCAAATAGAATTTGTTCCTTTGAGTTTTTTTGTCTCCAGAGAAGGATGTTTCAAATCTCTTTCCATTTGTAAGAGGGATTGATTAATTCTTTTTTGAGATTGAGGAAATAATTTTCTATAGTCCCGCCTAAACCTCGGTAACCAGACAAATTTATTTATTGAGTTCATCTATTAATTCCTTAACATTTTTAACTTCTTTGCCTTTTCCCTGTTGAAGTTCTAATTCTGCTTCTTCTTCGGCTTTTTGATGTTCCTTAGTCCAAAACCACATCTGGCTTTTATCGATCAGTTCTTTGGGAATTACTTTCAATATATTTCCTTCTATTTTAACTTCCACATAATCTCCGGGTTTACAGTGCAAGACACTTCTAAACTTTGCTGGTATGGTAATTTGTCCTCTGGGATTTATTTTAGTTAAGCTCATGATTATTACCCCCTATCACATTATCATAATATCATACTTTCACATTATAATCAAAATAATTAAAAGAGAGACTAATCCAGAAACTCCTCAGATCCTATAGGTTTTCGTTAAAAGTTACCAAATTATCAACTTGTTACACCTTTCATATTTATTTAATTTAAAAGTAAAATATTAATTATCTAAGAAAGTAGAATGTATCTTTATTTATTCAGGAAAGAGTTACATTTACTAACTTTGTTATATTGCAAGACATGACCCTTATTATTTCCTTATTATTTCTTAATAATAGTATAGAATATATAAGTAAATAAAATAAGAAGTAGCGTTCCCTGTCACGAATCAGGCCTTATCTATAAAAAACTGTAGAAAAAGGCCTTCCTGAAAGCCTTATAAAGTAAGGGTTTCAGGAAAAAATCACTCTAAGCACCTTTAAACGCGCAATTTTAAAAAATAGGTACTTTACCCCTCAAAAATGGCTCTTTTTTGACTAAAATTACCTCATCTCAAAATCTGAAAATGGCTATTTATAAGGGTTACAGAGTTTTGAAGAGATCAAAATAGGCTAAAAAAAACGTCGTAATTGCCGTTTTTCCGAAAATTGAGGCCCTTTAAAAGGCACTCTATGTGCGTTAAAAGGGCATTCCTGAAGGGGGTCTGAAACCCTTGCAAATAAAGGTTTTTAAAGAGGGGTAAATAAGAACAGAGAACCTTATTTATTTTAATATTTATGAATTTTCAAACAAACGTAAATATTCCTTATAGATAAAAATTCGCCTATACTTTTTCTCTTTTTCTTTGAGTACTAAAAGATCTAGCTCAACAAATTTTTTTACTAATCTATTTGCCCCCTCTCGTGAAAGTCCGGTAAATTCCTCTACTTTTTTTACATTAACTACAGGCAGCTTATATAGATTTTTTAAAAGTTTAATAGCATTTTTAGCGCCTTTACCTAATTTCATTATCTTTTGTTGATCTTTTTCACGTAATTCAATAATTTTATTCGAAGTTTCAATTGCTTCTTCCGCTACTTTTCCAACACCTTCTAAAAAAAATTCCAGCCACAAAAAAACATTTCCTTTTCTATATTCATCTAACTTAGCAAAATAAAGATCCCTATTCTTTTTTAAATATTCGGAAAGATATAATGCCGGCCTTTCCAATAATTTTTCCTGACAAAGATAAAGAGTAATAAGCAGTCTCCCGGTTCGACCATTTCCATCTATAAAAGGATGGATAGTCTCAAATTGAGCATGAATTAAACCTATCTTTATTAAAATAGGAATATTTCGATAAGAGTAAAAAAAATTTTCTAAATCCGTCATGGCTAATGTTACATAATTTGGTGGTGGAGGAACAAAACGAGCATTATCAGGATTGGTCCCCATTATCCAATTTTGGGTTTTTCTAAACTCTCCCGGATAAGAGAAAAAAGTACTTCTCGCTTCTGTCAATAATACTTTATGAATTTTTTTTATTAACCTTAAAGATAAAGGAATATTTTTTAATTCATTAAGGCCTATATTCATGGCTTCGATATAATGCAAGATATCATCAACGTCCGGGGGTAATTCAGGTGCTCTTTCAATTTCGGCATGTAAGGCATCGGTAAGCAGAGCCTTAGTTCCCTCTATTTGACTAGAAAGAGCGGCTTCTTTCTTAATGTACATAAAAATAAAAAAATCTATATCGGGTACAAGCTTGGTTAATCCATCTAATTTTCCTAATGATAGGCTGGATGTAGATAAAAGCTGGATTAACCTTTCTCCCTGAAAAGATAAATTCTTAGGAGGAAATTTTTCAGGAATAAAAGCCTTATATCCCTCGATCTGTTTTATATATTTACCAATATTTACTTTAAATTTCTTCTTATACATGTCAACATTCTACCATTAAAGTTGACATTGGTCAAATAGATGTCAACTTTAATGGAAAACAAGAACAACACATCCTATAAAAACTCCTCAGATCCTATAGGTTTTCGTTAAAAGATACCGAATTATTGAGCTAGTATATCTTCCTTGTTTATCTAAATTAAAAGTAAAATATTAATTAACTAAGAAAATAGGTGTATATCCTTACTTACTACACCTAAGAAATTAATAGATATTTATTTTAGTTAACTCTGTAAGAGTTTTCCTAAAGATTAAGAGTTGTTCTCCTTTAGTGCTTTTTTGTATAAAGCTCTCCAGAGTTCTGTCCGGTAACAGTCCTTTCGCCTGTAAGTTTGGATACTTTTTGTGTATCTTGCCTTTTCGGTACTTTTTCTTTTTTGTATTAAAAGAAAAGGTCTCTTCTATTACCTTTATACAGGTTACAATATTCTATTTATACATATTTTAAAAAATTTACGAAATTAGTATAAATTTTGTATAGTTATTAAATTCTATAAATTTCTCATTTTTTCATCAATTTCATCGTATAGTTCTAATCCAGCTTCCTCAAACACATTTAATAAATCTTCATATGTATTACTTCCACCCAAAAAATCCCAAAATTCTTTTCCCACTAAAACTTCATTTTTTAAATCAAAAAGACCTTGTAATGTCCATCTTTGATAAGGTTCAGGCTCATATGGATTGTAGGGAATAGCAAGAATGGTTTTTATCTTAACCGGCTGTGATATACTTCCTCTGATTGCAATCCAATCTAATAATTATTTTTTTATTCCTGTAAATTCGTTTATATTAGGTTTTGCAGATTTTATTTCAAAGTAGTACTCAGTACTATTCTCCATTATTGCAAATATATCAACTCTTTTTTTCATTCTGTCATTTAAGAATCAAAAGTGCACTGTTTTTTGATGATTTAAAATTCAAAAGTGCACTAACCTGAAATGGTACAAAAGATGTAATATAGAACTAAAGC
>Ga0307429_1001646_pt1 | contig 10185 bp, 9 predicted proteins | sample SalMarWE160230MG_FD_202151 | JGI IMG/M metagenome (GOLD analysis project Ga0307429, IMG submission 202151) | Salt marsh sediment microbial communities from the Plum Island Ecosystem LTER, Massachusetts, United States - WE1603-230 | ecosystem: Environmental > Aquatic > Marine > Intertidal zone >...
GAAAGACATCAGGGATTAAAATTATTGCTTTATCCTTAAGTTAGTTCAAGATAATTAAAAATTAAAGTAGTAGACATAGTAAAGGGACAATAGTTGAAATTTTCACTCCAGGGTTTAGAGAGAAGAGGAGGGGGTTAATTCAATGTTTTCACATTCTCCAGGGCCATCCTGATATGAGGAAAACCCCTGGACTGGGAAGTGCAATAGCTGAATCACTGGCAAAACACCAGCTTGTTCCTTTAGAGATAGTTGGAATATTAGATACGTTTGCAGGATCTGGAAGTTACAAGGAGCTTTTGGATAAATACGGAATGGGAGTTTCTGATATTGTTGAGGTTGCAAAAAAAATGTTAAAAAGAAAAAATCGTTAATACAAGGAGAATAATTATGGCTTACAAAGATCGAGCTAAAGGCATACTTAACGATTGGAAAAAGGAAGGTTATGCTTTTGGGATGGGTGTATTGGAAAAGGTAGGAGATTTTGCTAAAAGATCTGGTAAGTCTACCATGTTAGTGGTAACTGGATTAGGAGTCGAGAAATGGACTGAGCCACTTTTAGATAAGATTAGATCTTGCCTAGGAGATAAAAATATTGATATTTTAGATGTTATAAGGGGAGCTAGAGCAAATGCCCCTCGTGAGGATGTTTACAGGATTGCCAATCAGATAGGGAAAAAGAAACCGGATAGTATAGTTGCTGTGGGAGGAGGGAGCACCATCGATGCGGTAAAGGCAGCCAGCGTATTAGCTTGTTTAGATTCTGATGATGTGGAGACATATTTTGGACAAGGGTTGGTGACAGAGAAATTAAGCTCAGAGGGAAGAGAGCTTCCTCCCATTATAGCAGTTCAGACTGCATCAAGCTCAGGAGCTCATCTTACCAAGTACGCCAATATTACCGATCCTTCAACAGGACAAAAGAAGCTGATTATAGATGAGGCAATTGTTCCTCCTCGGGCAGTTTTTGATTATAGCACAACTTTAGGAGCCCCTTATTCCATTACCGCCGATGGAGGGCTGGATGGTATATCCCACTGCCTGGAGGTTGTCTATGGGGCAGCCGGAAAGCCTTTTTTCCTAAAAGCTATGGAAATCGCAGAGGTGGGGATTAGTTTAATTGTAGAGAATCTACCCAGGGCAGTAAATGATCCTGGAGCAGAAGATGCCAGAGTAGGGTTAGGCTTAGGTACCGATTTGGGTGGATATGCCATAATGGTTGGAGGAACAAACTACGCTCATCTTTTTAGCTTTTCTTTGGTGAACCTTTTAACTCACGGTAGAGCCTGTGCTCTGGTAAATCCATACGCAACAGTATTCTTTTCTCCGGCCATCCAGCCCCAGCTTAAGATGGTTGGCAAAATATTAGGCGAGGCAGGATACATAGATGAAGATGTAGAAAGCCATAGCGGTAGAGATTTAGGTATTATAGTGGCTCGAGGTATGATAAAATTTTCCAAAAAAATAGAATTTCCCACTACCCTTGATGAAGTTGGAGGAACCCAGGAAGATAAGAAAAGAATCCTCAAAGCTGCTAAAAATCCTCAGCTTTGGAGCAAGCTAGAACAAGCTCCTGTTTCTTTAATTACCCGGAATGCAAAGGGAGAAATAGACAAATCTCAAACAGAGGCCAACATTGATGAATATATGGGGGCACTGATAGATGGAGTTAGAAGCGGTGATTTTGATAAGATAAAGAACATACCTGCCTTATAAATGTGGAGTAAAAAGAGTAATCCAGATCTTGAAATAAACACCTTAGATTGGAAGGCTATCAGCCTGGAATACGGTAAGAACCTTTTAAAGATAAAAGTTCCTCCCTATTGTGATATTCTGAAGATGGGCTATGTCCCTCCCTGGGAAAACCCCAGGGAAAAGATAGAGGACGCTCTATCTAACCCTATAGAAAGCCAACCCCTAGAAGATATTATTAGCTCTCGTAAAAACCCTTCTCAAGTAACTCTTGCCATAGCTGTATCCGATAATACCCGACCTGTTCCCTACCATGGAGAAAGAGAAGATGGAATACTCCTGCCCCTTTTAAAAAGATTAGAAAATACAGGAGTAAAGGCCCAGAATATAAAGATTATAGTAGCCACGGGAACTCATCTGGCTACGTCTGACAAGTGGAAAAAAGAAGCCTTTGGAGAGTATATAAAGAAAAGGTACGAGATAGTGGATCACGACTCTACCTCATCTGATCTTTCTTATCTGGGAGATATACATGGAGTCTCAGTCAAAATAAACCGGAAGTTCTTAGAGGCAGATATTCATGTTATCACTGGTCTGGTAGAGCCTCATTTTATGGCTGGGGTCTCAGGTGGGAGGAAGGCAATCTGTCCTGGTCTTATCAATTTGGAGGCTACTCATCTTTTTCATGGCCCTGAGTTTATGGATAATCCTCTTGCTACTAATCTAGTCCTGGAAGGTAATCCCTGCCATGATTTTGCCCTAAAAGTTGCCAGAAAGGTAAGGGTAGATTTTAGTGTAAATGTTACTTTAAATGGCGAGGGAAAACTCAGCGGAGTTTTTGCGGGCGATTTAGACAAAGCTCATCTTGAGGCAGTGAAAAAACTAAGAGAATACTGTCTTATTCCGGTCAATCATGAATACGATATAGTCTTAACCCCGGGTGGGAGTGTAGCTATTAACCATTATCAGGCAGCAAAAGCAGCCTACGGGGTGATTCCTATTATTAAAAGAGGAGGGATAGTTATTGTAGCTGCCCATAATAGTAGTGAAAATCCTATTGGCAAAGAAGATTATAAAAGAGCTATGAAGGTTCTAAAAGAGAAAGGTCCAGGGAAATTCAGCCAGTTTATTGAAAGCAGCCGTTGGGAATTTCTTCCTGACCAATGGCAGGTGCAGAAATGGGATCAGTTTTTCAGAAAAGTTGGAGCCTTTGACGGTCTGATTTACTGTACGACAAACATAGAACCTGATGAGTTGAAAGAATTACCCGGCCAAAGTGGTTATGACTTTATAAAGGGGGGAAATATTTCTCCCGATAAGATGGTACAGAACGCCCTGTTTTATGCTGTAGGCAAGACAAAAGAAAGAGTAAAACGAAATCCCAAAATTGCCTTTCTGAAAGAAGGCCCTTACGCAGTACCTTTAATTAACAAAAAAAGGGCAACGGATAAAAAGTAATAGCGGATGTAGAAAGGAGGACCAAATGAGCAATATCGGATGGATAGGAACAGGTGTCATGGGACGACCAATGGCCGCTCATTTAATTAAAGCAGGTCACCATTTAACCGTTTTCACTAGAACCAAAAGTAAAGCTAAAGAGCTAATTGATGCTGGAGCCAAATGGGCTAACTCACCTCAAGAGGCTGCTAAAGACCAAGATTTTGTTTGCACTATGGTGGGCTATCCCCAGGATGTCCGCGAAGTGATTTTTGGAAAAGAGGGTATTATAAACACAATCAAACCGGGCTCCATATTTATTGATTTTACCACTAGCAAACCCAGTATGGCCATGGAAATTGCAGAGGCTCTCAAAAGGAAGGAAGTATCTTCTCTGGATGCCCCAGTTTCAGGTGGAGATGTAGGAGCCCGTGAGGGTACACTCTCTATTATGGTCGGTGGAGACGAAAAAGCTTTTAATGTTGCAAAGCCTATCCTGGAAAAGCTAGGAAAAACAATCATTCTACAGGGGGGTCCTGGTGCCGGGCAACATACCAAAATGTGTAACCAAATACAGATTGCTGGAACTATGATTGGAATGGTAGAAGCTCTTGTTTATGGTGCCAAAGCTGGATTAGACCTTGAAACCATGCTTCACTCAATCTCTGGAGGAGCTGCCGGCTGCTGGAGCCTTGATAACTTGGCTCCAAGAATTTTGAAGGGTGATATGGAACCGGGATTTTTTGTAGATCACTTCGTTAAGGATATGGGTATTGCTCTGGAAGAGGCTCAAAGAATGCAAATATCATTACCCGGGTTAGCTCTTGTTCATCAGTTATACGTGACTGTACAGGCTCTTGGTGCTGGACGTAAAGGAACACAGGCTTTATACCTGGCACTTCAACGTATGGCTGCTATGGATTAAACCAAACTCTTTCAGAGCCATTTCTTTTTTCGAGATAAATCAGCATTAAACACCAATACCAGCTATAATGGATAATGCAGTAAAATAGCTCCCATGCCACTCAAGTTCTGGCATGTATTTGAAAATGGGGGCGGGATTATTTTTTTCCAGCAACCCTGTTACTTCTCTACAATCACTGAGGCGTATCCCACCACTGCCTCGTAATCACCAGTGATATCGCCGGAGGTGGCATACTTTAAAAGGGTTGCTTTCTTGGCTCCTAACAGAGTTGTTGCGGTGAGCATGGCCATTACCGGACCCGGGCCACACATAGAGATACGATAACGGGAAACTGCCCTGGTGAGATCCTTTGGACTCAGGGAAAGGATAGCCTCCAGAGCTTTTTTGTCCTGTCTTTCGGCTGTTTCTTTGGGCTGATAATGGGTAAAGTCGGTGCTGGCAATAATTAAACTGTTTTTTCCTTTAAGTACCTCTGAAAGGGTTTCTCCCACTTTCTGAGAGGTACTTTGATCCTGCTGCATCATGCAAATGGGAACTATTTTGAATCTTTCCCCGTAGCTATACTGGAGAAAGGGAAGTTGGACCTCCAGAGAATGTTCTCTTTGGTGAGCTTTTTCATCCTCTCGAATAAGAGGAGAAAGCTCCATAATTTTTTCTGCTAGTTCTTCCTCTATTTGAGACTCACCCAGAGGTGTTTGCCACCGACCTTTTCCGGCTATGGCCACTCCCGCACCAAAGCCGCGGTGATTAGGACCCAGAATGACTACTACCTCGGGGATTTCTTCCCTAACTATCTGGTAGAATCCCCAGGCGGCAACCGGACCTGAATATAGATAGCCGGCATGAGGGCTAACTAAACCCATGATTTTTCCTTCTTTCCTGGAGGATATGGTTGGAAGTTTCCCCGGACCCAAGGGATGGGTATAACAGTCCTCGACTTGCTTTAACAGACCGTCTTTTGTCCCTTCATAAAAAGTACCGGCTACTGCCGGATGCCTTACCATCTTTTTCATTTTTCTCCCCTTTTAATGAAAAATTACAAATACGGGGGCTAGAACCAGGGAGATTACCGACATTAATTTAATGAGAATGTTAATAGAGGGGCCGACCGTATCCTTCAACGGATCCCCCACTGTGTCACCTATTACACTAGCTTTGTGGGCGTAGGAACCTTTGCCTCCGAGATTTCCTTCCTCGATATATTTTTTAGCGTTGTCCATGGCAGCACCACTATTAGCTGTCTGGATTCCCAATTGAAGACCGGTTACCAGACTTCCCACCAGAAATCCCCCCAGGGCCACCGGTCCTAAAAAAAAACCAACACCTATAGGAAATATTATGGCCAGAATCCCGGGAAGCATCATATTCTTTAGTGCTCCCTGAGCAGCTATGTTTACACACTGAGAAGGGTCTGCCCTGCCTTTGCCTTCCATAAGACCTGGAATTTCCTTAAACTGTCTCCTTACCTCCTCTACCACCCCAGAAGCCACCCTTCCCACTCCTCTGGCTAACATAGAGCCATAAAGATAAGGAACCATACCGCCCACCAACAGACCCGCAATAAGCTTAGGATCAGCCAGAGAAAGAGAGAAAGGATGAGAAGAAAGGGAATTTATGGTAGCCCGATAGGCTGTCATTAACCCCAGGGCAGCAAAAGCTGCTGATCCAATAGCGAATCCTTTACCAATGGCAGCGGTGGTATTTCCCACTGCATCGAGCTTGTCGGTTACCTGGCGAACCTCAGGAGGAAGATGAGCCATCTCGGCAATTCCTCCGGCATTGTCTGCTACCGGGCCGTAGGAATCGACCGCCAGAGTGATTCCTAAAATGGAGAGCATCCCTAGAGCAGCTATGGCTACCCCGTACATTCCCGCAACCAAAAATCCAATCAGGGTAGCCGCTGCCACCACCACCACGGGAATTAAAGTAGAGTGCATCCCCAGAGCCAGACCGCTTACCACCATTACTGCCGGACCGGTCTGACAGGAATTAGCCAGGTCTTTAACTGGCTTGTACTTACTGGAGGTATAATAAACACTCACTTCCCCTATAACCAGACCCGAAATCACCCCAGCGATAATAGCCCAGAAGGGTCCTAGAAGAGAGTAGTTCTCATATGCTATGCCAAGATACCTTATAATAAAGAAGGATCCGGCAATCATGAAGATGGCCCCCAGATAGGTTCCACTGTTTAATCTATTTTGAGGGTCCTTTATCCTCACCCCTTTAATCCAGGCAATTCCTATCAAGGAGGAAATAATTCCCCAGCTAGCCAGATAAAAAGGAAGATAACTCAAGGGACGATAGCTAGATGAGATAAGAACCATGCTGGCGGCAATGGCCAGAGTAGCAATAATCGACTCTACATATGATTCGAGGAGATCAGCCCCCAGTCCAGCGACATCCCCCACATTGTCTCCTACATTGTCTGCAATTACTCCGGCATTGCGGGGATCATCCTCAGGGATACCTTCCTCTACCTTTCCCACCAGATCCGCCCCCATATCAGCACCTTTAGTGTAAATGCCTCCTCCAGCCCGGGCAAATAAAGCCATTAGAGAAGCTCCCATTGCATATCCATTGACAATAACCGATTTTCCTTTGAATACGAGAGAAATAATCACCAGACCCAGAAAAGCCACGCAGACTATAGAAAGGCCAGTCACAGCTCCTGCCGAAAAGGAAACATTCAGAGCCGATGGTAGTCCTTCCCTGGCAGCCTGGGTAGTTCTTGAGTTGGTTCTGGTAGCTACACTCATAGCGATCCAGCCAGCCAGAGCTGAGCAACCCACTCCTGCCACAAAGGCCAAGGCGGTTTGCCAGTTAACCTGGACTCCATGACCAAAAAAAGGGGCCAAACTTAAAAAAATAGCCACCAAAACTACCACTATGGCCACCACTTTATACTCGGTAAGAAGAAAAGCTCTCGCTCCGGCCTGAATGGACTTAGAGAGTTTTTGCATCAATTCATTCCCCTCATCTGCTTTGAGAATTCCTCTCACCAGAAAACTCACCCCTATCAGTCCAATTATCCCCACCCCTGCTGAGACAATGATGTGCAGCATTTTCTCTTTTTACTCCTCTATTTGTTCACCGTTAGAATTATATTTGCTCATAGCCTTATTTATTCCCTGATTGATTATCGTCTCTATGGCTTCGCTGGCTCTATCTATTACGACCTCAATTACTTTCTTTTCCCGGACGTTAAACTCACCCAGTACAAACTCTTCTAAATCTACTTCTTCATTGGGCCTGCCTATTCCGATTCGGAGGCGTGGTATGAGGTTTGTTTCTAAAGACTGAATAACCGACCTTAATCCCTTGTGACCTCCGTCTCCTCCTTTGCTGGTGATTCTGAGTCTTCCTAAATCTAGATCCACATCGTCGCTTATCAGTATGATATCCTCGCAGTTTACTCGGTAACTTTGCTTGATCTGGCAAAGCGACTCACCAGCAGCATTTACAAAGGTGAGGGGTTTAGCCAGGATAACCACCTCTTTTCCTATACATCCCTTTCCTATTAAAGCCTGATGAGAATAGGATTTCAGTTCAATCTTATGTTTTTGAGAAAGATTCTCCACCACCCGAAACCCCAGATTGTGTCTACTCTCTCGGTACTCAGGCCCTGGATTGCCTAGTCCGAATATCACCCTCATCCTTACCCTTACCCTTTTTCTGGGTCTCCTCCTCTTCTGCCTCTTCTATCTTTTTTTCCTTGCCAACCACTTCCACTTCTTCAGCTGCTTCTTTTTCTTCTACCTTGACTTCTTCCTCTTTCACAGGTGAAACTACGGAAACTACTAACTCCTGGGGATGGGTGAGGACCTTTATGTTCGAGGAAACCTTTATATCTCCCACACTGAGAGAATCACCCAGCCCGAGAGGAGTTACGTCCACTTCAATAATTGAAGGAAGATCCTTGGGCAGACATTCTAAGTCTAGTTCTCGCACCAGATGTTCTACGATACCTCCGATTTTTTCTCCCTGGGACTTTCCCACAAAGGATATTGGGACGGTGGTAGTTACAGTCTCTCCTCGAGTAACGGCATAAAAATCAAGGTGTTGGAGATCACCTTTTATTAAATCCCGCTGTGAATCCTTGATTATGACATTGTGCTGTTTATCCGTTTTCTGATCAGTTATTTCCAGAGTGATGATCTTCGCTTTATCGGATTGGGAAAGAAAACTGCGGAGCTCCTTTATATCTATCTGGAGGGGCAGACTTTTTTTAAGATGGGGGCCATAGAGCACGGCAGGTAAGACTCCATTTTTTCTTAATTTTTTTACATACTCCTTACCTGTCCTGTCTCTTAGCTTTACTTTTAGCTTTCTTTTTTCCATTTAGAACTCTCTCCTTTAACGAACACTAGCTCTGGATTTTTGGTTAAACAAACAGGGAACTCACCGATCTATTTTCATGAATACGTTTTATAGCCTCTCCCAGCAAGGAAGAAACTGAAAGAACCTTTATTTTAGATTTTATTTTTCCTTTATTCAGGGGAATAGTGTCGGTAACCACCAGCTCTTTCAAGGGCGATTTGTCAATTTTCTCGTAGACATTCCCAGAAAGAACCGGATGAGTACAAGTAGCATAGATAGCCTGGGCACCTTCTTTCTGCAAAACCTCTACAGCCGCCATCAGAGTCCCCCCGGTGTCAATCATGTCGTCAACGATAAGAATCTCCTTCCCTTTTACCTCACCTACTACGCGTACCACTTCAGCTTCATTAGCCGCCGGTCTTCGTTTATCCACTATGGCTAAAGATGCATTCAGCCTTCTGGCATAAGCACGGGCTCTTCTCACTCCTCCCACATCAGGGGAAAGCACCACTAAATCCTGAAGTTTCTTTTTTTGAAAATAATCTATAATTACCGGAGCAGCAAACAAATGATCCACCTTGATATCAAAAAATCCCTGGATTTGGGCAGCGTGAAGATCCATGGTGAGCACGCGCTCCGCTCCCGCCGTGGTAATTAAATTAGCTACCAGTTTAGCAGTGATGGGAACTCGGGGTTGGTCCTTTCTATCCTGCCGGCCATATCCATAATAGGGTATGACGGCAGTGATTCTTCTTGCCGATGCTCTTTGAAAGGCATCGATCATTATAAGTAGTTCCATTATATTCTCATTGGCAGGAGGACTGGTAGGCTGAAGTAAATAGACGTCCTCTCCTCTCACATTCTCATTGATCTTAACATATACTTCGCGGTCACTGAAGTACCTAATTTCCATCTTTCCTAGCTGAATTCCAAGGTAATCGGCTATCTTTTTTGCCAGAACCGGATTTGCCCTTCCGCTAAAAAGTCCCACTTCGTCTTTCAAACTCATTTATCTCCTCCGCAAGGGTCGAAATTCACCTGTCACTCAAGAAAAAAACTCTCTTTTTAAGCCTCTCCTATGGATTGATTTCTGACTTATCATATACAAATGATTCAATTTGTCAAAAGATTACTTTTCTTGACACCTGAAATGACCTCAACTATTATGAAAAAAGTTGTCAGGGGTGAGAAGATGTCCGCCAAAAAGGTCCTGCTTATTAATCCCAATCAGCTAAAACCATTAGTCTGTCCCATTGCTCTGGATTGTCTGGCCTCCTCACTTAAAGAAAAAGGATATGCGGTCGATGTGCTTGATCTTGCCTTTTCTTCAAATTTTAAAACTTTAGTGGATGATTATTTTGAAAAAAATTCTTGCCAGGCCATAGGCGTTACCATCAGAAATGTTGATGACTCATTCTGGATATCTCAGGACTTTTTCTTGCCCCGGATAAAAGAGATAACCGATTATATTAAGTCCAGAACCGATGCTCCCATAATTCTGGGGGGAAGTGGCTTCTCCGTAATGCCCGAGAGAATCTTAAAGTTCTTTGAGCTAGACTTGGGTATTTACGGGGAAGGGGAGGACTCCTTTCCTTCTTTTCTGGAAGTAATTCGAGAAGAGCGTCGTTATTCTAGTATCCCTGGTCTTGTCTATAAAACTCAAGGAGGCTTTCGAAGAAATCCTACTAAAAATGTCGATTTGAGCCGAACCCTCCGGTTAACCAGAGATGCAATAGACAATGAGAGATATTTTCAGGAAGGGGGAATGGGAGCAATTGAAACCAAAAGAGGGTGCAGCAAGACTTGTATATATT
>Ga0307429_1001649_pt1 | contig 10172 bp, 12 predicted proteins | sample SalMarWE160230MG_FD_202151 | JGI IMG/M metagenome (GOLD analysis project Ga0307429, IMG submission 202151) | Salt marsh sediment microbial communities from the Plum Island Ecosystem LTER, Massachusetts, United States - WE1603-230 | ecosystem: Environmental > Aquatic > Marine > Intertidal zone >...
GGAAGTGCCACGCGCCAAGCGCGGCTTTTTCCAACGCCTGCTCGACGCCATCGAGGCGCACACCATGCGCAAGGCCGAAGCCGAGATCGCCCGCTACCTCGGGCCCCGACATAAATTCACCGACGAAACCGAGCGCGAGATCGAGCGCCGCTTCCTGTCCAACCGGTAACGCCAAACGATCGCGGCAAGGAGAAAACGATGTCGAGCTATGAATTGCGCGTGGCCCAGCCGCCGAAGGCGCCGTCGCTGTTTGGCGGCTTGGCGCGCGTCGCCTCCCTGCTGCGGGACGTGCTCGACGTGTTCAGCGAGGCGCAGCGCCAGGCCTGTGAGGCCGAGCGGCGCTATCCGTTCACCTCCTGTTGAACGATGACGCGGGTGCTGGCGCGCGCGTCAGCGGCTCTCCGCCTCGCCGGCGGGCGGCGGGTAGGTTTCCGGCATCACCACCGAAGGATCCGATGGATCGAGCGACTCGCCGGTGACCACCGCGCCGACCGGCGCGGTGGCGGCGAGGTCGAAATCAGTCTTCTCAGGTTGGCTCAGCGAAGCCTGCACGGTGGTGCGGTAGAACACATAAGCCGCGAGCAATGCTTGCACGACCGCCGTAAACAGGAACAGCGCGCGCGGTCCCTGCAGCGCCATGGTGGCGGAGGCGATGAGCGGGCCGATCACCGCGCCGCAGGCATTGGCGAGCAGAATGGTGGCCGCGGTTGGCACCGTGTCGCTCACCGGCGTCTTGTCATAGGCGTGCGCGGCGGCCAGCGAATAGCACGGCAACGCCAGCGCGCCGAATAGGAATCCGAAGATCAGCAGCAGCGGGCCGGTGCCGGCGAACAGCCACAGGACGATACTGGTTACCGCCGCGCCGATCAGCAACGCCAACAGCACCAGGCGGCGGTCCACCCGGTCGGAGAGCCGGCCCACCGGCCATTGCGCCAGCGCGCCGGCGAGCGTCGCCGCGCCCATGAACACCGCGACCTCGCCGACGTTGAATCCGTTGTCGACCGCCGACAATGGGCCAAGGCTCAAGAAGGCGCCATTGGCCGCGCCGATCATCAGGCTCGCCACCAGGCCGACCGGCGCCGCGCGGTAAAGCTGAATCGGCCGGAAGCTGACGATGGTGATCGGCGCCGGCTGCGCCGAGCGGGTGAGCGCCACCGGAATGATCGCGAGAGAAGCCAGCATGGCTGCGGCCATGAAGCTTTCCGCGGCTTTGATCGGATAGAGCGTCACCATCAGCTGCCCGACCGTGAAGGCGAAGAAATTCACGATCACGTAGGACGACATCATCAGTCCGCGCGTCTCGTTGGTGGCGCGGTCGTTGAGCCAGCTTTCGATCACCAGATAAAACCCGGCGATGCAGAAGCCGTTGATCACACGAAACGCGATCCAGGCGGCGACCGCGGCCGCCAGCGGATAGGCAAGCCCGACCACCACCGCAAGCGCCACCAGCGCGGTAAAGGCGCGGATGTGGCCAGCGCGCAGGATCAGGTACGGCGCCAGCAGGCAGCCGCTGACGAAGCCGATGTAATAGGCCGAGCCGATCACACCTATGGCGAACGCGCTGAAGTCTTCCGCGTGCCCGCGCAACGGCAGCAGCGTGAATTGCAACCCGTTGCCGGCGAGCAGGAAAGCGACCGCCAGCAGCAGCGATGCGATCGGGCGCAGGTTCGACTGCATGGAGAACGGCCGCTCCGTAAGGCCCCGCGCTATAACTTGTTACGCGCGCCTGGGCATAACGGGAATCGGCTAGCCCGCCAAGGCTTGCCTCAGCAAGGCGCGCGCAGATGGCACGGCTTGCTCAGGCACGGCGACGCCAGCAAGGCGCGCCGTTTAGTTCTTACGTTTTCGGCTGATGGTGTGTGTAGTAATCGGCCCAGGCCAAAGCTGCAGCGTAAATCGCGAATACCGCAACGATTGCCGTGACGATGATGGCGGTTTCTGTCGGCATGGCGGAGTCCTGTATTTGAAGCGATAGCAGGTTAGCGCGGCCGCCGCGGAGAGGTTTTGATGTGCATCAAAGTCGAGGCATTGACAGACATGACCACGGAACTAAAGGATCGGAACCTCCGGTAACATTGCGAATCAATTCGTGATTGAATGTCCTGTTATCAACTTTGTTGCGCCACAAACTCGCCGGAGTTCCGCGCGGGAAGCTCGGTATCCTCAATTCATGCCGCGTAGGATTCCGCCAGCAATGGAGCCGACATGATTCGCAAACTTTCACTCGCCACGATTCTGATGGCGCTCGCCTCTTTCGCATCACCTGTCTCGGCGCAACACCGCAATACCGCGTCGCTCGACGCCAACGGCAATCTCGATGCGTTGATCGCCAGCCATGCCGCCGCCAACAACGTCCCTGAGAGCCTGGTGCGCCGCGTCATCAAGCGCGAGAGCGGCGGCAATCCGCGCCTCGTCCATGCCGGCAATTACGGTCTGATGCAGATCCGGCTCGGCACCGCGCGCGCCATGGGCTACCGCGGCAGCGCCGCCGGCCTGCTCGATCCCAACACCAACATGACCTATGCGGTGAAATATCTTGCCGGCGCCTATCGCGCCGCCGGCGGCAACGCTGATCGCGCCGTGCACTATTATGCGGCCGGCTATTATTATGCGGCCAAGCGCAGAGCATCTGCGCAACGGTAGCGGACGCAAGCCGACGCCGCCCGGACTCAGCGCCGGTACTTCGCCACCGGCTGGTTGATGTTGTTGACGTTGAAGCCGCCGAACAACGCCTGGAACAGATTGAACTGGATGGGCGCTGCCGAATTGGCCGTTACCCTTGCGCGGCGCGTGTGACGCACGGTACTTTTCTGACCTTCTGGCGCCGGCTTGGCGGGTTCAGGTGCCACGTTCAGACTTTCCTGCGGTGGCCTGCTGCGTTCCGGCGTCCGGATCACCGGCGGCCGTTCCTCCTGCGGAATCACCGGTAATTCGCTCGACGACGCTTCGCCGATGCCGACCGGAATCGCCGCGTCCGGCGACTGCACGATCGTTCCGGTCACGTCCTCAGGCTGGGCGTCGCTTTGGTTGGCCGGCACACCGGCGACCTCGGGCGGTTTCTGAGCATCTTCCGTTGGCGCCTTGCCGGGCTCGCTCGCCGTGTTGGGCAGCGGGCTGTCGGGCAACAGGCGCAACTCGCTCAGTTCTTCGGCGCGCCGCAGCGCGGCATTGATGAGCAACTGCCGCCATTCCGGATGATGGGAGCGCGTGATCAATACACCACGCGTCGGCATCATGGTCGGCGTCAAAGGCGGACGCGTCCCGCCTGGCGGACTGAGCGCCAGGACCAGAAGCAAGATGGCGAGGGATACGCCGCCTACCGGAATAATTCGTAAAATCGGCAGCATAGCCTGTGCATAACTGAGTCGGGGCGAAACCCAAAGCCACTACGCATCGGTGCGCCCGCCTCGCTTCACGCAAGACGAGTCCCTGACGTCCAGGGCACGGACAACCCGTGACACCAAGTGCCGGCGTTGCTAGGAAGCGGCCTCAAAACGTCGCGGGGGGAAGCGTCATGATGAAAAAACCGAGCTGCCCGATCATCGCCATCGAAGAGCATTACTGGGACCCGGAGCTGACCAAGCATTTCACCGGCCCCGAGGCCGGCCGTGGCAATGACACGGACAAGCGGCTCTATGACCTCGGTGCACTGCGCCTGACGGAATTGGACGAGGCCGGCATCGACATCCAGGTGCTCTCGCACGGTGCGCCCTCGACCCAGAAGCTGCCCGCCGACATCGCCGCCGAGCTGACCGCGCAGGTCAACGACCGGCTCGCCAAGGTATGCGCTGCGAAGCCTGGGCGTTTCGCCGCCTTCGCTGCGCTGCCCACCGCCGATCCGAAGGCGGCCGCCGACGAGCTCGAGCGCGCGGTCGGCAAGCTCGGCTTCAAGGGCGCCATGATCCACGGCATGGCCAACGGCGAATTCATCGATGGCAAGAAATACTGGCCGATCTTCGAGCGCGCCGAGAAGCTCGACGTGCCGATCTACCTGCACCCCTCACTGCCGCACCCGAGCGTGACCGAAATCTACTACCAGGATTACGCCAAGGACTTCCCGCTGGTGGTGCGTCCGGGTTGGGGCTACACCGTGGAAACCGCGACCCAGGCGATCCGCCTGGTGCTTTCCGGCGTGTTCGAGAAGCACCCCAACCTGAAGATCATCCTCGGCCATTTTGGCGAGACGCTGCCGTTCCTGGTCTGGCGCATCGATGCCTCGCTCAAGCGGCCGGGGCAGAAGCCGATGAGCTTCCGCGACATTTTCTGCAAGAACTTCTACGTCACCACCAGCGGCTTCTTCTCCAATCCGGCGCTGCTGTGCTGCGTGATGGAGATGGGCATCGACCATATTTTATTCGCGATCGACTGGCCGTTCGTGATGAACCCACCGGGGGTGGAATGGATGAAAGACGTGCCGCTGTGCGACGAGGACAAGGTGAAGATATTGAGCGGCAACGCCAAGCGGCTGTTGAAGATGTAGTCAGCCGAGCGGGTAGCGCCGGTAGTAGTCGGCATCCTCCGGCGTCTGCCGCCATTCGGGATTGCCGCGCCAATCGCAGTGATGCGCGAGCATATCGGTGCCGTAGCGCACCCGGAACAGCAGGCTGCGCGCGGGGCCGTTCTCGTATTCGTGCACTTCGCCGGGTGGGTGCACCACGAAAACGCCGGGCGTCACCGCGACGGTTTCGATCGGCGTGCGCATGGTACCGCCGCCGGTAAAGCAGAAATAGATTTCGGTGGCGTTGGGGTGGCAGTGATAGGGGCTGGTCTGGCCCGGCTCCCAGCAGGCAATTGTGACGTCGCCGCCCGCAACCTTGCCGAGGATCTTCTCGACGTGGTGCTGGGGATTCCACTCCTGCTCGCGGTCGAGGCTGAAAACGTGCATGCCGCCAGCTCTCCAGGCGAAAAAACAAGAAAAGTCTAACTCAAGCGCCGGCTGGGGTGGAGAGGGCGACATTGCACTTGTGCCACGCGCATTGATAGAAGGGGGGTGTTTTCGGGCCCGTAGCTCAACTGGTTAGAGCCGACCGCTCATAACGGTCTGGTTGGAGGTTCGAGTCCTCCCGGGCCCACTATTCGCATTTTGTGCCGATGTGATTTCAATGGTTTAGCTCCGAAATTGTCCAACCGGATACCAAGGTTGGACAATGATCCGTTCACCATCCGCCCTCGGTGAGCTTCTTCATCGCCTCTTTCGCCATGCGCTTGCGGTCGGCGGCTTCTGTGTAACGCTGCACCTCACTAATTGAAGCATGGCCGGTAATCGCTGTGATCTGGTTTGCGCTGCATCCGATCTCGGCAAGACGGCGAGCCGTCGCCTTGCGTCCGCCATGCGCGGAAATATCGAAACAGCCAGCCTTATCGCACAGTTGTCGAAACCAATTTCCAAACCCAAGCGCGGTGTAGGGCTTGCCGAAATGTGTCACCAAGAACGTCTTGACGCCCATGCCGATAAATCAGCAGGCCGACCAGCCAGTCACGGTGCCCATGCCCTTATTCGATCACCTCGTCAGTTCGCCGTCAGCCATATGGTCTCTGGCACTCCCGCTCACCACGCTATCGCCTTGCCATCGAGGGCCGCGAGCAATTTAGCGTCGTGACCGTAAACATCTCCACGAAAATTTGTAACCGCGCCATCAACCCAAGCTGTAAGATAGGTGATATGCACCGGCAAGGGCTCGCGCAGATTGACGACAGTGGTCTTGGCTGACGAAACCACGTTGTTGATTCGACTGCTGTCCCATCCTTCGACGCCGCCTGCCTGGAGAACTTGTTCGGCAAGCTCGAGCGGTCTGGCCAATCGGATGCAGCCGTGGCTGAACGCGCGTTCCGTACGGCTGAACAGGCTGCGCGCCGGGGTGTCGTGCAAGTATACGTTATGCGGGTTTGGGAACATTAATTTGACGCGTCCAAGCGCATTATTTGCGCCTGGTCTCTGGCGCAATTGGAACGGAAAATTTCCCGCTCCATATCGGCTCCAGTCGACCGATTGCAAGGCGAGGACCCGATTGCCTTGAACGGCTTCAAAACCCTGTGACGCGACGGCCCCGGGATTGCTGCGAAGTTTCGGCAATTCTTCCTTGATCGCGATGCCGGGTGGGACGTTCCAATATGGGTTGATTTCGACGTAGCGGATGCGATCGCTGAAAACCGGCGTTCGGTGGTATGGCTTTCCGACAACGACGGCCATCCGCTCCTTGACTGCGCCGGCGTCGAAGCGGCGCAGCTCAAATGCCGCGATGTTCACGATCATGAATTGTCGCCCCAGATCCTCCGGCATCCATCGCACGCGCTCCATCGTGGCGATGATGCTCTTGATCCGCTCGCCAACCGGGACGTTCATGGCGACGATGGTCGAGCCGCCGACGACGCCATCGACCGCTAGGCCCTGGCGCGCCTGAAAGCGCTTGACGGCTTCGACAAGGGCATCATCGTACGCAGTCGGTTCGCGCGGAGGAACACGAGCGACGGCAGCGTCCGTGAGCGCGAGTCGTGCGCGGATCGCCGGCACGCGCGGGTCGGATTCTCCGGGGTGCACGGTGGGGCCGAGCGGAAGGTTGCCCCAGCCGCCTTGCGCGGCGAGCGCGCGATAATGCGCGAGCGCCGCCCGCAGCGCGGCATAGATCGGATGGCTGGGCTGCCAGCCGGCGAAGAATTGATCGAGGCTCGCCGCCTGCGCGAGACTTTTGAGCGCGGTCAGCTGGTCGATGCTGCGGCCCTTGAGGAAGAAATTGGGATCGACCTTGTTCGGCAGGAAGCGGCCGACTTTCAGGTCCGAAGCGTATTCCAGAAACGCCGCGGAAAAATAAAGCTCGACGATGGCGAGGCCGCGCTTGTCGGTCTTGGCGCTGAGCGTGTTGAGCTCGGCCAGCTGTTTGCTGGGGTAGTCATTCGGATCGAGGCTGTCGCTCTCGGCGGCTTGCAGGCGCGCAACCAGCGCGCTGGCGCGCGGCGTGCCGAGCCAGAGCAGGTTGCCGCCGAACTCCTGATAATAGGCCTGCAACGCCTCGCGCCGCTGCTTGATCGGTAGCGGCAGGCGCGGCTCGTTGGCCAGCAGGTCGATGACGTTGATGCGCACGATCGCGAGGTCGCGCAGCGATATATCGATATCCGCCCGCGCGGCGCCGCGCTGACAGCACAGGCCGACGACCGCGACCAGCACCGCAAGCCCGCGAAGACTCAAAAGTCGCCGCGCCTTGACGGGCGGGTTGCGCGCTTCGCCGCTCGGCGTTTGCCGTCTCGCATCACTGCATGGGCGGCGCATAAAGCAGGCCTCCCTGCGTCCACAACGCGTTCATCCCGCGGCGCAAGGCAAGCGGCGTATCGCCGCCGAGGTTGCGCTCGAAGATTTCGCCATAGTTGCCGACCCCGCCGATCACCTTGACCAGCCAGTCGTCGGGCAGGCCGAGCGCCTTGGCCGCGGGCCCGCCCATTTCGATGGCCTTCTGCCGCAGCGTCGTGCCGACCGTTTTTGCGTCGATGCCCTGTTCCTCCGCATTGATCAGCGCAAACAGCGTCCAGCGCACGAGGCCGATCCATTGCTGGTCGTCCTTGCGCGTCGCGGGGCCGAGCGGCTCCTTGGAAATGACGTCGCGCAAGACGACGTGATCCTGCGGCTTTGCCAGCAGCGAGCGCTCGGCCGCAAGGGCGGAGCGGTCGCTGGTAAAGACGTCGCATTTCCCCGCCGCGTAAGCTGACCGCGCCGCGGACCGCGCCGAGAACCTGAGGAAGGACACGTGAAGACCGTGCTTCTCGAAATAGCTCGCCGCGTTTTTTTCCGTCGTGGTGCCGGTGACCACGCATATGCTCGCGCCGTCAAACTGAAGCGGACTGGTGGCTCCGAGAATCGCGGGCATGAGAAAGCCCTGGCCGTCAAAATAGATGATGCCGGCAAATTCAACGCCGAGCTCCAAGTCGCGCGACATGGTCCAGGTGCTGTTGCGGGATAGCAGGTCGATCTGCCGGTTTTTCAATGCGTCGAAGCGATTTCCCGCCGACAGCGGCCGATAGTCGACCTTTGTGACGTCGCCAAGGACGGCGCCGGCAACCGCCTTGCAAAAATCGACATCGAAGCCGCGCCAAGCGCCAGCCCCGTCCTCTTCCGAGAAGCCCGGCAGCCCTTCACTGACGCCACAAATTAACTTACCTCTAGTCCGGACGTCATCTAGCGTACCCGCTGAAGAAATTGTCGCCGCCGCAAAAAGTAGAATCCAAATTGCGACAGTTACAGTGAAGACAGAAATCAGCTTCGCGGTTCGCGTCATGTTACTGATGAAGCTGATGACCGGCGTCGCCGGTCGCTGGGCGCGGGCCGCGAGGGGCCACGCGACCGCCGTACCTCCAAAAAGCATGATGAACTCGCACCGCCTCATGTCTGACTCCATGCTCAGGAGACGGCATCTTAGCGACTCAATCGAATACTTTGATAGGGGCTGGTACCGGCATCAAAACCATTGCCGCAGTGCACCGCCCTTGTCGCGTCTGGGTCAAAAGCAGACATTTGCGGCGCACTATCCCGTGTCCGCTTTACCCCTGAAAGCGGACATGTGCAGCGCACTGGTCCATGTCCGCTTTGTGCCAGAAGCGGACATCCGACGCCGCTTTGTACCAATTGCGGACATGAAGAGCTTGCGCGAACGCTTTTCAGACGAATACAGGAGTGCGAGGCAGGACAATCCTGATCTCAGTAAACTCACCCGGCTGCGTATCGACCTCGATCGTGCCCGCGTGCTGTTTCACGATGACATCGTGACTGATCGAGAGCCCAAGGCCCGTGCCTTCTCCCGTCGGCTTAGTCGTGAAGAATGGTTCGAACATCTTATCTTTCACGTCAGGCGCGATGCCGGTCCCGTTATCGCGGATACTGATTTCCACACGATCGCCAAGGTTTCTGGTTGAGGCCGTGAGAGTCGGCTCGTAGTCGTCACCATCGGCCTCCGCTCTGCGCCTGGTCGCGGCATAGAAGCCGTTTACAATTAGATTGAGAAGAGCCCGCCGGATGTCCTGCGTGAACACATCTGCCCCACCGGCAGATGGATCAAAGGACTGCTTGAGCTTGATCTCAAAACCTTGCGTCTCGGCCCGCTGTGTGTACCAAAAACCTCGTCCGCGTTGCCGAGGTGAGGGAATCGCCTAAGCTGAGGCTATGATCCCGCTGCTATGGCTGCTCTTGGCCATCCTGGCTTCGCCATTCAAATCAAAACGCCAGCTTGAGGCGGAGAATGTCGCGTTGCGGCATCAGGTGGTCGTGCTGCGGCGTCAAGTGCGCGGCCGGGTCCGTCTCACGAACTTCGATCGCCTGTTTCTGGTCCAGCTTTATTGCTGGTTTCCGTCAATCCTGAGGGTTCTTGCCATCGTTCAGCCGGAGACGGTCATTCGTTGGCACCGTGCCGGCTTTCGCTGTTACTGGCGTTGGAAATCACGATCGCGGGGAGGGCGGCCGGTGATCGCGAGCGACCTACGTGCGCTGATCCGGCAAATGAGCGTCGACAATCCACTCTGGGGAGCCCCGCGCATCCATGGAGAGCTGCTTAAGCTCGGCTTTGAAGGCGCCCAGTCAACGGTGGCCAAATACATGATCAAGCGATGGGGACCGCCAAGTCAGGGATGGCGTACCTTTCTGCGAAACCATGCCCCGGACATCGCTTCCATGGATCTGTTCGTGGTCCCGACCATCGGTTTCAGCCTGCTCTATGCCTTCGTCATAGTCAGGCTAGACCGGAGAGAGTTGGTCTGGATTAACGTGACACCAAATCCGACCGCAGAATGGATCGCACGCCAGCTCACTGAGGCATTCCCCTGGGATGAAGCGCCACGCTACCTCATCCGGGATCACGATCGCATCTATGGCGACGTCGCCCTGCGCCGAATTCGTGCAATGGGCATCCGGGACAAACCTATAGCGCCGGCTGCGCCCTGGCAGAATGGCTTCGCTGAACGGTTGATCGGCTCAATCCGGCGGGAGTGTCTCGATCACTTCGTCGTTTTGAGCGAGGCTCACTTGCGTCGGATCATGCAAACCTATGCCGGCTATTACAACGAAATCAGGACGCACCGCTCGCTGGACAAAGATGCTCCGGCGTTTCGCGCCGTTCAGCGGATCGGGAATGTCGCGTCACACACCATCCTCGGCGGCCTTCATCACCATTATGTGCGGGATTAGGTTTTTGGTA
>Ga0307429_1001651_pt1 | contig 10167 bp, 12 predicted proteins | sample SalMarWE160230MG_FD_202151 | JGI IMG/M metagenome (GOLD analysis project Ga0307429, IMG submission 202151) | Salt marsh sediment microbial communities from the Plum Island Ecosystem LTER, Massachusetts, United States - WE1603-230 | ecosystem: Environmental > Aquatic > Marine > Intertidal zone >...
TAAAGTAGTTAGACGAGCTTGCAGAAATTAAATAAAATCCGCTACATCCCAATCTAGAAATAATAAGCAATGCAGAATTTTTACCAGATCCACTATCTAAGACAAATAACGCAGCACAGGAAAGCAACTATGATATGTTCACTTGATACCAAAACGGTTTACGTAACATAGCATGTAACATTACGTAAGAGGCATGATCTGACCGTCCTAGAATGTAAACTCAAGACTACTAGTAGAATATTCAATGGATTTATAAAACAATAACTTAGTTGAAATAGGTTTGATTCATGAACTTGCGTCAGTGATTGTAAATTTATTCTGCTTAGAGTCTTGATGACAAGTTATTTTTATCTCTGGAGATGTGGATTTTGGTTCGCACTCACCAGTTGGCTCCCACCATCCACTAAATTCTGCAACAGAATTATTTCCATAATTATAGTAAATATGTACAATCCCATCATCAAATGCGTTATTGGGTCCGCCTCCATAAATCCCTATTTGTGTTCCGGGTTCTATCGTCTCTGGTGGTGTATCTATAATAACATGTTGCTTTGTTATCTTTTGGAAGGTAAATTCTTGACTCGATCCCTTATTATTTATTATGACTCCAAAGTTATTTTCGTAGGAAGCATGTGCGGTGCTATCATGAAAATGCATAAATGAAATTTCTATCAAAGAATATGTGCTGATTGAGACCACAGCCATGATACACATTGAAGTTATCTAGTTAGAGTTTTTCATATGACAAACATACACAGTAGCATACGTATGTGTTATTATTGAAACAATAGGGCTTACTATTATTCTTGTCAATTAGACCTATTGCCAAGAAATTCCAATTCGAGGGGTTCCTCCAAAGATTCACCGAGACATGACTTGTATGATACCACTGCAAATACGTTAGCATATACAATTACTGCAGGGAATGCGACATCTATTGGACTACCAAGAGAATTTGGACAGACCATATTGGTGATAGATGTTACACCGGGACAGTGGGGATACTGATACCAATGTTGGAGATAGTACTGTTTGTATCAGTTAAAATCAGACTGAAGCAACTATCGTCCTATTTAATAGCAGACAGTAGAAGATAGAAAGAGCTTTAGCTAACAACAGCCCCCTAAATCATATGCAGGTACTCAACAAATACGAAAAAGAAGAGCTTGTCATTAAGATGCACAAAGAAGGTAGGACTCTTCGAGAAATTGCATCTGGCGTACACATGTCATTTGGGGACATTGCCAAGGTTATTCGAAGAATAAGTGTCCCAACTAATTATAATAATAATAGTACCGATATAGACCTGAGCAAAAAATCAAAATCGATACAGGCGCTATACCTATTCGAACAAGGTAAGAAGCCGATTGATGTAGCAATAGAATTAGATATCCCGTACATTGAGGTAGAAGACCTGTTACAGGAGTTCTGGGGTTTAAAGGTGTTATGATGCCTTTCATGGTATTGCAGCGGTCAATCCATTTGAAATGACTGGTCATTTGAAATGACCTATCCTATCTATTCAAAGTGCACAATCGGGATCAGTATCTCAAATCAATGAAACTGCCTATACACTAGAATTGAATAACGTATCTGATAATACTATACTATTTTCAGATAGGCCAGAACGGATAGTGACATCAGTTAGTACGGCTGATTTTGTTGGTAATTGGACCACTGGACCTAATAGTTTTTCATCGGATGCACCAAATGATGCTCTAATAGTAGAAGAGACTCAGACTGGTAACTTGGAAACCTATGTTATAGAATCATTCAGTCCTGTCTATGATACGAATACAAATACATTAACATACACAATTATGGCTGATGATGCAACATCAATGGAGTTGCCTGGAGAGTTTGGGCAGGCCGTTTTAGTTATAGACCCTGGGGGCCAGTCCGGTCCCGAAACCGGCACCTAAAGAGCGAAAAAGACTGAGTTGCAGTAACGGTTTTTACTAAAGATAAATTTGTTACAGGTTGGGTCCTGACAATTGCATTGGATTATGAGGTTACGGTTTCACACCTGCTGCAATAACTCATTGGGGTTCCATCATCATTGCCATACAATTTCATAGGAAAAACAAAATCTAACGCCATCATTATTGATGTAACGTAATATTGATGAGAAGTGGTAATATATGGGAACTAACCAAAAGAATGACTCGGAGTAAGTAAATGAAGTTGAAAAATCTTATTAATAAACCAATATTGGCATATTATAGCCGGCTGAGAAAATTGAATCATCGCGGGGATCAGGCTTGCCTGTTACTATTCTGTATCAGTACACTTCTTTTTTCTCTAGTTCTGACGCCTCTACACCCACTTTCTGTAGAGGCTCGGTGTCCGAATGGTTACCATAAGAGTCCTAGCGGCGATTGTGAGAAAGTTACTCACAGTGGTGGATTGCCTAGATGTCCTGATGGGTTCCATCGAAGCCCAGATGGAGACTGTGAACGAGTCTCTTCTGGGAACGACGGTAGTAGTAATATTGATTCTAACACAGAAGATGACAAGGATGACAACGACAATGCAAGAACAGTAGAGGAAGGAAATGATGACAAGGCTGAAACTGGCAATAGTGATGAAACTGAACTACTGAGTAGTCAAACTCCACTATCCATATCCACAGAATGCAAGGGTTCAGCAGATTGTTTCAGAGGAACGGTAACTGAGATTGTAGATGGCGATACACTTGATGTTGATAATATCCGAATTCGCTTGTCAATGGTAAATACACCAGAAAGGGGTGAAACAGGATACGAGGATGCAACAGATACTACAGAATCTGAATGCCCGGTGGGAAGTGAAGCACTGGTGGATGAAGATGATGGTCAGAAAGGAGGAAGTTTTGGGCGGCTGATTGGCGTTATCTATTGCAATGGAAATGATACATCATTAAACGAAGTGCTGCTGCAAGCAAATAAGGCAGTCGTGTACGAAGACTTCTGCGAGGTTAGCGAGTTCGCCAATGAAGATTGGGTAATTAGATTTGGGTGTTAAAATTGGCTTTATTTTAAAATAGATGTTATCCTTGTCGTTATCAGCGCAATATTCACTCCTCCGATCCTGCATCCAACGACCGCATTTAGGATATCGCTTTTACGCTTGCATTCGGAAGGGGAGTGAAATAATGGGATAAGAAGATTTGTAAGATTTGTTTGGCAGTCTTTTTTCTCCCAATCCACATAAACTAAGTAAGAATAGCCCAGAATATTAAATGCAATCCCAAAAACTTGCGATTGTGACGACGATGGCATTACTTGTAATATCTGCACTCTCAACGTTAACACTTGAAAGTGCATCTGCATACGAGAAAAAGCAAGCAACATCACAAACAAGCGCTTGCGGCAACGAATTCATGCCTATTAACATAGGATGTCAAAATACTAACTCACAAATCCAAGGCGATGAGAACGCAGAAGCACTAACAGCACAACAAACATTTCCAGGAGTAAAGTTAGTGCAGGAAAAGCCTACTCCTGAGCCTACTCCAATGACTGCAACATTACGGGTTTGCAATGACCCGGATTCCACAATAATTGCTACTTATGATATTAGCGGTAATAATCCAATGCCTGATGAAATATCACTTGTTCCAGGCGATTGTCAGGACATTACCATAGGTCCAGGCGACTATGTGGTTACACAAGTCGGACTAATGGTTAGTGTCAGTGGCGACTGTAACCCTGGACCAGAACCTAATCAAGGTAGTGGAAGTATACAAGCAGGAGAGACTCAGGTTTGCACTTTCTTTAGCACACAGTGTTGCTCAGCATCACTATCATCGAAAGATGAAAGAAGTTATTCATAGATTATATTCAATAATTTGACACTAGAAGCACTACAGTCATACTAAATAACGTCACCATCAAGGCTCACCAAGTCATCAATTTTTTCACTCTCGCTTGTAGATTGTATTACTATCTTTGAACCTGTCTTTGAAGCAGAAATTGTCCGCCGAATCTTCAAGACTCTATTGCACAGCTTTGAAAATGTTGTTCTCCAGCCAAAATCAAGATAATGATCTTCATCATGCGTAATATCGCCTGCAAGATAACTGAATAACTCATGTATTAAACATCTCTGTTCTCGTAATAGATTGACTCCAGTCATAGAAATATTGGTGATAATGATTTATTATGCATAAGCTCGAAATTCTACTTCGGTTAGATCTAGCCAATGAAATGATCTTTATTTGATTCTAGAAGAATCAAAGATGAAAAGAATCCGATGATATTTCAGCCGCACGAACTTTGTAATCGTCATCACAACTACCAACATTTGCCTTATTCCAGGTCTTCCCTGAGCCATTATTTAGGCTATTGCTGGCTATATCAAGCATGACTGGTACTATATAGGCAGACTTTCCAAATTTGAGGTATATTTTTTTGGCCACCTTTCAAATTCTGGACTTCCATTAAGAATCTTTAACATATAAAAGTGGCCGCATTCGCGTATTTAATTTGTTTCAGATAGAAATGACATTTGGTTAGGGTTGCATAAACAATTTTTGCGCGCAAAAATGGCACTCTTTGCCTTTAGTTACTTTGATTTTACTGATCTTTACATTATGCGTTCATAGTTGCCTATTGGTAGTAGATACCGAGTTATATAGAACGCCTACTGCATGAGTTTAGCTATGAATGACATAGCTGCTAGCTTTAGCTCTGTCTGTAGCTAATGATTAGAGTTAATAGCAATTATTGAACTCGATTGATTACGTTGCATTGGTTACTCGTCTATACATAGCGATAATATACAGACATAAATATTCTGAAGATCTCTCTCATCATAAGATGGATAATCAGGGGATATTGGAAATCTGCAGCAATTACAAAGCTAAGCAAGGTATGGAAATTACTCCAAAAGAATACATATTGATGCTTATTGATTCTGCGATAGGCAATGAAACTAAGTAACCAAATATCTTTTCAATTACATTTTATTATGATAGTACTCGAGGTATGCTTTCAAAGTAAATCCAAAGCCAGGTACGAACAGGCTGGGACTTGCGTTATAAAACTCAAGTACCTTATCTAGAGACAAGAAATAAACATTTGATATCTCATATGGATTTATTGACAGACGATCAATCATATCATGGTCTAATATGCATTCATATATTGTAACAAATGCATTTTTCCTCCAGGAATTGCTAACAATGCTGCCAGTGAATCCGTAATTATAGTCTTCATCCTTTGTATCTATGTTCATTTTGCATACCTGTGTTAATCGAGTACCACTAGAAGCATCATATTCATGCACATCAAGAATGAGTCCTAGTTCCTCATTAACCCTCCTTAGAGCAGCATCAATGTACTTTTCACTATATGCTACTTGAGCACTGACTGATTCAGAAAAAAGACCTGCATGTCGGTTTTTGTTGAATGCTCTCTTTTGTAACAGAAGCCTAGATTGATTGTCCAGAATAAAAATTGAGGCAAATCGATGGAGTAAACCTTGATAGTATATTTTTTCGGGTACCGCTGATCCTATAACATTATCTTGTTCGCTAACGATTGCCAATTGTTGGCTGTCATTATTAGAAGGTTCATAAAACATAATGGTGTATCTGCTTTCTGATAGATATTAGCAGATTGCATTATTACGCATTCGTGATCTATCATCAACATAGTATAGGATAAGAATATCATAGTTTTAAGTTATAGACGATATTTCTATTGGTGAGTAGATAGATCCTCACGTAGTTTCACTATTTTCCTCTCTCCATTTTCTGGTCAGAGAATCCTATTTGAGAAGTAATATTACACTGGGCCCAATGGGGTTAGATTACCGTAGGTAAAGGGGCTCAACACCATTAACAGAAATATGCGAATTAAAAAGTGTTTCATTTTATGGAACACTGCTGATATGTAACCGGTATTTGTTCAATGCTGGTAAACAGGTACTCGACAGAGTGAAACAGACTACAGTGAAGATAGTGCAAGAGAGCTCTTGTCCAGCTTGTATATCTCCGCTGCAGTCTGGGGAGAATACCGGAGGTAGAGCTATCAAACCTGTTGGCGTTTCCGGTGCTATCTCAGTGACCTCATACGTTCCTAGTCCAAGAGACACAGGTGTACCCGTAGATGAGCCCGGAAATGAGCTGGGATCGGGATTATTACCAGCTAAGTTAATAGTAAACTCAGATGGTGATGGACAGGCAAAACCATCTGGACATCTAACCTCTTTGAATACATTCAGGGTAGGGGTCTGTGGTCGTGATGGTTCCTGGACTAGCTCCTTGTTTATGGAGATTAAAAATGATCTTACACCATTTGTTAAACTATACAGACTGTTAGAGCGGAATAAGATGCTAGATGAGAAAAAGATCTTGAGGTTTATCAAATATGCTGACGAGGACCTGCCAGCTTTAGAGTATAGATGCCATAAGCTTGGTAGCGATGCTGTAGAATTGCAATTTGCAAAGAAACAATTAGGAAATGAAGTGGCAGCCTTACGCTCAAATATATTTCAACCGAAGGCGTGTCAGAAGCAATGTCAAAAGACATCGCACAAAAGAGACAGATTATATCGAATTTAGATCGACAATTAAATCAAAAGATCAATGCTTTAGAATGATCTGAAAAACATTGACTTCTTCACCGAACCATAACAGGATAGTCTGGATAATTCTTCTGAAAACTCAGCTGATCATTTTATGTGCTGCGTTTTGACTGATCACCAAATAACGCACCAATTAGAGACATGCTTATCTGAGAGAGTATGTCCTGAATATCCTCTTCTCCCTAGACCTTCGAGATTCGTATTACGAGGCTCTACCATTTGTTTTAGGGTACAGAGATCGAGGTCTCTCAATTTTTTTATAACGTTATCTGGATATTTTTGTTCATACAAGCAAGTTCCAACTCTTGACGGTCCCCCATACGGTCTGGGACATATACTTGAAGTATTGTGTTATATGCTCGAATTTTCCTCTGCAGGTGTTCAGGTTGTTTCGGGTTTAACAGTCTTGGTTTTGTCGCTGGTTTAAATCTACTTGGCATATGATATCTTTACTCTTTGTTAGTAATAGGAACTATATACAGAATATTCGAATGTTTGTTAGAGCCTTGTGAATGGCTTCTTGTTCTCAGTCCCTTGTCTAGTACTTAAGACTATGATTTCTTCTGGTTTGTTATTGTTCATTGGGTTCATATCTTTTTTTAGTTAGCTACGGTTGGTCCCTTACAATTTTGTCTAATTGGGTTAGCATAGTGCGCAGGAACTTACGTACGTGGAAACCTTACGTATGGCTCCCTACTTATGAATGTTATACTGAATAATATGGGGAATATTATTTCCTGTTGCTTTCACGTATTGGACCATAGGCTGGTTCGGCCCCGATTTTCCACTTCAAATTAATTACTCTTTTCAATTCCTTAATTTTTTGTTGCTTACTGGAATTTGCTCATTGTGCTAGTCGATTCTGATTTAGTTCTGCCATTATAGGACTTTTGCTCTTGCACCTAGGGCAGGGACCATGACCAAAAATACCTCCTTTGTTCGAATACCACTTGAAGTTGCATTTACCACAGGTGATCAGGTCTGCGGATTTTAGGTCGGATATGACTTTCGAAAAGGAACCATTAGCTACATTATTGTGAACACAGTCACATGGGTAGTCCTCTGTTCCCTGCATTAAGTTGTTTATCATTATCCTACTTTAGTAGTATCAGGTTGACAATTAAAGGAACTGCGAATAGATAGAATAGGAGATCCACAGAAGCCAGCTTATCAACCAAGTCTTGTATCAGACGAAGACATGATAGCAGTTAATGAAATGTCTGTTACCATTTGTAGCTAGTAAATTGATTATGACCTTCAGCAATGGGAATGCTACACAGTGTCTAAGTTAAGCAGTAGCTTTGAGAACAAAAAATAGTAGTGGATGAATCGAACGGATTTGTTAAGCTAGCTACGGTAGGGTAGGTATCTCAGGTAGGATGTCGCTTAAGCCGCTCCGCATTTCGAGGAGATCCGAACCGCCGATTTCATCTCCAAATTCAAGTTCTAGATCTAATTCCTGATTTGGAGCTGCGTTAGTTGGTGTTGAGGCTATTGCTGCACCATCACTATCCTGCACCATGTTGATGTCATTCAAACAGTTTGCACTCGCCTGCTGCTGTATTCCAATAATGAGCGAAAGCAACTCTGCGGGACAGTCATTATTTGCAGCTGATGTTTGGGCATTGCTATCACCGTATTTCTTTTTTGCAAATACATCGTTGGTGTTGTATGATGCTATGGTTGCACTAGCAAACAAAGCTGCCATTGCAACTGTTACCATCATTACCATTGGTAGTGTTTTGTTGTTCTTCTTCATGATTCACTAGAAGTTCTTGCATTCATATTTAATTGGGTTGAGTCAGTTCAATCTGATTTATATTATTGTTTTATAGAAGAGAAGATTTGTATTGCAATTTAGTTTACAGTACTACACATGAATACTATCTGTATTAGGCATCTAATAGAAGAGATATCAGATATAAATGGAGGTCAAATTCAGTTTAATGCAGATAAACCAAACAATCATCCTAGACACCAATATGAATACCAAATATTTCGTAATCGTTGCAGCTATAGCAGCGGTGCTGGTCGGGGCGACTGGAATTGCGACAGCAGACAATGCATTTGCAGGCAAGAAGAGAGAGTACAGTCAAGCATCATCACAAGCTAACGCTTGTGGAAACGGAGAAATGTCGATAAATGTTGGATGTCAGAACACAGATTCTCAAATTCAAGGGGATGAGAATGGAGTAGCACAAACAGCACAGCAGACATTCTCAGAAGTTGAATTAGACAACGGACACGACAGAGATCACAAAGATAGAAAGGGCGGCATGGGCTGGTAAATAGCCACAACATCCCTTTTTTATTATTTTGTAGTCAGTTTGTGAAAGATTTTTTCTATAGTGTAAATATACGATTTCTGTATCCTATTATTTTTTCTTAACTGACATATGCAGTCAACGAGAGATTACATCTCGGATGAGTGTGAACACTAGAGTATATCCTGTTACAGTATTCATCTTCTTATCCGCGGTATCACATGTGGGTATAAACAGCGTATATGCACCTGAATATGAAAAAAGCAAAACCACAGTACAGACAAATGAATGCGGCAACTATCGGTTTCCATTAGATGTATTATGCTTCACAGGCACAGGGCAATGAAAATAATGTTTCTGTCGCATCTGCACAGTAGCAAGAAGAAGATAAATCCAGTAAAAGTTATGTCCCGCCATTTCCATAGAAATATTTAATGGTAGTTATGAGCCCTGGGCTACAATCTATACATAGCGCTATCATACAGCTACATTCTATATTATAAATCATAAACGGCGAAATTGTGGCAGTAGGTGATATTGTTAGCGAATGAAGAATGGTTGTACTAGTTGATTGTCATTATTACAATTTGCGGCAGCATTTTCTCTTCAGTTAGTTATCGAAAAGATATAACATAAATCAGGATCAACCAAGATAAGATTTGTAATCATAACCAAATAGCAAATTTGAAGAAGATAATGGTAGACGTACACAGTATCAGATTCAGCGCACTAACAGCATTTCTAATGCTCTCAACGGTCATGCTAGTTACGATTGGTATAAGCCAAAGCTCTGTCTTTGCACAGAACAGCACGTCAACACCGACCCAGAACAGTGCACCAATTACGCCGGCTCCCCAACCTTCTGGCGGTGATGATGATGATTCATCTGGCGACGACAACAATAATAACAATGATAGCAACGATGAATCTTCTAACTCGTCTGGATCAGGCAACGACGACGGTGATAGCGACGACAGTGACTCATCTAGCGAAGATGAAGATGATTTTGATCAGACCAATCCGCTTCTGGAACAAATAAGAAATAGAGTTTATGGAGCACTTTCTTCTGCTGGAATACCCGTTCCATAGCCCACATTTTTTCTTTTTTATCAGTGAGGGTTAGTTAACTATCTGGAACCCTATCGTAAGATAGGCTAACAAACACAAAATTTAGCATGACAATTCACTCTGTCACCCAGTATAATTAGAAATCAATCATGTCAATCTTTTGACGAATAGTGGTATCTCACAACTGCGCTTACAATAATGACACCTAGCCCAATTGAGATTATAATGTAGCCATTTATAGTCCATGAGGGATTGCTGTACATGA